>CAACWQ010000206.1_pt1 | contig 15448 bp, 15 predicted proteins | sample 2275681 | NCBI WGS metagenome assembly CAACWQ01 (sample SAMEA5312463, study PRJEB27640) | indoor metagenome | biome: indoor environment; feature: controlled; material: polymer furnished wood metals | place: Austria | collected 2011-04-21
GCGCTGGCTTCGAATGTTGTGCCCGATGACAATGTAGCCTGCATCGTTCCAGTGAAGGCCCATTGTTTGGCATCCGTGTGTATCGCGTTCATTTCCCTATCTCCAGTAAAGATTGAAGTATTGTCAAACTACCCAGGCAGTGGGCAGCTGACTGCTGCAAACAAGGCTACTGCGAGAACAGGCACGTCGGTACTGACAGAAATACCAGGTAGATAGCATGTAAAGCCCTGCAGCAACCCGGGCCATTACTGTCCTTCAAGCGCGGTCCATTTACCGCTACGATGGCTGAACCTGCATACTTGAGGTCACCGACTCATGTTGATCGGCGCTGCTCTGATCCTTACCTGGCTGGTATTGCTTCTGCGCTATCCAGCCAAGGCCCTGCCCGTCTCCATGGCCGCCGTCTGCGGCCTGGGCCTGGTGGCCCTGATGGTGTTTTGGCAGGACAGCCGCGAAGCCTTGCAGCTGGCGCGCCTGGACCTGCGCCTGAGCTATGCCCCCGAACACTGCCCCGCCGACCGTGCCCTGCAGGTGCGCATGAAGAACGGCAACGATGCCCCGCTGACCGAACTGCGGTGGCGAGTGGCAGCGTACGCGCCGGGCGATACCGTCAATCTGGCGGAGAACAGCTACAACGCTCCGCGCTATCGTGGCCCGGGTGAACTGCAGCCAGGTGCCGAGTGGAAGGACTGCTTGCCGTTGCCGCCGCTGCGCTCCGGTTACCGGCCACAGACCCTGGAGTTTCGCGCTGAACATCTGCAAGGCAACTTTGCCAATTAATCGAAGGCTATCTACATGCCCACCGTCCTGATCACTGGTTGTTCCAGCGGCATCGGCCGCGCCCTGGCCGACGCCTTCCGCGATGCCGGCCATGAAGTCTGGGCCACGGCCCGCAAGCCCGAGGATGTCGAACAGCTGGCCGCCGCCGGCTTCACTGCACGACAACTGGACGTCAACGATGGCGAAGCGCTCAAGCGCCTGGCCGATGAGCTGGAGGCGCAGCACGGGCGCCTTGACATGCTGGTCAACAACGCCGGCTACGGCGCCATGGGCCCGCTGCTCGACGGCGGCGTCGATGCCCTGAGCCAGCAGTTCGAGACCAACGTGTTCGCCGTGGTCGGCGTCACCCGCGCACTGTTCCCGCTGTTGCGTCGCGCACGCGGGCTGGTGGTGAACATCGGCAGTGTCTCGGGCGTGCTGGTCACGCCATTCGCTGGCGCGTACTGCGCGTCCAAGGCCGCCGTACATGCCCTGAGCGATGCCCTGCGCCTGGAGCTGGCCCCCTTCGGTATCCAGGTGATGGAAGTGCAACCCGGGGCGATTGCCTCGCAATTTGCCAACAATGCCCAACGCCAGGCGGAGCAGGTGCTGGCGGCGGACTCTGCGTGGTGGCCGTTGCGTGAGCATGTACAGGCACGGGCGCGGGCTTCGCAGGACAAGCCGACTTCGGCGGCGGTATTTGCCCAAGGCGTACTGGCGGCCGTTGGCAAGTCACCCGTACCCGCTGTGGTGCGGTTGGGGAATGGCAGTACGGCGCTGCCGCTGATGGCCCGGTTGCTGCCGCGGCGGGTGCTGGATTGGGCGTTGCGCAAGCGGTTTGGGCTGCTGCGCCCGCTTTGATTTTTCTGTTGCCAGTACCGGCCCTATCGCCGGCAAGCCAGCTCCCACAGGATCCCATCAGGCCCTAGGCCTGCGCTGTACCTGTGGGAGCTGGCTTGCCGGCGATGGGCCGCACAGAGGCCCCGCTTTTTATGCTTTCTTCACCGGCTGCTCATCAAACGCCTGCCAGCCACCCCCCAGGGCCTTGTACAATCCCACCAGCGCCTGGGACACCGCCGCCGAGCTGTCGATCCACTGCTCCTCACTGGCCAGCAATGCCCCCTGCACCGTCAGCACATTGAGAAAGTCCACCGCCCCTTCCACATACTGGCGCTGGGCGGTTTCCAGGGCGATGCGGTTCTGCCTCACAGCCTCGGCCAAGTGGTCACGGCGCAACTGGCTGGCGTTGTACAGGCGAAGCACATCGTCGATCTCATGCCAGGCACCCAGCACCACCTTGCGGTAGTTCAGCGCCGCTTCCTGCTGCTGCGCCTCGCGCAGTTCCAGGGTGCCCTTGAGCCGGCCACCCTCGAAGATCGGCAACGACAACTGTGGCCCGAAGGCAAAGCGGCGCGAATCCCAGCCGCCGAAATCAGACAACTGCATGGCCTGGAAACCGACGCTGCCCGACAAGCGGATGCTCGGATAGAAATCGGCCTTGGCCACGCCAATGCTGGCCGTAGCGGCATGCAGGCGCGATTCGGCCTGGCGGATGTCCGGGCGGCGTTCGGCCAGTTCGGACGGCAAACCGATGGCGAACTCTTGCTGTGGCGCAGGCAGTTCTCCGCCTTGCAGCAATTCAGCCTGCAGACTGCGTGGCGGTTCTGCGGCGAGCAGGCTGAGGGCGTTGATCAGGTCATCACGCAGGGCTTCGAGGCTTGGCAGGCGGGCCTCGATCGACGCCACCTGGGCACTGGCCTGAGCCACGTCGAGCCGAGTGGCAACCCCTTCGGCCTGACGGTCTTCGGACAATTTGAGGCTGTGTCGGGCAACCTTGAGGTTGTCCTGTGTCACATCAATCGTGTGCTGCACCGCTCGCAGCTGGATGTAGTTACCGGCGGTTTCCGACAGCAGGGCCAGCAGCACCCCGCGGCGGTCGTTCTCGGCCACTTCGACCGTGGCATCGGCAGCCTCGACCTGGCGCCGCACGCGCCCCCACAAGTCCAGCTCCCAACCGGCCACCAGGTCGCCTTGCCAAAGGTTGTACGCCTCTTTACCCGCTTTACCGGAAGGGTCGCTCAAGCCTTCGGCGCTGTTACGAGCGCGGCTGTAACCGGCGTTGGTGTCTACCGATGGCACCTCATCGGCGGCCACGGTGCGGCGCAAGGCACGGCTTTGCAGCAAGCGGGCGCTGGCCATTTGTAAGTCGAGGTTGCGCTCGGCAACGCGCTGGATCAACGCGCTGAGCTGTCCGTCATGAAAGGTTTCCCACCAGCGCAGCTCCAGCGGTTCGGCTTGCGGCTGGCTGGATGCTGCCTGGCCTTGAAGTGGCGCCCACTGTTGCGGTGCCTGGCTGTCGGGGCGCAGGAAGTCCGGGCCCATCGTGCAACCGGCCATCAACACGGCCAGCACCAAGGGGCTCAAGCGTAATGCAGGTTTCATCGTGCACTTACCTCTTTGCCATCCAGCTTGTCGCCACGGGTATCGATGGTCGCCTCCACCGACATGCCCACCCGCAAGCGGGCGAGCAACGGCTGCCCGTCATCGAACACGATCTTCACCGGGATGCGCTGCACAACCTTGGTGAAGTTGCCGGTGGCGTTGTCTGGCTTGACCGCAGCGAAGGTCACGCCGGTAGCCGGCGCGATACTCTCTACGTGGCCTTGCAGCTTTTCACCGGAGAAGGTGTCAACGCTGATACTCACCGGCTGCCCCGGCTGCACATGGGTCAGCTGGGTTTCCTGGAAGTTGCCGACCACATAGGCCTGCTGCAACGGCACCACCGATAACAGGCGTGCGCCGGGATTGACGTAGGCGCCCACGCGCAGGGCGCGCTCGCCGACCATGCCGTCCACCGGCGCCGTGATGCGCGTGTAGGACAGGTCGAGCTGTGCCTTTTCCACGCCTGCTTCAGCGCGCTTGAGCTGGCCATCGGCGCTGGCCACCTGGGCAGTAAGGATATCCACCTGCTTGCGCGCCGCCACCAACGCCGCCTGGGCATTGGCCAGGCGAGCGCGGGCCTGGTCGACGCCGCTGCGTGCCTGCTGGGCATTCTGCACGGTACCGGCGCCCTGCTCGGCCAGGCGGCTATAACGGTTGACTTCATGGTCGGCGAACGCTGTTTCGGCCTGGGCCGCTTTCACCGCCGCCTCGGCCTGGGCAATCAATGCTGCCTGGCGCTCGAGCGTGGCGCGGGCATCGGCACTTTGCGCCTGAGCCACCAGCAACTGGGCCTGAGCGGCATCCAGGGCGGCCTGGTAGTCACGGGCGTCGATGGTCGCCAGCAACTGGCCTGCCGTGACCTGCTGGTTATCTTCTACCAGCACGTCCTTGATGAAGCCTGCAACCTTGGGCGCAACTACGGTGTAGTCGGCAATGACGTAGGCATCGTTGGTGCTCTGGCGGTGGTCGCTGCCGAACATCCAGGGGCCGACAATGCCAGCCAGAACGGCCACGGCCAGTACCGAGCCAATGAACAGGGTTTTGCGGTTGTTAGTCATTTCAGCGGTTCTCGAATTCATCCAGGGTTCAGGCCACCGCACGCGGCGGGTAGACCCGGGTAGGCACGAAAGGAATCAGGCAGATCAGGGCCACGGCGATGCCAGCCATGACCAGGTAGAGGTCGGCAGAGGTCAGCACCAGCGCCTGGTCGTGAATACGCCGGGCCAGGCCCGCAGCGCTGTCGTCGACCAGCGGGGCGTTGCCCAGGCTGTCCACCAGGTGATTGGAATGGAAGTGTCGGCGCAGGGTGCCAAGTGCATCCAGCAGGCCACCCGCGATGACTGCAGCCAGGCCTTTGACAGTGTTGAACCAACTGGAGGCGAACGGGCCTTCCTGTGGGGTCATCCCGTTGGTGGACAGCATCAGCAGTGGCAGCACCGCCATGGGCTGGCCAAACACCTGCAACAGGTAGAACGGGTAGAAGTCGCCACGGATCCACTCGCTGGTCAGCAGGCTGCTGCCGACGCACGACACCGCCAGCATCGCCAGGCCGATGCCCAGCACCCAGCGGCAGTCCACTGCGCGGATGTTGCACAGGGCTGCCGTCAGCGGCAGGGCGACCAGTTGCGGCATCGCCACCAGCATCATCAGCGGGCTGGTCTGTGCCGGGCGGTAGCCCTGGATCTGCGCCAGGTAGGCCGACGGGATACTGCCCACGCCCGACAGCACGATCAGCACGCCGGCCAAGGTCACCAAGGCGAAACTCAGGTTGCGCCGCTGCAGCATGCGCAACTGGAAAAACGGCAGCGGCTCGGACCACTCGTTGAACATGAACAGCACCAACAGCAGCAGGCCACCACCCAGCAGCCAGCAGATCAGCGGCGAATCGAACCAGCCCCAACGGTCACCCAGCGACAGGCCCAGCACGATGCAACTGATGGCGGGCAGGCCCAGCAACACACCGCGCCAGTCGAACTGCTTGAAACGCTCCAGACGCAGCGGGTCTTGCGGCAGGCCCCAACCCACGCAGACGATGGCCAGCGCCGACGGCAGGATGATCTGCCAGAAGGCCCATTGCCAACCGACGTACTCGGTCCACAGCCCCGCGAGCGGCGTGCCAAGGTTGGGGCCGAACGTGGCAGTCAGTGCATAGCAGGCCAGGCCATAGACCTTGATGCCCGGCGGCAGAAAGCGCAGTGCCACGCTCATCAGCATCGGCGGCAAGGCACCCGAGGCAAAGCCCTGGAGTATACGCAGCAGCATCAGGCTATGCAGGTTGGGGGCGAACGGTTGCAGCAAGCCAAGCACGGCGAACAGGCCAATGGCGCTCATGGTGAAGCGCCGCAGTGAGAAGGTGGTGGCCAGCCACGGCGCAAAGGCCATGGCCGAGACCGACGCGGCGCTGTACACCGCCAGCAGCCAGGCGCCTTCATCGGCACCTATGCCCATGGCACCGCGGATATCGGCCAGGGAAATCTTGGTGACTGACTCGTTCAGGCCCGCGCACAGCACGGCCAGCAATACACCAAACAGCCCCACCACCACCTGCACGCCGAACACCGTCTGCGCAGGTGCAGCCGGCGCGGGGGCGGCTGCCAACGCCGCAGAGGGTGCGGTCAGGGAACTCATGAAATTACATCTCCAGCAACAATTTCGAGGCTGGAGCAAGTTTAAGAAGGTCGAATGCTGACGAAAACTGACTTGTTGGCAGCTTTATATTGCGTCAGGCGCAATCGTCAGCAGCATCACGGATCAATACTGCCGCATGCTTTCAACGTCTGTCGTAGCCAACGATGCGCGGGATCGTTGTCGAACCGCGGGTGCCATGCCTGCTTCACATTGACCTTTTCCAACGGCACCGGGATCTCGAACGAGCGCAGTGGCAACTTCAGGCGCTGCACGCTGTTGAGGATATTGGCCGGTATCGGCAGTATCAGGTCTGAATCGGGCAACGAAAACATGGCCGAGTGGAAGCTGGTGGTGATCAGCGCTACCCGCCGCTCCACCTTGTGGTTGGCCAGCGCCACATCGATTGGCCCATTGGCGCGACCACGCCGGGATACGCTGATCTGCGGGTAGGCGGCGAAGCGCTCAGGAGTGATAGGGGCGTCGAAGATCGGATGCCCTACGCGCGCCAGGCCCACGAAATAGGTGTTGAACAGGCTCTGCACCTTGATTTCCGGGCCCAGTTCGACGGCCGAGCTGATGATCAGGTCGATGTGCCCATTGCGCAGCACCGCATCATCGTCGCCACTGCCCTCCGGGACGAACCGCAACACCGTACGCGGTGCCTGGGCCAGCATCATGCGCAGCAGTTGGGCGCCGTACAGGGCGATGAACAAATCGTTGGTGCGGATATTGAAGGCACGGTCCAGGTTAACCAGATCGACACCGTCTCGGCTGCGGAACACCTGCCCGGCCTGCTCCACCAGCCCATGCACCTGCTCGCGCAGGGCCAGCGCCCGTGGCGTCGGTACCAGGCCACGGCCGGCACGCACCAGGATCGGGTCGCCCAGGGCATCACGGATACGCCCAAGGGTCCGGCTCATCGCTGCCGGGCTCAGGTTCATGCGCTGTGCTGCCCCGACCACGCTGCCCTCGTCGAGCAGGGCATCGAGGGCGACAAGCAGGTTCATGTCCGGGAGTTGCATGGCCGTTTTCCGTGGCAGCTGTGAGGATGGCGATGGTAGCAGGTTGGTGGATTGCACCAGACGCAATGCGCTCGTGCGTGGAGGGGCATTTATTCCGGAAGTGGATTGGGCCAAAAATATTGCATGGCAGGTTCGGCCCATTCGCGGGTAAACCCGCGAAAGGGCCCGGACAGGCAACCATTCAGCCAGCCTTGTACAAGGATCCCCAATGCCCACCCCCGTCCTGATCGCCATCGACGCCTCCCCCGCTTCCAGCGCCCTGCTCACCCTCGCCCGCCGCTACTGCCGCCCCGGCGAACACGAACTGCACGTATTGCTGGCCATCGACTCCACCTTCGCCGTCCACGAACAACCCGCGCCCTACACCGCCGAAGAACTGGAGGAATACCCCGCCGCCTGCGAAGAACAGCAGCATGCCGACCACGCAGTGGCCCAGGCCGTGCGCGAGTTGCAGCAAGCCGGCTTCGCCAGCCAGGGCTGCATGGTGGCCGGGCAACCGGTCGAAGTGATCGTGGCCAAGGCGCAGGAGCTGAACTGCGAGCTGATCATCATGGGCCACCGTCACCTGTCGCGGCTGGGGCGGATGCTGGATCCGTCGATCAGCGCGAAGGTGATTGACCGGGTGAAGGTTCCGGTGTTGGTGGGAGTAGCCTGACCGCCCATCAGAGGGGTAATGCACTTGCATTGACCAAGCAATGCATTCGCATTACCTTGGAATGCATAGCTTCCCCTCAAAAGGACATTGCCCATGGCAACCACTCTCGACGTCGAGTCCACACTGACCGATCGCTATCAGACCACTGTTCCCGAAACAGTACGGCGCGCCTTGGGCTTGAAAAAACGTGACAAGATCCATTACTCGATTCGCCCTGACGGTGAGGTGATACTCACCCGTGCAGAAGCAACCGAGAGCGATCCAGTACTGGGCAAATTTCTGGATTTCCTGGCACACGATATCGCCACCAACCCTCAACGGCTGCAGGTTGTCGATGCTGACCTCATCGCGCGTCTCGACAAGCTTGTCGGCGACGCAGAGGTCGACCTGGATCAATCTCTGTCGGCGGATGATGAATGAGTGATGCGAGCAGGAAGCCTCTGGTTATTCATGGATGGACTGTAATTGCCCACCCGCTGTTCCTGGCCAAACTGGAGGCACTCAGCGCTCAAGTGCAGGCTCAGATGCACAAGGACCCAACGGGTTACACGCGCAGAAATGCCTATAAAAGGCTGGCGGCCATCAAGCGACTGGCCTTCGATGTAATCCCTCAAGACCCGACCAAACCTGAGTACCGGCAGGGGGCCACACTGGGTGGTGACCACAAGCACTGGTTCAGGGCAAAGTTCTTCCAGCAGTACCGGTTGTTCTTCCGCTACCACACCCCCAGCAGGATCATTGTGCTGGCCTGGGTCAATGACGAGTCGAGCAAGCGGGCCTACGAAAGTAGCGACGATGCTTACAAGGTCTTTCAGAAGATGCTGCATACCGGCCACCCGCCGGACGATTGGGAGCAGCGTCTGCGAGAAGCTGCAGCCGAATGAGCCGACTGGCTCCCATGATGCGTGAGACCGGGATGGTTCCGAGGGTCACCCCTCGCTCGGCTTCACCACCACCGTACAGGTCGTCCCCGCCGCCAGCAAAAACCCTTCCGGCACTTCATCAATGTGAATCCGCACCGGCACGCGCTGCGCCAGGCGCACCCAGTTGAACGTCGGGTTCACATCGGCAATCAGCTCACGGCTTTGCGGGTTGTCGCGGTCGTAGATGCCGCGGGCGATGCTCTCTACATGGCCCTTGATGCGCTCGCCGCTCATCATCTGCAGCTCGGCCTGGTCACCCACCTTCACGTGGGGCAGCTTGGTCTCTTCGAAGAACCCGTACACCCAGAACGAGTTCTCGTCGACCACCGCCATCACCGCTTCACCGGTGCGCGCATAGTCGCCCTTGTGGATATTCAGGTTGGTCACGTACCCGTCCACCGTGGCCACGATGTGCGTGCGCTTGAGGTTGAGCTCGGCTGCAGCCAGCTCGGCCAGGGCCTGCTGGTAATCGGCCTGGGCGGAGTTGGCGATGTTGCTGGCGTCGTCGCGGTTTTCCTTGGAAATCACCAGGTTGTCCATGTCGGCCCGGCGCTTGGCGTTGACCTTGCGCATTTCCCAGGTCGCCTTGCGCGAGGCGACCAGAGCCTTGGCCTGGTCGACTGCCAATTGGTAATGCTCGGGGTCGATCTGGATCAGCAGGTCGCCCTTCTTCACCCGCTGGTTGTCCTTGACCGGGACGTCCACCACGTAGCCGGGCACGTCGGCGGCGACGTTGATGATGTCTGCACGCACGCGGCCGTCGCGGGTCCAGGGCGTGGTCATGTAGTGCAGCCACAACTGGCGACCGATGGCCACGGCGGCGACCAGCACCAGCAGGGTGGCGATCAGGCTGAAGAACTTTTTCATCGAAGGATTCTCACCAGTAGACAGTAAGCGCCATGGCGCCGAACAGGCAGACGAACAGGCTCAGACGCAGCAGCGCCGGGTGCCAGAAGAAGCGGTAGCCATCATGGCTGGCGATGAACCGGTCCAGGCCCCAGGCCAGGCCCAGGGCGAACAGGAACATCAAGGTCATGGTGGGCATGTACACGCCATGGAAGGCGATTTCACGGGGCATGGTGCAGTCCTTTCGCCGGTGCCAATGGCGATTGTGGGTCAAGCAGGGAAGAACGGATGAAATGCAGATAGCTTTGCGCACGGCGCAGCACCGAGGTATCGAAGTGCCGGGCGAATGGCTCGTCGGTGGCTTGCACGCGAGCGATGGCGTGGTCCACCGCCACCAGTGCGCGTTCGTGGTTGCTGGCGCTGGGCTGCAAGAACAGCCTTGCCAGTGCGCGGCCCATCACGCGGATGGCCTGGCGCCACGGTTGTGACTCGGCGTAGGCCGGGTGCACCGGCGCACGGGCCTGCTCTTTGCGCAGCTCGATGACGGCGTGACCGATTTCCAGCACGGTGAACATCCACCCCATCAGCTGGCTTTGCACCTGCGGCTTGCCGGCCGCCAGACCGTAGGCCTGGTGCAACAGGTCGCGGGTGCGGCTTTCAAAGGCCGACCCAAGGCCGCGCAGGCGGCCGCTGATGGCGAACAGCACTTGCTCACGCAGTTCCTGCTCCAGCCGGTTCCACAGCCAGCGGCTGTTGGGCGGCAGGATGATCGCGCCAGCAGCAGCGCAGACGAACATGCCGATGACCATGCCGATGTAGTCGTTGATGAACGTGTAAGGGTCATACACCGTCAGGTTGTTCGGCACCGAACCGATGGCGAAGAACACCAGCAGGCCCAGGCCATAACCGGCGTAAGCCGGGCGCGAGGCAAGGAACGCGCCGAGTACGAACACCGGCGCCAGCACCATGCACAGCAGCGGGAAACCGTCGATCCAGGGGAACACGAAGAAGGTTTCGAAGAAGCCGACAAACGCGCCGATAGCCGTGCCGCAAGCCATCTGGAACGACATGCGTTTGGGGTTGGGCGAAGCCGCCGAAAGGCCCACGGTGACGGTGGCGATCAAGGTCATCATGGCGCCGCTGGGCCAGTCGCTGAGCAGCCAGTAACTGCCCAGCAGCAACAGCACCGCCGAGGCACGCACACCGGCGGCCAGCGACACCAGCCAGCTGGTCTGCGCCACATAGGGCTCATCCCACTGTTCACGCTCGTGCCTGTGCGCCGCCAACGAAGCGTGGGTTTCGGCATAACTGAACATTTCGTCGACAAAGCGGTACAGCAGCTCGAACGCCGTATGGAAGTCGAGCAGGTCGGCCTCGCTGGGTTCGGTCGCCAGGTACTCGGCTCGCAGCCCGCGCACCTGGGCTTGCAGGCCTTCTTTGTAGGCGGCCAGCTCCAGGGTCAGGCGCAGTGCATCGGCATCGGTCAACGCCCGGCCCACGTAGGGCTGTAACAGCTCCACCAAGGTGTTCAGGCCCGGTTCGATGGCACTGACGATCTGCAGGGGGCCACGAGCACGCAGGCGTTCGAGCAAACGGTGCAGGGCATTGAAACGTGTGGTGATGGCCATGAATTCGCTGTTCATGCGCACCAGCCGGCCACTGCGGCGGCGCATGTGCGGGTCTTCGAAGGCAGTGACGTTGCGCAGGCTCTCAAGGCCCACGGCCTCGGCGACGAAGCGCACGTTGCTGCTTTCGAAACGGTCTTTCTGGCTGTCACCGCGCAGGGCTTCCACCACCACCCCGGCGAATACGCCAAAGCGCTGATACAGGGCGTTGCGCATGGCGGCACTGGCCGACTGCGGCAGGATCGCGGCACTGACGAAGGTCGATACCAGAATGCCCAAGGCAATTTCCAGCACCCGCCATACCGCTGCCATGAACGCCTGATCGGGGTGCTGCAGCACCGGCAGGCCGATCATCGCTGCCGTGTAGCCGGCCAGCACGAAGCCATAGGCGCGGAAGGTGCGGTAGCGCATGGCGCCGGCCGAGCACAGGCCCACCCACAAGGCCAGGCTGGGCAGGAACAGCTCGGTGTTCTGCGGGAAGATGGCGATCAGCGCCACCATCATCGCCGAGCCGGCCAGGGTGCCGAGCACTCGGTAGAAGCTCTTGGCGAACACATGCCCGCTTTGCGGCTGCATGACGATGAACACGGTGATCATGGCCGTGCGCGGTTGCGGCAGCTCCAGGCGCATGGCCAGCCACAGGGTGATGAAGGCGGCAGCCAGCACCTTGAAGATGTACACCCAGGTCACACCGTCGGTGCGCGCCCAGGCAAAGAAGCCCCGGCGCCATTCCAGGCTTTGCAGCCAGCGCACGGGCAAACTGGAAGTGCTCATTCGGCGTTATCCGGCTTCTTGTCGAAAATGGCCAGGGTAGCCGGGGTTTTCGGCGCAGCCTGGCGTTCCTCCTTCGGCACATCCTGACCGGCCTGCAGGCCACCGCCCAACGCGGTGACCAGCTCGGCATGGGCGATCAGGCGGGCGGCCTGCACCTGCTGTTGCACTTGCTGCTGGCGGAACAGCAAAGTCTGCGCATTGAGCACGTTCAGGTAATCGGTAAGACCCCGCTGGAAGGCGACCATGGCGATGTCGTAGGTTTTCTGCGCAGCAGCAACGGATTCGGCAGCGAAATGCGACTGTTCTTTCATCGACTCGCGGCGGATCAGCTGGTCGGAGATGTTCTTGAGCGCGCCAACCACGGTCTGGTTGTAACGCGCCACGGCCACGTCATACCCCGCCGAGGCCACGCCCAGTTGCGAGCGCAGGCGGCCACCGTCGAAGATCGGCAGGCTGATGGCCGGGCCGACGTTGTAGTTGAACTTGCGCCCGGTGAGGAACTCCAGCGGGCCACCGCCGGTGGCCATGAAGCCCAGGCTGCCGACCAGGTCGACGTTGGGGAAGAAGCCGGCATGAGCAACGTCGATGCCACGCGCCTGCGCGGCCACCTGCCAGCGGCTGGCAACCACGTCAGGGCGCTGGCCGACCAGTTGGGCAGGCAGGTTGGAGGGCAGTTTCAGTGGTGCAGCCAGGGCCAGGGTCGGGCGCTGCAACTGTGCGCCCTCCCCCGGCCCCTTGCCGGCCAAGGCAGCCAGCTGGTTGCGGGTCAGGGCGATTTCTTCGTTCAGGCTGTCGAGCTGGCGGTGGGTTTCCGGCAGCGGCGCTTCGGCCTGGCTGACTTCGAAATGGGTGCCGATGCCCGCGTCCAGGCGGCGCTTGGCCAAGGCCAGGATCTGCTCTTGCTGCTCCAGTTCGGCCTTGACGATGTCGCGCTGGGCAAAGTGCAGGCTCAGCTGGATATAGGCACGCACCACGTTGTTCTGCAGTTCCAGCTGCGCCTGGCGGGCTTCGGCCACGCTCATGTGCGCCTGATCCACCGCCTGCTCGCTGGCATTGCGTTCGCGGCCCCACAGGTCGAGGGCGTAGCTGAAACCGAAGGCGGCATTGTTGTCCCAGGTGTTGGCGCCAGACAGCGCGCCAGGGCCGTAGAACTGGTCTTCAGGCCAGTTGTGGCGCTTGAGCGTGGCCTGGCCATTGACCTGCAGTTTTTCTGCCGACTCGACCACACCCGCCATGGCCTTGGCTTCGCGCACCCGCGCGGCGGCCATGGCCAGGCTTGGGCTGCCGGCCACGGCCAGGGCCACCCAGCGGTCCAGCTGGGGGTCGCCATAGGCGTGCCACCACTGCTGGTCGGGCCAGTGGGCATCGGTCGCGGCTTCGCGTATGGCCGCGTCGGTGGTCAGTGTATTGGCTTGCAGCGTCTTGCTTTGCGGGGCGATGCCCCAGGTTCCGATACAGCCACTCAAGGTGAGGGCAAGGACACAGGCACTGAACGCATTGAGCGTTCTGATGATGCGACGGGGCACAGCTGCGATTTCCCGAGGAAGAGGTGAAGGGGCCGGGCAATTCTAGGGGGCGGCAGCACTGGCGATAAGCGCAGATTCCTGCGAATCTTTGTTACCAAAACAGCGATAATCCGCCTTTGGTCGAAGGCAAATTTTCAGCTTTTTATCGTTACTTCGTGACACAATTTTGTCCTCTACATCGAGAGTGACCCATGGACACCCTGCAAAACATGCGTGCTTTCAGTTGCGTCGCCCAGCTTGGCAGCTTCACCGCTGCCGCCGCGCAACTGGATACGACCACCGCGAACGTGTCGCGGGCGGTCTCCAACCTGGAAGCCCATCTGCAAACAAGGCTGCTCAACCGTACCACCCGCCGCATTGCGTTGACCGAGGCCGGCAAGCGCTACCTGATGCGTTGCGAACAGATTCTTACCTATGTGGAAGAAGCCGAGGCCGAGGCCAGCGACGCCCATGCGCGCCCCGCAGGGCAGCTGAAGGTGCACTCGATGACCGGGGTGGGCCAGCACTTCGTGGTCGATGCCATCGCCCGCTACCGCGAATCGCACCCGGACGTGACCTTCGACCTGACCATGGCCAACCGCGTGCCCGACCTGCTGGACGAAGGCTATGACGTGTCCATCGTGCTGGCCACCGAACTGCCCGACTCGGGGTTCGTGTCCCAACGCCTGGGCATCACCTACAGCATCGTCTGCGCTTCGCCCGGCTACATCGCCCGCCACGGCAGCGCGCAAAAGCCGGCAGACCTGCTCAAGCACGCCTGCCTGCGCATGGTCAGCCCGGTGATCCCGCTGGAGAAGTGGCTGTTCGACGGGCCGGAAGGCCAGGAAATGGTCAACATCACCAGCTCGCCGTTCATGGTGAACACCGCCGATGCCATGAAGACCGCGATCCGCAGCGGCATGGGCGTGGGCGTGCTGCCCATCTACTCGGCCATCGACGGCCTGCGTGATGGCAGCCTGGTACGGGTGCTGCCCGAGTACCGCCTGCAGGAGCTGAACCTGTACGCCATCTACCCGTCGCGGCAGTACCTGGATGCCAAGATCAAGACCTGGGTCGAGTACTTGCGCAATTCCCTGCCGGAGATTCTCGCCGCCCATGAGGCGGACCTGAAAACCCATCAGGTGCTGATCGCCAACTAAAAAGCTGCTGCATGGCGGGGGTGGACAATGGTAGGTTGCTAATCAATGTCCACCACCGCCTTGCAGAGAAGTTGCCCGATGAAAAAGACCGTCCTGGCCTTCAGCCGTATCACCCCGGCCATGGCCGAGCGCCTGCAGCAAGACTTCAACGTGATTTTGCCGAACCCCAAGCTCGGTGACATCAATGCCCAGTTCAACGAAGCCCTGCCCGAGGCCCATGGCCTGATCGGGGTTGGCCGCAAGCTAGGCCGTGCCCAGCTTGAAGGCGCAGGCAAGCTGGAGGTGGTGTCCAGCGTGTCGGTCGGCTACGACAACTACGACCTGGACTACTTCAACGAACGCGGCATCGCCCTGACCAACACCCCCGACGTGCTCACCGAAAGCACCGCCGACCTGGGCTTCTCGCTGATCATGGGCTGCGCCCGCCGTACCGCCGAACTGGATGCCTGGACCAAGGCCGGCAACTGGCAGGCCACCGTGGGCCCGGCGCACTTTGGCAGCGATGTACATGGCAAGACGCTGGGTATCGTCGGCATGGGCAACATCGGCGCCGCCGTTGCCCGCCGTGGTCGCTTTGGCTTCAACATGTCGGTCATTTATTCGGGCAACAGCCGCAAGAGCGTGCTGGAGCAAGAACTGGGGGCACAGTTCCGCAGCCTGGAGCAGTTGCTGGCAGAAGCGGACTTCGTCGTGATCGTGGTGCCGTTGTCCGAGGCCACCCGCCAGTTGATCGGTGCGCGAGAGCTGAAGCTGATGAAGCCAAGCGCCTTCCTGATCAACATCGCGCGCGGGCCGGTGGTGGACGAAGCGGCGCTGATCGAAGCGCTGCAGAACGGCACTATTCGTGGCGCCGGGCTGGATGTGTACGAGAAGGAGCCACTGAGCGATTCGCCATTGTTCAAGCTGCCGAACGCCCTGACCCTGCCGCACATTGGTTCGGCCACTGCCGAAACCCGCGAGGCCATGGCCAACCGGGCGATGGACAACCTGCGCGCGGCACTGCTGGGTGAGCGGCCGCGGGATCTGGTGAATCCACAGGTGTGGAAAGGCTGATAGTCATATTTTGCCTGCACCGGCCCTTTCGCGGGCGAGCCCGCGAAAGGGCCGGT
>CAACWQ010000620.1_pt1 | contig 15139 bp, 11 predicted proteins | sample 2275681 | NCBI WGS metagenome assembly CAACWQ01 (sample SAMEA5312463, study PRJEB27640) | indoor metagenome | biome: indoor environment; feature: controlled; material: polymer furnished wood metals | place: Austria | collected 2011-04-21
AGCGCAGTGACCAGAATCGGGTTGCGCGCCAGAGCTTCCTTGAGCTTGCCCTCGTTGACCTTGAACGTGGCGATGGCCTTGTCGGCCAGCAGACGGCTGACGTTGGCCATCAGCTCGATGCTTTCCAGCAGGTTGCGGGCGATCACCGGCAGCATCACGTTCAGCTCGAAGTTGCCGGACTGGCCAGCGACAGCGATGGTGGCGTCGTTGCCGATCACCTGGGCAGCAACCATGGCGGTGGCCTCAGGAATCACCGGGTTGACCTTGCCAGGCATGATCGAAGAGCCCGGTTGCAGGCCTTGCAGCTCGATTTCGCCCAGGCCGGCGAGCGGGCCGGAGTTCATCCAGCGCAGGTCGTTGGCGATCTTCATCAGCGCCACGGCAGTGGTCTTGAGCTGGCCAGACAGCGCCACGGCAGTGTCTTGCGAGCCGATCAGGGCGAACAGGTTCTGGCCCGGGGTGAACTCGACCTGGGTCAGGCCGCTGAGCTGGCGGGCGAAACCGGCCGCGAACTGTGGGTGGGCGTTGATGCCGGTACCCACGGCAGTGCCACCTTGGGCCAGCGCCTGCAAGCTCGGCAGGGTCGCTTCGATGTGCGCCTTGGCAGCGTTGATCTGCGCGGCCCAGCCATCCAGCACCTGGCTCATGCGCACCGGCATGGCGTCCATCAAGTGGGTACGGCCGGTTTTCACGTACTGATGCACCTGCACCGACTTGGTCTCGATCACCTGCACCAGGTGGCTCAGGGCCGGAAGCAGTTGTTCGTTCAGGGCCAGTGCAGCACTGACGTGAATGGTGGTCGGGATGATGTCGTTGCTGCTCTGGCCACAGTTGACGTGGTCGTTGGCGTTCACCGCATCACCCAGTACACGGCTGGCCAGGGTGGCGATCACCTCGTTGGCGTTCATGTTCGAGCTGGTGCCGGAGCCGGTCTGGAACACATCTACCGGGAAATGCTGGATGAAGTCCTCGGCCAGCAGTTGCTCGACCGCCTTGACGATGGCATTGCCCTGCGCGGCAGACAATTGCTCCAGCTCGACGTTGGCCTTGGCGGCAGCCGCCTTGGCCAGCAACAGCGCGCGAATGAACTGGGCCGGCATGCGCTGGCCGCTGACCGGGAAGTTGTCGACCGCGCGCTGGGTCTGGGCACCGTACAGGGCCTTGGCCGGCACCTGCAGTTCGCCCATGCTGTCACGCTCGATACGGGTATCACTCATCATCAAATCCTTGCATCAGTTCATCGGGGGAAATCGACGGCAGCAGGCGGCAATTGGCCAACTGCAGGGCGTAGGGCTGCCAGCGCTGGTTCTGTTCCTGGCGATCGAGATTGCGCAGGTCCAGCAAGGGGCGCCAGGCCTGGTCCAGGCACAGGCAGCGCCAATGCCAGGGCAGCATGCGGTCGCGGGCGGTATCCAGTAACAGGCGCAAGGAGGTCAGTGCCACCGTCCATGGCGAGGTTTCGGTGCAGCACACCAGATAGCGGCCCTCGGCCAGGTAATGCTCGATCAGGCGTGGCTCGTCGGGTTCGAGCGCACAGCGGATGCGCCGGCTGAGCCAGCGCCAGTTTTCCAGGTAGGGCAGTTCGCGGAGGACGGGTTTCATGAACATCATCGCCGGGTTACTGGATAATGATATTCATTATTAAGTGATAAACAGAATCACTTCAAGAAAAAGGTGATGAAACAAAAAACCCGGCGCAGGGCCGGGTCTTCTGAATTGCCAAGGTATCTGGAACGAATCAGCTACCCGCTACAGTCATTCGCTCAATCAGTACAGAACCCGTGTGAATGTTGCTACGGGTTTCGAGATCACTCCCGATCGCGACAATTTGCTGGAACATGTCCTTCATATTGCCGGCAATGGTCACTTCCTGCACCGCGTGCTGGATCTCGCCGTTCTCAACCCAGAAGCCTGCCGCACCACGGGAATAATCCCCGGTCACCATGTTCAGGCCATGCCCCATCAGCTCGGTGACCAGCAGGCCACGGCCCATGCGGCGGATCAGTGCTGCCTGGTCTTCGACACCATGGCTGACGTACAGGTTATGCACGCCACCGGCGTTGGCAGTACTTGGCAAGCCCAGCTTGCGCCCGGAATACGTGCCCAGCAGGTACGACACCAGCTCGCCTTTGTCGACGAACGGCTTGGCATAGGTGGCCAGACCGTCACCATCGAATGCGGCGCTGCCCAGCGCTCGCGGAATGTGCGGGCGCTCGTCGAGGGTTAGCCAGGAGGGGAACAGGCGCTGGCCAATGGTCCCTTCAAGGAATGACGATTTGCGGTAAAGATTGCCGCCGGAAATGGCCGAGAGGAAGCTGCCGAACAGGCCGCCGGCCAGCTCGGCGGAAAACAGCACCGGCACCTCGCAAGTGGGCACCGGGCGCGCGCCCAGGCGGCTGGCGGCACGCTGGGCAGCGCGTACACCGATACTGCGCGGATCGGCGAGCAGGTTGCCTTGGCGGTTTACGTCATACCAATAGTCGCGCTGCATCTGGCCGTCGCCTTCGGCGATCATGACGCAGCTCAGGCTGTGCCGGGTCGAAGCGTAGCCCCCGATGAAGCCATGGCTGTTGCCATACACGCGGCAGCCCTGGTGGGCATTGAGGGTGGTGCCATCGGCATTGAGGATGCGCGGGTCGGCATCGAACGCCGCAGCCTCGCAGGCCAGGGCCATCTCGATGGCCTTCTCGGGCTCAATGTCCCAGTCGTGATAAAGGTCCAGGTCCGGGATGTCCCGGGCCATCAACGCGGCGTCCGCAAGGCCCGAGCATTCGTCCTCGGAAGTATGCTTGGCAATGGCCAACGCCGCAGCGACGGTTTCGCGGATCGCGTCCGGGCCACTGGCCGAAGTGCTGGCCGAACCTTTGCGCTGGCCAACGTAGAGGGTAATGCCAAAGCCCTGGTCGCGATTGAACTCAACGGTCTCGACCTCACGCTGGCGTACCGTGGTGGACAGGCCCTGCTCCAGCGACACGGCCACTTCGCAGGCACTGGCCCCTTGGAGGCGAGCCTCGGCGATGATTGCCTCGACCTGCTCCTGCAATGCTGGCAGGTCTTTCGGACCTACGCTCTGGACTGCACTCATGGTTCTCTCCACTCAAATTCTGCGTTCGGCGAGGGTCATTCTACGACCGGGCCGGACAAGCGGCCCCCGACTGGTTATCATGGCGGCGATTTCTAGCGGACTGCCACCATGGTTGATTCAAACGACGACGCCTTCGACGGCGAAAAAAGCAAAACCCAGATCAAGCGCGAACTGCATGCACTGGTCGAACTTGGCGAGCGCCTGACCACGCTCAAGGCCGATACCCTGGCACGCCTGCCGTTGACCGACGAGCTGCGCAAAGCACTGGCTGAAGCCAGCAAGCACACCGCTCATGGCGCCCGTAAGCGCCACATGTCGTTCGTCGGCAAGCTGATGCGCGTACAGGACCTGGATGCCATCCACGCCTTGCTCGAACAGATGGACAGCTCGACTCGCCAGTACAACGAGCGATTCCACAACCTGGAGCGCTGGCGTGACCGGCTGATCGACGGTAACGACGAAGACCTCGAGCGTTTCGTCAACGAGTACCCCGAAACCGATCGCCAGCAAATGCGTTCGCTGGTGCGCCATGCTCAACACGAAAAGGCCCGGAACAAGCCACCTGCCGCTGCGCGCAAGGTGTTCAAGTACATCCGCGACCTCGACGAGTTGCAGCGCGGGTTGCGCTGACCCCTTGGGGGCCGCTTTGCGGCCCCCAAAAGCCATCACGCCCCGGTACCGCCCACGGTAATCGCATCCAGCTTCAAGGTAGGCTGCCCTACCCCCACCGGCACCGACTGCCCGTCCTTGCCGCATGTGCCCACTCCGCTGTCCAGCGCCAGGTCGTTACCGACCATCGACACCCGGCTCATCGCCTCAGGACCATTGCCGATCAGGGTTGCGCCTTTCACAGGTGCAGTAATCTTGCCGTCTTCGATCAGGTAGGCCTCACTGGTCGAGAACACGAACTTGCCGCTGGTGATGTCCACCTGGCCGCCGCCCAGATTGGCGCAGTAGATCCCTTTTTTCACCGATGCAATGATTTCTTGCGGATCGCTTTCGCCAGCCCGCATGTAGGTATTGGTCATGCGTGGCATCGGCAGGTGTGCGTAGGATTCGCGGCGCCCGTTACCGGTCACCGCCATGCCCATCAGGCGTGCGTTCAGCTTGTCCTGCATGTAGCCCTTGAGCACCCCGTTCTCGATCAACGTGGTGCACTCGGTCGGGGTACCTTCGTCATCGACGCTCAGCGAACCACGGCGGCCCTCAAGCGTGCCATCGTCAACGATGGTGCACAGGCTCGATGCCACTTTCTCGCCGATACGGCCGCTGAAAGCCGAACTGCCCTTGCGGTTGAAGTCACCTTCCAGGCCATGGCCGACAGCCTCGTGCAACAGCACACCCGACCACCCCGAACCCAACACCACCGGCAAGGTACCGGCCGGAGCCGGAATCGCTTCCAGGTTCACCAGGGCCTGACGCAGCGCTTCACGGGCATAGCCCATCACGCGCTCTTCAGTGAAGAAGCGGTAGTCGGTACGCCCACCACCACCCTGCCCGCCGCGTTCGCGCCGGCCGTTCTGCTCGACGATGACGCTGACGTTGAAGCGCACCAGCGGACGCACGTCGGCAGCCAGGCTGCCATCGGCCGCCGCAATCAGGATACGCTCCCAAACCCCGGCCATGCTCACACTGACCTGCTGAATTCGCGGGTCCAGGGCACGGGTGGCGGCGTCGACACGCTTGAGCAGTTCGACCTTTTCCGCACGGCTCAGTACATCCAGCGGGTTGTCTGCCGCATACAGGGCTGTGACGTCCTGGCTGCGGAAGGCCTGCACCGTTCCGTTTTGACCGGCACGGGAAATGGAACGGGCGGCGCGCGCCGCCGAGGTCAGCGCCTCGAGGTTGATTGCATTGCTGTAGGCGAACCCGGTCTTTTCACCGGACTGGGCACGCACGCCCACGCCCTGGTCGAGGTTGAAACTGCCCTCTTTGACGATGCCATCTTCCAGCGCCCAGGTTTCCGAGATCTGGCCCTGGAAATACAGGTCGGCGGCGTCGATGCCGGGGCCAGCCAACTCACCCAGCACGCTCTGCAGGCTGTCCAGGGTCAAGCCGCCTGGGGCCAGGAGCTGCTCACTGACGGTGGATAACATCTGGCTCATAGTCACTCCGCGGTGTGCGCAGGCCGCAACGCGCCCTGCGAGAAAAAGCGCCGGTGCGATACCACCGGCATGCGCGCCCGAATGGACGCTTGTTCTTCAATGTCGCGCTCGGCAAGCAGTACCGCTTCGCCTTGCGCCTGTTCTGCAACGATGCGCCCCCAAGGGTCGACAATCGCCGCATGCCCATGGGTTTCCCGTGGGCCTGGGTGGGTGCCTCCCTGCGCCGCAGCCAGCAGGTAGCACTGGGTCTCGATGGCTCGGGCGCGTACCAGTACCTCCCAATGGGCCGCGCCTGTCACTGCCGTAAAGGCAGCCGGCGCAGTGATCAGCTCCGCGCCGGCAGCACGCAGTGCGCTGTACAGCTCGGGGAAGCGCAAGTCGTAGCACACGCTCAACCCCAGCCGCCCGACCGGCGTATCAGCCACCACCACCTGAGCACCATGGGCGTAGTCGTCCGACTCACGGTAACGGCCACGGTTGTCGGCAACATCCACGTCAAACAGGTGCAGCTTGTCATAACGTGCCGCGACCTCGCCGTGTTCATCGATCAACAGCGAGCAGGCATGGGCCTTGGCCTCGGGCTGGCCGACCGGTGGCAAGGGCAAGGTACCGGCAACAATCCATAACTTGAGGTCACGGGCGGTGCGTTTCAACCATGGCAGGATCGGCCCTTCACCCAACGCTTCGGCACGGCCGATGGCAGCGGCATCCTTACGGCCCATGGCAGCGAAATTTTCTGGCAGCACGGCCAGCCGTGCGCCGCCCATCGCGGCCTGCTCCAACAGGGCACCGGCACGTTGCAGGTTGTCCAGCACATCGTCCTGGCTGACCATCTGGATTACCGCTGCCTTCATGGGCACTCCTAGCGGGATTTCTCGAAAGGTTTCACAAAGGTGATTCTAGGCTCTTTAACCGGTCCTTCGACACGGTAGTGCACACTGGCAAAGCGCGAAACACGGTCACCGATCAACCGATCGACCAGGAACAAGGCGCCACCTACAGCCGGCGCGCCGACAATCAGTGCCGCCAGCGGCAGGTTGTTGGTAACCGGCAGGCTGACCTGCAGATTGGCATCAATCCGGTCGCGCACCATGTCCAGGGTCCCATCCAGCTCGAAATTGCTCGACGGGCCGGTCACGCTGATGGGCTCGCGGGTCACATACACCCCGTCACTGGCCACCAGCAGGCCCTTGACCCGGTCATAGGCCAGGCCTTTCTCGAACAGGTCGGAGAAGTCCAGACGCAGGCGTCGGCCAATGGAGTTGAAGTTGAGCAGGCCGAATACCCGCAACGCCTGGGCGCTGCCTTCAACCTCGACGAACTGGCCGGTACGCAGTGCCGCGTCCATGCTGCCCGAGAAGCGCTCCAGCCCGACCGCAGCCGGCGAACCCGGCCAGCGGCCATCCACATCCAGGCGGAAATCGCGGCTGGTCACGGTCGGGGCAAAGCCCCAGGCCTTGAGTACATCGGCCAGGTTCTTACCGTCCAGGCGCCCTTTGTACCAGCTGCTGGTCTTACCCGTTTCGCCTTCCCAGCCACCGCCGCCGTCGATACGCAGGCCTTTGAAGTCGAGGTCGATATCACGGGCGCTAACACCACGCGCGGTGGGTCGCAACTTGATCGAGGCACTGCCGAACAAGTCGTCGCCGCGGTACAGCTTGTCGATGCTCAGGTCCAGCGCCGGGACCTTGCGCGGGTCGAACGAGGCCAGCGGATCGGGGCCATCCTCAGCTTGCGCCTGGGCAGGGTCGGCCGCCGGCAAACGCAAGGTTTGCATGCGCACCACCATGGGCGATCCTTTGGCATCCGGCACGCGTGCGTTACCTATCACTTCCTTGCTGTCAAGGCGCAGGTCCCAAGCCTGACCGCCTCGTGCCAGCCTCACCACTGCCTGATTCAGGTCCATGCCAAAGGCTTTCAACTGGCCAATGCTCAGGTCTACGCTTTGCAGGTTTTGCCGCGCGCTGCCACCGGGGTCGTCGCCCGCCAGGCGCGCTGCCTGCTCTTGCCAAGGTGCCAGGTCCAAAGCCTCCAGGCGGCCACGTATCCGCAGGCCTTGACCGGCCGGCACTTGAGCGTTACCGGCGCCCAGCAACAACTCACCGCGCCCCTGGGCCAGTGCGTCGGCCGGCGCGGCATAAGCAAAGCGGGCAAGGTCGGTGTAGGCGGCATCGAAGCGACGCTCCGCCCCCTGCAGGTTCATGCTGAAACGGCTGTCGCGGGTATCCGCCACCGCTTTGCCGAACGGTGCCGGCAGGTCGATTGCCAGGCCCTTGAGGTTGGAAGTGACGCTCAGGCTGTTTTCCCGGCTACCCAGGTTGACCTGTAGCTGGTAAGGCAAGTCGCCGGAGGCCGGTAGGGCCTGCTTGAACTGCAGCCATTCGGTCAACGCCTTGAGCGACACCTGGCCATTGGCATTAATGCGGGTCTGCATCTGGCCGGCCTGGCCTTCAGCAGTGATTTGCGCCGTTACCGGCTTGCCGAAGGCTTGCAGGCTGATGCCCTTGCCGCTCAGGCCTTTGTCGAAATCAAAGCTGAAATCACCCTTCAGGCGGTTCAACTCCAGGCTCGGCGGGGCGACTTTCAGCCGCGCATCGTTGGTGGCGAAGTCCACCTGTACTTTCGGTCGCGGCCCATGGGCCAAGGGGATATCGAGCTTGACCTTGCCCTTCAGCGGCCCTTCACCCTCCCAGCCGGCGAAAATCTCACCGGTACCGATTGGCGCTTCCTTGAGAATTTTCAGCCCATCGCCCAGGGTGCCGTCGAAGTCTCCATCCAGGTACAGGTGGCTGTGCTGATCACCGTCGACATGCGGGATATCGACCGTCACATCGCTGACCTTGGTGTCGAGCAACACGCCGCGTTGGGCCTTGATGCGCACACCGCTGTCCTCGATGAACACATCGCCATCCACGTGCTGCACCTGCGGCCAGCCAGGCTGGAAGTCCAGGGCGGCATCGCGCACCTTGAAGAACAGGCTGATACTGCGTGCTTCGGGAGCCGCGCCATGATTCAGCGAGCCCTGGTACTGGAAGTAGCCTTCATCCACCGTGCCCTTGACGATCGCGCTGCGCAACCACTCGTCGAGGGCCGGGCTAAGCACCTCGGGCAAGTACTTGGCGGTATAGCGGCCATCGCCTTCGGTCAGGCCGACGCGCAGGTCCATGTAGTCCTCGCGGCCTTCCTCGAACAACAGGCGAATCAGGAAATCACCGGCGATCTTGCCCTCTTCGCCCAGCACCTTGAGGTACGGCGCAATCAGGGTGAAACCGTCTTTGTCCAAGGCCCAGGTCAGGCGTGCATTGGCCTTCTGGTAGTGCCAGGGCTTGGCGAAGATCGGGTACAGATGCAGCATGAACGCCTCCGTATCCAACCGCAGCTCACCATGGCCCAGGTCACCGCTGATGCTGCCGCTGACGTTACCGGCAGCCGGGGCATTGTGATAGGCATCGAAACCGACCTTTTCCAGGTTGGCCTCGAACTGCAGGCGTTTGTCGCCCTCGGCTTTCGGCCGGGCCTCCAACCGCACATTGCGCAGCGCGCCGGTTACTTTCAGGCCATCGACCACGGCCATGACCTTCTCAGGCAACGGCGCCAAAGCATCGATCAACGGGGTCAAGGGCGTGAGATCGAGCCGGTCGGCCTGCACCCGCCAGTTTTCATCGGCTGCGTTCTCGCCCGGGCGCTGCTGCAACTGCAAGTGCGACTCCCAGCGGGCCTTGCCGATGTCCATGGCCAGGGAGTCGACCACCACATCGAAGCCTTGATCCCGGCGCTGGAACCAGGCGCCCAGGGCCAGGTTGCTCAGCGTGGCAGCCTTGCGGCCGGTATAGGCACCCCGCAGTTCAGGCGCGTTAAGCCGCACCACAGCCTGCTGCAACTGCCCTTTGCGCCAATCGACCCAGAACTCGCCACCCGCTCGCAACGCTTCAGCTTGCCACTCACCGAGCAGGCGTGGTGGCAACCAGCGCGCCCAGTCACTTTGCGGTAGGCTCAGGTAGGCCTCCACCTGGCCATCACGCCAGGCCTTGGCTGACACACGGCTTTGCAGGTTCAGCGACAGAGGCTGGCCATCCGGCAAGGTGGCGCGCAACTCCAGCACTTGCCGTGAAGCACCCGCCTGCAGGCCGGCGCTGACATAGGTGAGGGTGAGCGGGTCACGCTGCCAGGGGTGCAAGGTGACCAGGCTGTCGAACACATCGACGCGGCCCAATTGACGCAGGCGCTGCAGCAGGTCGGCGGGGTCGAGTGGTGCGTCGTCTTTTTTCGGCAGGCCTTCGAGGTTCCAGGCGCCCTGCTCGTTCTCGCGCAAGATCAGTTGCAGGCCGCCCAGCTGAATGCGCGCCAGGCGCACTTCACGGGCGGTAAGGCTGGCCCAGACATCAGGCACCACCTTCACGTCATCCAGGCGCAACGCCGTAGCGCCTTCGCCCAGTTGCAGGTCGCGCACCCGCAGCACCGGAGCCAGCCCGCTCCACCGGCCCTCAAGGGCACCGACATGCACCGGCAGGCCCAGCGCCTGCTCGGCCTTGCTTTCCACATCGGCGCGGTACTCGGCCACCAGCGGCACCAGTTCGCGACCGAGGCTGACATACAGCGCCACCAACACCGCCAACAGGGCGCATAAGCCCAGCCCCCAGCGGGTCAAGGCGACAAGAACGCGGGTCAGACGTCCCATGGCCATGGCCCTCCAAGTCGTTTATCCATGATGGCTGGTAGCGGCAGTTTTGCCAGCCCGACCATCCTGCGGCGTGTTCTGGAAAGCCTCAGAGCAGCACCACGTCGTATTGTTCCTGCGAATACATCGACTCGACCTGGAAGCGAATGGTTCGACCGATGAAAGCCTCCAGCTCAGCGACGTTGCCAGACTCTTCATCCAGCAGGCGGTCGACCACCTTCTGGTTGGCCAGTACACGGTAGCCCTCAGCCTGATAGGCCCGGGCCTCACGCAGGATCTCACGGAAGATCTCGTAACAAATGGTCTCGGGGGTTTTCAGTTTGCCGCGCCCCTGGCAGGCCAGGCAGGGCTCACACAGCACCTGCTCCAGGCTTTCACGGGTGCGCTTGCGGGTCATCTGCACCAGGCCCAGCTCGGTAATACCGATGATGTTGGTCTTGGCGTGATCGCGCTCCAGCTGTTTTTCCAGGGTGCGCAGCACCTGGCGCTGGTGCTCTTCATCTTCCATGTCGATGAAGTCGATGATGATGATGCCGCCGATATTGCGCAGACGCAGTTGCCGGGCGATGGCGGTGGCGGCTTCCAGGTTGGTCTTGAAGATGGTCTCTTCCAGGTTGCGATGGCCGACGAACGCGCCGGTGTTCACATCGATGGTGGTCATCGCTTCGGCCGGGTCGACCACCAGATAGCCACCCGACTTGAGCGGCACCTTGCGCTCCAGCGCACGCTGGATCTCGTCTTCAACGCCGTATAGGTCGAAGATCGGTCGCTCGCCCGGGTAGTGCTCGAGGCGGTCGGCGATTTCCGGCATCAGTTCGCCAACGAACTGCGTGGTTTTCTGGAAGGTTTCCCGCGAGTCGATACGGATCTTCTCGATCTTCGGGTTGACCAGGTCGCGCAGCGTGCGCAGGGCCAGGCCCAGGTCTTCGTAGATGACCGTGGGCGCGCCGCAGGTCTTGATCTGGGTGCCAATCTGCTCCCACAGGCGACGCAGGTAGCGGATATCCTGCAGGATTTCTTCAGCACGTGCGCCTTCGGCGGCGGTGCGCAGGATAAAGCCACCGGCATCCTTGATGTTTTCACTTTCCATGCAGCCGCTGACCACCTGCTTGAGGCGATCACGCTCGGCTTCGTCTTCAATCTTCAGCGATATGCCAACATGGCTGCTGCGGGGCATGTACACCAGGTAGCGCGAAGGGATCGACAACTGGGTGGTCAGGCGCGCGCCCTTGGTGCCGATCGGGTCCTTGGTCACCTGCACCACCAAGGCCTGGCCTTCATGGACCAGGGCGGTGATGTTCTCTACCGCCGAGCCTTCGCGCTGGGAAATTTCCGAGGCATGGATGAACGCTGCGCGCTCCAGGCCAATGTCGACGAAGGCCGCCTGCATGCCTGGCAGCACGCGCACCACCTTGCCCTTGTAGATATTGCCAACAATGCCACGGCGCTGGGTGCGCTCGACGTGCACCTCCTGCAGTACCCCGTTTTCCACCACCGCCACACGTGACTCCATCGGGGTGATGTTGATCAGGATCTCTTCACTCATGGCCGGCTCTCGTCAAAGGTCTTTTGTAATGATGGATGGCGTATGCATTGCTGGCTACTGCAGGTTTGTTACCTCTGGCGTATGCGCCGGCGATTGCCAGCAGGCAACGCCGAACTGGCCAAGCAAATCGGCCGTTTCGCTGAGGGGCAGGCCGACCACCGCCGAGTAGCTGCCGGACAGGCCAGTGACGAACACCGCGCCCAGGCCCTGGATGGCGTAGCCACCCGCCTTGTCCGCTGGTTCGCCGCTGGCCCAGTAGCGCTGCGCTTCATCGTCGCTGATCGCACGGAAGCGCACATGGCTGGTGACGCTCAAGCTTTGAACACGCTGGCCATCGGTGAGGGCGACGGCGGTCAGTACCTGATGCTCGCGGCCTGACAGGTCGGCCAGCATGGCCAAGGCATCTTCGCGGCTTTCCGGCTTGCCGAGAATACGACCATCGAGCACCACGGCGGTGTCTGCGCCCAGCACGACAGCCGGGCCCTCGACACTGGCCAGGCCGGCGGCAGCCTTGGCCCGGGCCAGGCGTTCGACGTAGGCCTGGGCGCTTTCGTCGGGCAGCGGGGTTTCATCGATGGGAGCACTGACAACGCTGAACGGCACGCCGATCTGGGTCAGCAGTTCACGACGACGGGGCGAGCCGGAGGCCAGGTATAGCGGGTTCATGCAGACATCTCCCTGTCAGTGTCGACGTCGCCGTCAGTTGATATGCAAGCGTCGGCGCAGGTCGCGCAGGGCAAAGCTGATCCACGGCCAGAGCAAGGCACTGATGACCGCCGACCAGACCAGCGCCAAGGTAGGCAGGCGATTGCCGGTCAGTGCGCTGAGCCACAGCTGGATCAATTGGGCGATGCCGAAGATCACCAGGATGACCAGGCTCTGCTGCCACATGGGGAACATGCGCAAGCGCTGTTGCAGCGACAGCACCAGGAAGGTGATGAGGGTCAGGATAAGTGCGTTCTGCCCCAGCAAGGTGCCATACAGCACATCTTCGGCCAAGCCCAGCACGAACGCCGTGGTCATGCCAACCTTGTTCGGCACGGCCAGGGTCCAGAACGACACCAGCAAGGCCAGCCACATGGGCCGGAACACTTCCATGAACTGCGGCATGGGCGAGACGCTGAGCAGCAGGCCGATAGCAAAAGTCAGCCAGATGACCCAGCCGTTGTTGCGGCGCGATGCAGGCATCATTGCCTCCGGGTGTGAGCGGGTGCGGCAGGCGCGGCAGCCGGCGTGGCAGGGGCAGCCGCCGGAGCTGCTGGCTGAGCGGCCGGCGCGGCGGGGGCGGCCGTCGTGGCCGGTACAACGGGCGCAGTGCTGGTTGGCACGCCCTGCTCGCCCGGGCTTACCGGCTGGCCAGGGGCCGAGGCGCCCTTGCGGTCAGCTTCTTCCTGGGCGATAGCTGCATCGGTAGCACGCTGTTCAGGGGTACGCCGGTCACTGAACACCAGCAGCATGTAGCGGCTGCGATTGAGCGCGGCGGTGGGGATGGCGCGCACGATGGCGAACGGCTGGCCGGAATCGTGAATCACTTCGTTGACCGTGGCCACCGGATAACCTGCCGGGAAGCGCTGACCCATGCCGGAGCTGACCAGCAGGTCGCCTTCCTTGATGTCGGCGGTATCGGCCACATGGCGCAGTTCCAGGCGCTCTGGGTTGCCCGTGCCGCTGGCAATGGCGCGCAGGCCGTTGCGGTTGACCTGCACCGGAATGCTGTGGGTAGTGTCGGTCAGCAGCAGCACCCGCGAGGTGTAGGGCATCAGTTCGACCACCTGGCCCATCAGGCCCCGGGCATCAAGCACCGGCTGGCCAAGGAACACGCCGTCACGCTCGCCCTTGTTGATCAGGATGCGGTGGGTGAACGGGTTGGGGTCGACACCGATCAGCTCGGCCACTTCGACCTTTTCGTTGACCAGCGCCGAAGAGTTCAGCAACTCGCGCAGGCGCACGTTCTGCTCGGTCAGGGCCGCCAGCTTTTGCAGGCGCCCCTGCAGCAGCAGGGCCTCGGTCTTGAGCTTTTCGTTTTCGGCGATCAGTTCGTTGCGGCTGCCGAACTGGCCGGCCACACCTTGCCACGCACGCTGCGGCAGGTCGGTGATCCAGTACGACTCCATCAGTACCACGCCCATCTGGCTGCGCACAGGTTTGAGCACGTCAAAGCGCGCGTCGACAACCATCAACGCGACCGACATCACCACCAGAACGAGCAGGCGAACGCCCAGCGAAGGGCCCTTGGAGAAAAGCGGTTTAATGGGCCGTTCCTCGTGGACGACTCAGGAGGTCATTGGACATGGGACAACGCACCAGCCTGATTGCGGGTTGACGGATACGGCGCCCTGAACGGGCGCCAGCCCAGCACATACAGGTAGCACTGTGCGTACTACCTGTAAACCGGGCGCTCGCGAACAGCAAGTGGGATCACTCGCTGGAGAGCAGGTCCATCGCGTGCTTGTCCATCATCTCCAGAGCGCGACCGCCACCACGGGCGACACAGGTCAGCGGGTCTTCGGCGACGATCACCGGCAGGCCGGTTTCCTGGGCCAGCAGCTTGTCGAGGTCACGCAGCAGCGCTCCACCACCGGTCAGCACCAGGCCACGTTCGGCGATATCCGAAGCCAGCTCGGGCGGCGACTGCTCCAGGGCGCTCTTGACCGCCTGGACGATGGTCGCCAGCGATTCCTGCAGCGCTTCGAGCACTTCGTTGGAGTTCAGGGTGAAGGCACGCGGTACGCCCTCGGCCAGATTACGGCCGCGCACGTCGACTTCGCGCACTTCGCCGCCCGGGTAGGCGGTACCGATTTCCTGCTTGATGCGCTCGGCGGTGGACTCACCGATCAGGCTGCCGTAGTTGCGGCGCACGTAGGTGACGATGGCTTCGTCGAAGCGGTCGCCGCCAACGCGGACGGATTCGGCATAAACCACGCCGTTCAGCGAGATGAGGGCGATTTCAGTGGTACCACCACCGATATCGACGACCATCGAGCCGCGGGCTTCTTCAACCGGCAGGCCGGCACCGATGGCGGCAGCCATGGGTTCTTCGATCAGGAACACTTCACGGGCACCGGCACCCAGGGCCGACTCGCGAATGGCGCGGCGCTCTACCTGGGTCGACTTGCACGGCACGCAGATCAGCACACGCGGGCTTGGCTGCAGGAAGCTGTTCTCGTGAACCTTGTTGATAAAATATTGCAACATTTTTTCGCACACGCTGAAGTCGGCGATGACGCCGTCCTTCATCGGACGAATGGCAGCAATGTTGCCAGGCGTACGGCCCAGCATGCGTTTGGCTTCGGTACCGACGGCGACAACGCTTTTCTGGTTGCCATGGGTACGGATGGCAACAACCGAGGGCTCATTCAGGACGATACCGCGCTCACGCACGTAGATAAGGGTGTTGGCAGTACCCAGGTCGATGGAAAGATCGCTGGAAAACATGCCACGCAGTTTCTTGAACATGGGAAAGTGACCCTGGGGAAAGCGTGGGTAAAAAAGTGCGGCAAACTCTAACAATGGCAGGGATTTTGGGCAAGGAGCCAATATGTTAAATTGGCTGTTTTTCCGAGCACGCCAGCAGAAATTCGCGGCCGTTAGACCGTCAGAAAGCTGACATGTTCCTCACTGCGGACCCAAATTCCGTTCTTTGTTTCCCCTGGAGATCCCCATGGCGCTTGAACGCTGCGACGTGGAAAAGATCGCCCATCTGGCCCGCCTGGGCCTGAATGATG
>CAACWQ010000017.1_pt1 | contig 14947 bp, 12 predicted proteins | sample 2275681 | NCBI WGS metagenome assembly CAACWQ01 (sample SAMEA5312463, study PRJEB27640) | indoor metagenome | biome: indoor environment; feature: controlled; material: polymer furnished wood metals | place: Austria | collected 2011-04-21
TTGCCCGGCCACGGGCAACTCGATGATCACTGTCGCTTCGGCTGGCCGTTTAGGTGCGGCCTTCAGCGGCACAAAGGCCGGTAGGGAAGTTGCTGCGGGTTGGTCTCGATAGAGCGGCATCCATTTGCGGATGACGTTGGCGTTGATGCCGTGGCTGATGGCGACACTGGACACGGTTGCGCCAGGTTGCAGGCATTCCTGAACAACCTGGGCCTTGAACGGTTTGGGATAAGAGCTTCGTTGGCGCATGGAGATCCTGGCGATAAGGGTGATCGCGTCCGCTAAAAATACGCGGACACCATCGCCCTTAAAGCTGGAGTTCGGAAGGTGAGTTCGCCGGACGCTTACGCTGCAATAACGCGATATGTCATCTGCCACCTCTCATCTTGCAATTTGAATGGGCATCTAGCCGCACTCGGAACTGTGATCAGACAGACTCCATTTCAAATTGCACATGAGCACGAGCCGCGGATGGATTCAACAAGATAGCCCCGCACATAGCGGGGCTCTGGTCGGAATGAAAGCATTCAAAACCTACCCAAGGGGGTGGGAGGCGTGTGGCCAACCTCATCCTAAAATGAGCGCCTTCGGGGTGCAGTTATATCTCCTCACACCTCCGCTTGTTAATCTTATTGTGCTGCGACGACGCAAACCTCGATGAGCTTGTCAGGGCTGGCGAGTCGCGCCTCGACCGTTGCACGTGCCGGAAGGTTATCCGGATCGACCCAATTGTCCCAGACATCATTCATCTCTTTGGCAAGGCGAATATCTGCCAAGTAAATCTGGCAGAACAGAATCTTCGATTTTGCGCTGCCATTATTTTCCAGCACCGACTCGATCGACTTCAACACTTCAGCGGCTTGCCCTGCGATGCCAACGTCAAGCCGCGTTGGCACGATGCCCGAAAGATAGAGCGTCCCGTTGTACGCAACGACTTCGGAGTAACGGTGGTTACCAGGTGCTCGGGTGATCGAACTCATAATTGCTCCTCTACTAGCGTTCGCGGCCAGCTTTGAATTTTTGGTAATTGATTGCGCTGACGATGGCTAGCTTCCTCACTGGCTCTGGCGGAAGCCAGCTCGGGCGGTCAAAGCCCATCACAGTTGCGAGCTCGTTGGATTGTTGGCCGCACGCCATTTCGGCCAGAAGCTTGCCGAAGAGGCTGCACTTCAGAAGGCCTGCGCCATTGCAGCAAATGGAGATATACATGCCGTCTCGGACACATCCGAAGTACAAGCCGCCGTTCCCCGTCAGCGCTGTGACCCCACCCCAAACATGCTCCAGTTCGTGGGACTTCATGTTGGGGTAGCGTTTTGCGTACAAGGATTTGAGCATCGCCTTGACATCGCTGATCTTGTTCTCTTTCTCATAGGAGTAGGCGCTGCGCACCATGAATCTCCCCGAGGAAATCTTGCGCAAGGTCGTGCCAAGCCGGTTGGCAGGGATTGCCCCCCATTCCGGCGATGCTCCAAGCTTGCCCAGTTCATCATCATCCAACTGCGGCGTGATGCCGGCATAGGTATAGATGGTGAAGACCCGATCTTTAGCAAAGCCCAACTTACGTGCGAAGCCGTTGTTGGCGATGATGACCCGGCCTGCCTTGACCGATGCGCTTCGAGTGGTAATGACGTAGGGCTTACCAGGCTCAACAGAGAACACTGGCTCGTTTTCCCAGAGATAGACGTTTTCGGGGAGGCTATCAGCCAGGCCTCTTACAAGCGCTGCCGGCTGGACGAACACGCTGTTTGGAGAAAAGAACCCATAGCGATAGTAGTCCGTGCCCAGCGTGTTCTTTAGCTCATCACCACCCAGCTCTCGATAGTCGACACCCCACTCTTTGTACTGCTCAAGTACAGCGCGCAGGGACTGCTCACCCTGTGGGGTCGCCGCTGCGTGATACTTGCCGGCAGGATTCCAACCACAATCGATTTTATGCTCGTCGAGCAGCGATTTTATCCAGCTCAAACCGCCGTCCAAGAGTTTAATTTGCGCTCTCGCCAACTCCGCTGGACTACCATGCCCTGCCATGTTGGTGTTATGCGGCATGTTGATGAGAAAGCCGGAGTTACGCCCGCTAGACCCTTCACCAATAGTGGTGGCGTCGATTAACAGGACGCGGCTATTTGGCTCCAGTTCGGCGACCCTTCGAGCGGCGGCAAGCCCTGTCACACCTGCGCCAATGACAGCTACATCGAAAGACTTGTCGGTAGGCATCACGAGTTTAGGGGTACGCTTCGGAAGCAGCGCAGCCCAACCCGACCCAGTTTGATAACTAGGATACGTGAGATTGGCAGTCATAAATAAACCCAAGACACTATGGTTAATATGTTTTTGTTAAAAACGTAAATAGCAAAGCTGAACGACAGGGGTGCGTGGACTCCTCGCCAAAGAAACCTTCAATCGGCACACGTCATCTACAGATTAAGCCATGGCTCATGCAACGGTGCGCACTGAGCCAGGCCTTTAATTGAAAACTACGAACTAATTACTTACTTCATGGTTTGATCGTCGCTTCATCAGTGCAGCTGCGCCAATTAAGACCAACGTGATCAAGATGAGAATGAACGCGACGGCTGTAACAGCTGGAGTGACGTTTTCCCTCAAGCTGGAGAACATTTTTAGGGCCATCGTCGTCTGGTTCGGCCCAGCGAGGAACAGTGTGATCACGACTTCATCGAGCGAAGTGGCAAACGCAAATACCGCTCCCGTGCCAATGCCCGGTGCAGCCAAAGGAAGAACGACGTGACGGAAGGTGGCAAACGGCTTCGCTCCCAGGCTGGCCGCCGCACGCTCCAGAGATGAGTGAATACCCGCTAGAGAATCCAGCACGCTGATCAGAACAAATGGAAGAGCCAGGACAGTGTGAGCAATGATCACACCGGTATATGAACTTGCCAGCCCCAACTTCGCGAAGACGATCTGCATGCCTACACCCAATACCACCGCAGGCACGACCATCGGAAGCAGAAATACAGTCTTCAACAGGCTGACACAGGGCACATTCTTGTTGCGAAGCCCCAAAGCAGCTAGGGTACCCAACACTGTCGCCAGGAACGTCGACCCCACGCCCATGATAAGGCTGTTAACCATCGACCGGTGCCACACGTCGTTGTTAAAGACAACATCAAACCAACGCAGTGACAACTCACCGATTGGGTAAGTGAGAAAGACGTTGGAAGTAAATGCGAGTGGCAAAATTGCCAACAGTGGGCCAATCAGGAAAATGATCGTAGCGAGCGCTACTAAGAAAAATACGACTTTCTTCATGGCTGCTACTCTCCGGTGAGCGGATTAGATTTAGAAACACGAGAGTAAACGATGTACAGCACTATCGTTACTGCGAGCAGAATCAAGCCCAATGCCGCAGCACGGCCCCAGTCAGCGGTACCGGTGGCGTAGAAGGCAACGATCGAACTGACCATCTGATCTTTTGGCCCGCCCACCAGAGCTGGTGTGATGTAGTAGCCGATTGCAGCCATGAAGACCAAAAGAGCACCTGACACAACACCGGGCATAATTAGAGGCAGTAGCACCCGGAAGAATACCGAATGTGGTTTAGCCCCCAAGGACGACGCTGCATAAAGCAGATTCATGGGCACTGCCTTAACTGCTGCGAAGACCGGCAGTACCATGAACGGCAGCAGCACTTGAGACATAGCCAACAATACGCCCGTGCGGTTGAAGATTAGCGATAGTGGACTGGATATGACACCGATGGACATCAAGAAATTGTTGATGATCCCGTTGTCCTGCAGTACCACTACCCAAGAGGCAGACCGCACGAGGAGCGATGTCCACAGCGGAATCAACACCATCGTTAGCATCAACGTGCGCTTCCAGCCGGTTACCCTTGCCGCGATAATTGCATAAGGTACGCCCACCGCCAGGCAGATGACCGCGACCATGAAGGAAATGAAGAACGTGCGGCCAATGATGACCCTGTTTTCGGACAACCCTTCCGGCATCGCCTCAACGGTGCCCTCAGCATTGCGCTGCATATCCAGCGCTGAGAGCAGATTGGTATCTGTCAGGACACTGGAGTTACGGCTGAGCACGTTCCAGTAGTGAATGTCCCCCCATCGTGGATCGATATCCTTGAGCAAAGGGGCGCTATTCACATCCTGACCAGAGACCGCACGCTGAGTGTTAGCGATCAAGCTGCGGAAACCTGGATAGTCCGCGTTGAGTTGCCGTACTGCGTCACCGAACTTGATACGATCCTCATCGCTTTTCAGAACGTCAGCAATGACCGCTCGATCAAGCTCTTTCGGCACTGGTAACTGACCGTCCCACTTCCCAATAACAGAGGTCGTTGTCGGAAAGCCGACAGTGACTGTGGTGTTGATCACCGCGGTCTTCAGCACGGTAATCAGAGGAACCCAGAAAAACACCACCAAGAATGCAAGCAGCGGCAAGATTAGCAACAGCGACGAAGCTCGGCCTTTACCTGCAACGCGACGTTTCTTGACAGTTCCCGTGTCATTCTGCGTTGGACGAGAACTGTTCAATGTAGCGACATTTTGATTAACGCTTTCGTAATTCATCACACCACCACTGAGCAAATCTCTGGAGCAAAGGAAACCGAGATATTCTGACCAATTTTCAGATCAGTCTTACTCGCCGCCAGGCGCATAGCGATTTTGAGGTTCTTGCTCCGTAGATGTACACGCGTGTGGTCACCTTGGAATACCAAGTCATCCACTACAGCTTCCAAGACGTTGACATGTGGATCCGTTGCAGTCAGCGACAGCGACTCGGGCCGAACTGAAACAAAAACATTCGTTCCATTGGTGAGGCGAGCCGATGTTGCACATTTCACCTGAGCGCCGTTGGAGAGCTTGACGGTTACAGTGCCCGCACTTGCGCCGACGACCTGCCCCTCAAGCAAATTGGTCTCACCAACAAACTCAGCGACAAATCGAGTTTTTGGTCGCAGATAAATTTCTTCAGGGGAGTCGATTTGTTCGATTTTCCCTTTGTTGAACACAGCGATCCGGTCAGACATGGTGATCGCTTCATTTTGATCGTGGGTTACGAACACGATTGTCAAACCCAGCTTCTTATGAAGCTCGCGGAGCTCAAGCTGCATATGCTCACGTAGTTGCTTGTCCAAGGCACCCAGAGGTTCGTCCATCAAAACAACTTGAGGCTCGAAAACCAATGCCCTGGCCAGAGCGATGCGCTGTTGTTGGCCACCAGACAGCTGACTCGGCTTGCGATCCTTAACCTGCCCGAGCTGAACCATCTCAAGTGCACGATCTACACGCGCCTTGATCTCTTTGGACGGCATCTTGCGCATTTTCAAAGGGAAAGCAATGTTCTCCGCGATTGTCATGTGCGGGAACAGCGCATAGTTCTGGAATACTACACCCATGTTTCTATCATGGGCCGGAAGGTTGTCCACACGGTGCCCATCCACCGTAATCTTGCCACCGGAGGTGTCCTCAAACCCAGCCAACATCATCAACATAGTAGTTTTGCCTGACCCTGAAGGGCCTAGCAGACTGACAAACTCTCCACGCGAAATGGCCAGGTCAAGACCATCGATGACCTTTATGCTGCCATAGTTTTTTACAACCTTATCAAACTGGATGTATTCGCCCATTTGCTTACCTAATGCCCTTTTTCGAGTTTAATTATTAGTGGCTTATCGGAAATCAGCGTGTCAGCCAGGCATTAAACCTTCGCGTCAAGTCAGCCATATTGTCAGCCCAGAAATCGGCATCCAACGGAATGGAGACATCAATGTTATCTTGAGCTGTTGGAAGTTCGTTCACCAGCTTACTGTCAACCAGCGGAATGGCCTTGGTGTTGGTCATACCCTGGATTGCGTACTCCGAAAAATCAGCTTGAACCTGAGGCTCACTTGCATATGCAAGAAACTTCTTGGCGTCTTCCAGGTTCTCAGCTCCCTTAAGAACTACCCAATAGTCCATGCCATAGAGGCTTTGATTGAACACGTACTTGAAATTCGTGTGTTCCTTATGGTTGATGCTCGCAATCCTGCCGCTGTAGGCGGCTGTCATTGCGACCTGACCAGAAGCCAGCAGTTGAAGCTGAGATGCAGCTACGTCCCACCAAACGTTATTTGGGCGCAGTTCATCCAGTTTTTTGAAGGCGCGTGCTACACCGGCTGGGGTGCTCAGCACTTTATAGACATCATCCTTGCTGACACCATCTGCCAGCAATGCGGCTTCCAGTGTGTACATTGGGCCCTTACGCATGCCCCGCTTGCCTGGAAACTTCTTCACGTCCCAGAAGTCTGCCCAGTTTTTCGGGCCATCAGAGAGCTTCGCACCGTCGTAGGCAAAACCGATCGACCAGATGATTGCGCCAACGCCACACTCACTAACGGCTTGAGGGAGGAAATCAGTGGTGCCGCCGATCGCTTCCCAATCAATTTTTTCGTACAGCCCGTCGCTACAACCAGGTACCAAGTCTAGCGACTCAATCTGCACAACATCCCAGTTGGGATTACCACTTCTAACTTTCGCCTGAAGAATACCAATGCCGCCTTCCCAGCTTTGCTCCAGGACTGGCTTCCCTATTTTCTCGCTGAATGGTTTGAAGATTTTTTCACGCTGGGCGTCCTGGAAATTCCCACCCCACGACACGACGGTAAAATCTCGCGCACTAGCTACTCCTGCTGCCAGCATGGTACCCACAGCAGCTAAGGCTACCAAACCTCGTACTGAACGCTTTTTCATGATAGATCCTCTTAACCCTTAATTATTCGATTTAGCCGGCTATTAGGCTTTTAGCTGGGATAGCAAATGGAAGTCAGTTTAGTTTTCAGGTAGGCATCCAAGCCTTCTTTCCCGCAGATATGACCGAAACCAGAATCTTTCATACCGCCAAAAGGTGCCTCTACAAACATGGCTGTACAGTGGTTAACTGCGACGACACCCACTTTCAGACGATTCGATACGTAATTTGCAAGCGACAGATTTTTCGTGAACACATAGCCAGCCAAGCCCACATTCGTATCGTTCGATGCAGCGATGACTGCGTCCGTGTCAGAGAATTTCCAAAGTGGCGAAATTGGGCCGAAGACTTCTTGGGTTCCCGCGAGCAAATCTGGACGACCATCTGTGATGATGGTGTTGGCGAAGAAATTGCCAGTGTCACCAATGCGGTAACCACCCAGTGCGACCTCTGCACCCGTACTGCGTGCATTACTCACGAACTCCTCCATAGCGGCGACACGACGCGCGTTTACCAGAGGGCCAACATGAGATGCTTCATCAAGGCCATGTCCAACCACCAAGCTGCTCAACGCTTTGCTGTAGTGCTCCAGGAACTCATCGTAGATTCGTTCATGGATGAAGAACCGGTTGCCTGCCGTGCAAACCTGGCCAGCATTCCGACTCTTTCTGACAGCCAGCAGAGAGGCAGTTTCCTTAACGTCTACATCGTCATAGATGATGACCGGAGCATTCCCACCCAGCTCCATCGTCGAAGTCTTCAACAGGCTCCCAGCCTGGCCTGCCAACAGCTTCCCGACTGCCACAGAACCGGTAAGCGATACCTTTCTGATTTGTGGCGACTCAATCAATCGAGAGGCAATGGCGCCAGGGTTGCCCGTCAACAGGTTGACTGCCAAAGGTGGAACACCGGCATCAATAAGGGCCTGGATTAGCGCTACACCGGTAAGCGGAGTGTCCTCAGCAACCTTGATAACAACCGAGCACCCTGCAGCGAGCGCCGCTGCGGCGTGCGCCGCTGGCTCAATCAGTGGAAAATTCCACGGGGTGAAAATAGCGACGGGGCCTACCGGTTCGACGGTGACCTTCAGCTCCATACCTGGTTGAGACGCGGGGATCAGTCGTCCATACAAACGTCGAGCTTCTCCTGCATACCATTCAAAGATGGCCGCGCTCACGTCAATTTCAACAAGAGACTCACTCAGGATCTTGCCCTGCTCGCAGGTGAGCGTGCGGGCCAAATCCAGGCGGCGCTCGCGCAGCAGCTGGCCGACTTTGGTGAGGATGTTGGCTCGCGCATCAGGTGTGAATTGAGACCACTGATCGAATCCTTTGCCAGCCGATTCTGCCGCCCGCGAAACGTCATCCGCGGTCGCGACCGGTATCGCACCGATCACTTCATCAGTAGCTGGGTTGAGGTTCGGGATCGCATCCCGTTCACGTGCTTCGATCCAACGGCCTTCGATGTAAAGTTTGGAGTCCATAACTACCTCATCAACGTTGCGCAACTGCAAAGCGCGGCGATTCGAATATTTCAATGTTCTCTGCGCGGAGCATGCCGTTTCCGAGCACCAGGTCGGCGCCTCGCTCCCCAACCATGAAGGAAGGAGCGTTTGTGTTGGCACTCGGCTCATCGGGGAAGATCGACGCGTCAATGACTCGAAGGCCCTCCAACCCATGCACCTTCAAATCCGGAGCGCACACTGAGAGATCGTCTGTGCCCATCCGGCAGGTACCACACAAGTGGTAGCCGCTACCCGCATTGGCACGGATGTAGGCATCGATTTCCTTGTCCGATTGGTGCTGACTGCCTGGGGTGATTTCTCGACCTCGGAATGGTGCAAATGCATCTTGCATGGCCACCTCACGCGTCAGCTTTAATGCGTTACGCATATCGATGATGTCCTCTTGGGTCGCCAAGTAATTCGGGTCAATCAGAGGAGCATCGTTCGGGTCAGCACTGTTCAAGCGCAGCGAACCAACGCTAGTAGCTCGAAGCGTGCCGGCGCCGAAGTTGTAGCCATGGGTTTTGCTCAGTTGCCACCCTTCAAGCAACACCGGCTTGAAGTGAATCTGAACGTCCGGGTGCTCGATGCCAGCGCGGCTGCGGAAGAAAGCGCCTACCTCAACGTGATTTGTGCTCAAAGGGCCCGTTTTGGAGGCAAACCACTGAATCCCTGCAACAGCCTGCTTGTCCAGGCGGGCGTATTTATTCAGTGTGACCGGCTGCTTGGACTCGTACTGGATCATCATGTACATGTGATCCTGCAGGTTCTCGCCAACACCCGGGAGGTGGGTATGCACCTTGATGCCCATGTCACGTAGGTGATCTGCCGGGCCAATGCCGGACAACATAAGCAACTGCGGCGAATGCACGGCGCCTGCGCTGAGGATGACCTCTGCTTGCGCACGAGCAGTCACCTCCACACCGTGGTGTTCATAGCGGACACCCACCACGCGCTTGCCAGAAAACTCCAGTTTGCGAAGACGTGCACCAGTGACTATATCGACTTTAGGATGCCAGGAAGCTGTTTTCAGGTAAGCATGTGCAGAACTGGCACGAACACCGTTATCAATGTTCATGTCCCAGCAGCCAAAGCCTTCCTGCTGATAGCCATTCACATCACTGGTAAGCGGGTAACCCGCTTCCTGGCCAGCCTTCAAGAATGCATGATCAAGCGGATTGTCCACGGTGCCACGCAGGACTGAGACAGGGCCTTGGCCACCACGATATGCGTCTCCACCACCGCTGTAGCGCTCGCCACGTTTGAAGTAAGGCAATACGTCCGCATACGACCAGCCGGTAGCCCCTTTCTTGGCCCAACGGTCATAGTCAAGCGCGTGACCACGCAAGTAGACCATGCCATTGATCGCAGACGATCCGCCCAAAGCGCGACCACGAGGCTGGAACACCTTGCGACCATCGAGATGCTTTTGCGGGGTTGTCCAGAAGCCCCAGTTGTATGGGCCACCCTCGAAATTTCGGCCAAAGGCACTCGGCATCTGGATCGTCCAGTGACGATCAGATGGGCCGGCTTCCAGCAGGAGAACACGGTTACCAGAGCGCTGGGCCAGTCGGGAGGCAACAACACAACCTGAAGTACCAGCCCCTACAACGATATAGTCATACTCTTTCAAGGTGTCTCCTTACCGCACATTATTAATATTTGAGCGTCTAGGCTGGAGAATGCATTAACTGCATAGCCAAAATTATTTCGGGAATGACACAGCCCGCGGAAAACTGCCTATCGAAGGTTTTCCAAAGGAAAATCCGGAAGAGCCAGCCTGATGGGTAGCTAATTCCAGAAGCGCCAATGAAGTGTATTGGCGAGCGGTGAAAGGGGGAATTGCTGGGACTTGGGAAGTCCTCAGCTTTTTATGACCACTGACATCCCACCGACCCGTAAAGAGCTCTAAACGCAATTGGTTCAGAACGCCACCTGGTGTGAGGACGCGAACTTTGCCTGGCAGTTGGCTCTGGTTCGCTGCGTCGGTCTTGCGTGGATACGTCCAGCTTATTTTCATGTCTTTGTCGTCCAGCTTGCTCACGCGGGCAGACATTCTGAAGCCCAGCGGAGCGAGGATAGGCGGCAGCTATGAAAAAAGACGTTCTTCTGATGAAGCTTGCACTGTGTGACGCGAGATCTCCCTCTACGTCAGTCGCGCACCTACAAGGGCTTGGGACGAACACAGTGCCAGCTCTCAATCCATGAGGAACGAGTTTTCCACGCTGATCATGCCGCCTCCAAAATTCTTGTTCTGTGGAGTGACCTTAAATCTAATCTCGATGCGTAGCTATATCCTTAAGCCATTCTTATGCAGGCTTTCAGCTCAGCTACTGACCGTTGCCCCACCGTTCGCATCAAGCTCACGACCGCCGAGAGCGGTATCGAGACAAGGCGAAGGGCGCCTCCACGCCTGCTTCAATAGTGACTCGACCCACAGTGGAAGAGAAAAAATTTCTCAGTGAAAACAGCTAGTTGGGCTAAAAAATACGTCCCCAGCCCAACGAGGGTCGAGTAGAGCTGCTCAATGCATCCATTTTCTCATGAACATTTGCAGCTCAGCTCCCGAGCAGTGGGTCTACACGTCTCGCGCATAACCTCATGTGCGCCTGGCGGACTCATTCGCTCGTGATTTGCCGTTAAATGCCTTCAAAAACGGCCGCACGCTCTCAAATGACAATCACCGACACCCAAAAGGTGCAACTATCGAGCACGGAGTCGCTTGCATGCCCCGAGTTAGAGCAGTGCACGGGACATTAGGCAAGATTATGGGGCTTACCGCCCCTCTGCTACGAAGCTCTAAACGTGAAAGAATGGATGGTAAGCAATTCGCCTAAAGCACCCACCGGACATTGTCAAGAATTGTTTTTACAGCACAATTTCTTTTCGCAGAAGATGCACCACTCTGATTTGCCCCCTGATGGTGCGCTCGTTGAATTTCCGCACTGCATGTGAACGCCAGGTGCAGTGGAAATATGAGGATGAGGCCCCGGAACATTGGCGGGCTTGCATTCCCTCGAGTCATAGGGCGCAGTGCAACCTGATTACAGCGCAGAACTCGTGCCAGTTGATGTATGACGAGAGATCACACCAGCTATGACGAAAAACGACCTAATCGACACTCAGGTTTGGTCATAAGGTGGCCGGGATTTTCGCCGCCTTACTGCGGCTGACTAGAAAAAAAATGATTAGCAACAGAGCCGAGGTGCGAGCCGATGCGTAACAACAAGCAAATCGCTAACAACATGCTAGGGAACGGCTTAAAGAGTAGACAGGTCACCATGATCTCGATCGGTGGCGTCATTGGTGCAGGCCTGTTCGTCGGGTCATCGAACGCGATCGCGGCGGCTGGGCCAGCCGTGCTCGTTTCTTATTTGATCGCTGCATTGATCGTGATATTGGTGATGCAGATGCTGGGCGAAATGGCGACTGCTCGCCCAGATACGGGATCATTTTCGGCTTACGCCGACCAGGCTATGGGGCGCTGGGCTGGCTTTTCGATTGGCTGGCTTTACTGGTGGTTCTACGTTCTCGTCATCGCGATCGAAGCGATCGTCGCCGGTAACATTCTAGGAGATTGGCTAGCCATTCCGCACTGGGTGGCAGCCTTCGGCGTCACGTTTATTCTCATCGCCTGCAACAGCTTGAGTGTAGGGAATTTTGGCACCTTGGAATACTGGCTCTCACTGTTCAAAGTGGTTGCCATCGTGGGCTTCATCGTCTTGGGTGTGCTGGCGATTCTTGGCTTGCTTCCGGGATCCTCAACCAGCGGCATTGATAACCTATTCAGCAATGGTGGATTCGCACCTAACGGCAACGTTGCGATCGTAGCGGCACTTTTGACCGCCATGTTCAGCTTCCAAGGGAGCGAAGTAGTCACCATTGCCGCAGCTGAGTCCAAGCAGCCGAAGGCGAATATTAAAAAGGCTATCCGGGCTGTTGTATGGCGCCTGGGCCTGTTCTACCTCGGTTCGATGTTCGTAGTCGTGTGCTTGATTCCTTGGAACGCGCCTGAGCTTGCAAAAGGTTCGTACCAAGCCGTGCTGACCGCGATGAACATCCCTTGGGCCCCGGGCATCATGAGCATTGTCGTCCTCGTAGCAGTCACCAGCTGCCTAAACTCTGCTATCTACACCGCCTCGCGGATGACCTATTCGTTGGCCAAGCGTGGTGATGCTCCTAAAGCATGCTCGCAAACCACAACGAAGGGCGTACCGGTGTACGCGATCGCGCTGACTTCAGTGGTTGCCTTGGCAGCACTGGCGGCGAACTATCTGATGCCCAAACAGGTATTTGAATTCCTGCTCGCTACCAGCGGTGCCATTGCGTTGCTGATGTACTTGGTAATTGCAGTCACCCAGCTTTGCATGCGACGTAAATTGGTTTCCCAAGGCCACGCACTGGAAGTGAAAATGTGGCTCTTCCCATACCTCACCATTTTGACCATCGGGTTCATTTTGGTGGTGTTCGGGATCATGGCAGCCTTCCCTGGTCAACGGATCGAACTACTCTCCACTCTTGGCTTGGCAACCGCTCTGGTTTTGATCGGCTTCTACTTGCAAAAGAGCCAACCCGAGCTGTCCGCCCAACGCGCAATTATGACCAGCGAGAGGCCGGGACAAACCAGTCAAGAACGAGCCTTCGCCTGACGTTCCATCACTCCAGCCGCTGCCATCCAATGTTTAGGGCAGCGGCTTTTTTCCACTACACCTGTGACGCCCCGTCATACCCACTATGACGTAACTACTCTTTTTAGTGGGAAATTGGTGGATTAATCTACTTATAACTCCAGTTCATAGCTACTGGGAATTCACATACGACCGTGGAACATACAATGACCGCCCTGCCAAAACCTGATGAACTTGCTATTCCCTATCAACTACCACAAGTGCCATTCATGTCTCCCGATATGGTGCATCCAGGCGTAATGACCAAATGGCTGGAAGATGACAAACTTTGGGTGCCTGTAACTGCTTCGGTTTCATTCAAGCCACTGCTCCTGAGTGTGTCTGGCGGCTACTACATCAACCTGCTACGCGTTCGTAAAAGCGGCGTCTTGTCGCGCCACCGTCATACCGGTGGCGTGCACGCCATCGTACTGAAGGGGCGCTGGTTCTACCTTGAGCATGACTGGATTGCTGAGGAGGGCTCCTTCGCGTTCGAACCACCAGGAGAGACCCACACGCTCTTCGTTCCGGAAGACGTCGAGGAAATGATCACGTGGTTCCACGTTCAGGGTGGCTATACATACGTAGACCCCCAGGGCAACGCGGTTGGTTACGAAGACGTGTTCACCAAGCTTGAAACTGCTCGCAAGCATTACAAAGAGCTGGGACTGCCGGACGACTACATCGAGCAGTTCATTCGCTGATCGGATGTGACCAAGCGCGCCTCTCTTCGGCGCGCTTGTTCGTTGAGTCCTATGATGTCAGGCTGACCCTAAACTATGTACGCTGGTTTCTCGATGGACAATTACTCTCAGATGCTGGCCTTCATATGGGCTACGGAACAAGGAAATTTTTCGGCCGCCGCCCGGGCGCACGGCTTGTCTCCTTCCGCAATCAGCAAACTGATTACTCGCCTGGAAGACCGTCTTCAGGTGCGTCTATTTCAGCGCGGGACACGCAGCCTGACTCTCACCGAAGAGGGTTCGGCCTACCTAGTCAGTGCTAGGGAAGTCGTCAATGCCATGGCAGAGGCCGATTCTTTGGCAGAAGCATTCCCTAACCGAGCGAGAGGATCGCTGCGCATCCATACGATGACAACTTTTGCGAAGCATCAGATCGTGCCTTGGATCTCAGAATTTCTTGCCATGTATCCGGGGGTGACGATCGATTTGCAGGTAGGCCCTCAATATGTTGATCACTTCGATCAGGGACTCGACATCGCGATCCACAGTGGAGTACTACCTAGCTCTTCGAGGATTGCCAAGAAGATCGGGGAAAGCGCTTGGATTACGTGCGCATCCCCTGACTACCTCGCTCGCCGGGGTACTCCTCTTCATCCCAAGGATCTATTGGAGCATGACTGCTTCAACTTTGGTTTCAACAGCATTTGGAACAACTGGCAGTTTTTAATTGATAGACATGAGCTGACGATCCCGATAAAGCCGAAAGCGACGCTTGCGCATGGCGACCTACTTAGAGATATCGCCTTGGGTGGCGGCGGCATCGTGAAACTGGCGCAGTTTCACATCGGAGCAGATGTAAAGGCTGGTCGCCTGGTGCGAATCCTTAGTGATTTTGATATCTCGAAGAAAGAGCCGATTTATATGGTTTACTCAAATCGAAAACATTTAAGCCCTCGCATAAGAGCGTTCCGTGATTTCATGGAGCAAAAGCTTAATGAATCTCCTTGGGGGTAAACCAGTGAAGCCTTCGGTATCTATTAGCACTGCGAAATTAAAAACGCGTATCGCCATGATCAATATGGCCAGCAATCGCTAGCCGAAAATTCAGACAGGCGGGCCTGGGCTTGTTTCTAGCCATCCCAACACTCAGCTATCGAGCAGCGCCAATGCCCGCCACTTTAAAAACGATTCAGAGACAGACATGAAAAACTTAATTGGTGATGTATCCAGTGCCGCGCGCATCTTGCCAGACCTGAACGGGGAAAAGCTTTTCATCAATAGAGGTAAAGGCGCATATCTTTGGGACGATCAAGGTCGAAAATACATTGACACTGCACTGGGCTTTGGTGCGATCCTCCTCGGCCACTCCAATGAAGTGGTCAACAATG
>CAACWQ010000044.1_pt1 | contig 14784 bp, 13 predicted proteins | sample 2275681 | NCBI WGS metagenome assembly CAACWQ01 (sample SAMEA5312463, study PRJEB27640) | indoor metagenome | biome: indoor environment; feature: controlled; material: polymer furnished wood metals | place: Austria | collected 2011-04-21
GTTGATCCTGGTGGCAGCCTTCGTCCTGCAGCGCATCGTTGCCCGCGGGTTGAGCCGCCTGGGTCAGCGCTACCCGCTGCCACCTGAGCTGCTGGTGCCGGTGCGTGGCGGTTTGCGCTGGCTGATCATGGGCAGCGCGCTGTTGTTCGTGCTGGAGCGGCTGGGCGTTTCCGCGACGGTGCTGTGGACTGCACTGTCCGGCTTCGTCGCGGTGGCGGCAGTGGCCTTCTTCGCCATGTGGAGCGTGCTGTCGAACCTGTTGTGCGCGGTGCTGATTTTCACGGTGGGGCCGTTTCGCATTGGCGATGTGGTCGAGCTGGTCGACACCCTGGACAAGCCGGGCGTAAAAGGCAGGGTGATCGCTATCAACCTGCTGTTCACCACGCTGATGGAGCTGCCCGAGGTGGGTGGGGCGCTGGTGCAGGTGCCTAATAGCCAGTTCTTCCAGAAGTCGGTGCGGCGCTGGCGTGGGGCTGAAGTGCAGGCGATGCACAAAGAGTCAGTTGCCGAAGCTGATTAAACCTTTACCGGCCTCTTCGCGGGTAAACCCGCGAAGAGGCCGGTAAAGGCAGTAACAATCCTCAAAATTTGCTGGTTATTTTTTCACCAACACCTTAGCTTAACGTTTTGCAACATATGTTCGAGCGAGGTGTGTGATGTCGATGGAAGTATGGCTGGGCTTCTTTGCCGCCTGTTGGGTGATCAGCCTTTCACCCGGTGCCGGGGCGATTGCCTCGATGTCCAGCGGCCTGCAATACGGCTTCTGGCGTGGTTACTGGAATGCCCTGGGCCTGCAACTAGGCCTGATCGTACAAATCGCCATCATCGCTGCCGGCGTCGGTGCCATCCTTGCCGCCTCGGCCACGGCCTTCCAGATCATCAAATGGTTTGGCGTCGCCTACCTCGTCTATCTGGCCTACAAGCAATGGCGTGCCTTGCCGATGGACATGGCCGATGAGTCCGGCGTGCGCCCGATCGGCAAACCGCTGAGCCTGATGTTCCGCGGTTTCCTGGTCAACGTCAGCAACCCCAAGGCACTGGTGTTCATGCTGGCGGTGCTGCCGCAGTTCCTTAATCCACATGCGCCGTTGCTGCCGCAATATGTGGCGATCACCGTGACCATGATCAGCGTGGACATGCTGGTGATGGCCGGATACACCGGGTTGGCTTCGCGGGTGTTGCGCTTGCTGCGTACGCCCAAGCAGCAGAAGCGCCTGAACCGGACCTTTGCCGGGTTGTTCATCGGCGCGGCCACGTTCCTGGCTACCCTGCGTCGCGCACCTCTCTGATAGATGACTGGGGCCTTGTAGCGGCCCCAGCTATTTCTGCCTGTCCACCAACCCCTTGAGCAGGTCCACCGGCAACGGGAAGACAATGGTCGAGCTCTTGTCCCCGGCAATCATCCCCAGCGTCTGCATGTAGCGTAACTGCATCGCCCCCGGTTCCTTGCTCAACATCTGCGCCGCCTGCATCAGCTTCTCCGAGGCTTGTAACTCGCCTTCGGCATGAATCACCTTGGCCCGTCGTTCCCGTTCAGCCTCAGCCTGCCGGGCGATGGCACGCACCATCGATTCGTTGAGGTCCACATGCTTGATCTCGACGTTGGCCACCTTGATGCCCCAGGCATCGGTCTGCGCGTCCAGCACCTGGCGGATGTCCAGGTTCAGCTGCTCGCGTTCTGCCAGCAGTTCGTCCAGTTCGTGCTTGCCCAGCACCGCACGCAGGGTTGTCTGGGCCAGCTGGCTGGTCGCCACCAGAAAATCCTCGACCTGGATGATTGCTTTCTGCGGGTCGAGTACACGGAAGTAGAGCACCGCATTGACCTTGACCGAGACGTTGTCGCGGGTGATCACATCCTGTGGCGGTACATCCAGCACCACGGTACGCAGGTCGACCCGCACCATTTGCTGGATCACCGGGATCAACAGGATCAGCCCCGGCCCCTTGACCTGCCAGAAGCGGCCCAGCTGGAACACCACGCCGCGCTCGTATTCGCGCAGGATGCGAAACGCCGATAGCAACAGCATCGTCAGCACGATCAGCACCGCGCCGAAACCCACTTGCATGAACATGCTCATTCTCCTTGCGCCGCAGACGTGGCGGCGCTCACTTCCAGCATCACGCCATGGCGCGCGGTCACCCGCACGTTCTGGCCAGCTTGCAGCGGTGTTGCGCATTGCACTTGCCATTGCTCGCCCTGGGCAAGCACCACGCCACAGAACGGGTTGCCTGGTATCACCTGGGTGACGGTAGCCAGGCTGCCGACCAGACCGGCGTCGCCGCTCACCAGTGTCCGCCGTCGTGCTTTCAGGGCCATGCCCAGCACACCACCGATCAGCAGCGCCGAAAGCACGGCCAAGGTACCGATCAAGGTCAGCGGGATACCGAAGCCTGGGGCATCGGTGTCGATCAGGATCAAAGCGCCGACCACGAAGGCGACGATGCCGCCAAAGCCGACCACGCCGAAGCTGGGCAGGAAGGCTTCGGCGATCATGAAGGCGATGCCCAGCAGGATCAGCGCCATCCCGGCGAAACTCACCGGTAGCAGTTGCAGGGCATACAACGCCAGCAGCAGGCATATGCCGCCGACCACACCGCCCACCGTAGAGCCGGGGTTCATGAACTCGAACAACAGGCCGTACACGCCGATCATGATCAGGATCAGTGCAACGCCGGGATTGGTAATCACGGCCAGCACCCGTGTGCGCCAATCCGGTAGGTGCTCGACCAGGCTGGCGCCGACAGTCTGCAGCTGGTGCGGTTGGCCGGCGACCTGCAGCGTTTTGCCATCCAGCTTGCGCAAAAGGTCGGGCAGGTCATCGGCTATCAGGTCGATCACATTCAGCCGCAAGGCTTCGCTGGCGGGCAGGCTGACGGCCTCGCGCACGGCCTTCTCCGCCCACTCGGCATTGCGCCCACGCAGTTGCGCCAGGCTGCGGATGTAGGCAGCGGCGTCGTTGACCTGCTTGCGTGCCAGGGTTTCATCATCGCTGCCCTTGGTCTTGTCGTCCTTGGGGGCACCTGGGGGGCCGCCGATCTGTACGGGGGTGGCGGCGCCCAGGTTGGTCCCGGGCGCCATTGCGGCAACATGGCTGGCGTAGAGGATATAGGTGCCGGCACTGGCGGCACGGGCTCCGCTGGGCGCAACGTAGGTGGCCACTGGCACGGGGCTGGCGAGAATCGCCTTGATCATCTGGCGCATGGCGCTGTCCAGCCCGCCTGGGGTGTCCATGCGAATGACCACCAGCTGCGCGCCCTGCGCCCGGGCCTGGTCGAGGCTGCGTACCAGGTAATCGGCGCTGGCAGGGCCGATGGCATCGTCGATGCCCAGCACCCACACTGCGCCGGGCGCTGCCTGACCGCCGGGCGTAATGCCAAGCAGCAACAGCAGCAACAGCCAGCGCCAGCAGCGGGCGATCACCTGTCGTCACCTCGTTTGCCTCTATTGCACAAGTTTAGCCCTGCCTGCCGCTGTCAGGCCTAAAATTGGAGATTGGGGGGCGAAACCGGAGGTGCATCATGCGTATGGCTAAAACCCTGCAGGCCCGCCTGGACAAGGCCAACTGCGATTACGACATCATTCCCCATCCCCATTCGGCCACCAGCCTGGAGTCGGCCCGGACGGCCGGCGTGCCCGCCGAGCGGGTCGCCAAGTCAGTGATGCTCGATGACCGTCATGGCAACTACATCATGGCCGTGCTACCGGCCAACCGGCACCTGGACATGACCAAGGTACGCATGTCCGGGGCCTGGCAACTCACCCGGGAAAGCGGCTTGCCTAGCCTTTTCAGTGACTGCGAGCGCGGCGCCGTGCCGGCCCTTGGTGATGCCTATCAGATAAAAATGCTGCTCGACCCAAGCCTTACCCGCCAAGGCGATGTCTACCTGGAGGCGGGTGACCACGATCACTTGATCCACATGAGCATGGAGCAGTATATGAAACTGGTGCCGCACGCCGAAGTGCGCGAGCTGTGCTGATGTTTTCACACCACTGCCAGGCGGGCGTCGTGGACGGTTTGCCTGGCACCGAGGAGGAACCATGGAAGCGCCGATTCATCGCTTTGCCGACCTGTTCAAACAGCTGGGCCTGCCCGACGATCCCAAGAGTATCGATCAGTTCATCACCAGCCATTCACCGCTGAAGAACGAAATCAAGCTGGTGGATGCGCCGTTCTGGACCGACTCCCAGCGTGCCTTTCTCAAGGACAGCATCATTGAGGATGCCGATTGGGCGGAGCCTTTCGATCAACTCAACGAAGCGTTGCGCCGCCCCCGAAAATAAAGCGCCGAGCGGCACCTGACGAGTGATTGGCCGTTGCTATGCTCAGGAAAACAATAAGGGGATAGCGCGATGAAAGATCCCTACGCACCAGGCTTCTGGTGCTCCGTGACGATCCTGGGCACCCTGACGGCCAGTTACTTCTACGGCATCAGGCAGACGCAGCAGATGAACCAGGCAGTGCATTTCCTGTATGCCGCTGCCGCAGTCACTGTGGCGGTTGCGCTGGTGGCGCTGACCTGGATTGCCTGGCAGCAGTTGCACCTGAACAAGCGGGAAGTGATTCAGGGGCGAACGTTGCTGACCATCTGGAACACCAAGGTGGCGCTACGCCGCGTCGAAACAGTATTCGACCGCTACTTCTGGGGCAGTTACTGGCATTCGGGGCGTACGTTCGAAGAGGTCATGGGCGAGCTCAAGGGCACGCCGCTGGAGCAGAGCCTGGATGCCCTGAAGCGCCAGTGCCGAGCACTGGACCGTGAAATCCATGACCACCATCACCACTGGCTGGCCTACGCCCGCGACCTGTCCAGCGTGGCCCAGGCCATGGCCCGTGAACGCTACCAGCTGGACTTGGGCGAGCCCACCTGCAGTGGCCATGGTAATACTGCCGTGCTCAACCGTGACCTGGAGGTGCTGGTGTACACCTGGTCGGCGCGCCTGCGCAGTTTCGACCATCAGCTGGACGAGCTGGAGCGCGCCTACCATTGAGGCGCTTCATTCGCCGCGGATGTATTGCTCCAGTTGTTGAATCAGGCTGGCCTGTTCGGTGATGGTTTCCTTGACCAGGTCACCGATCGACAACAGGCCAAGCAGTTTGCCATTGTCGACCACCGGCAGGTGACGCAGGTGGCGAACGGTCATCAGGTTCATGCAGAAATCGAGCTTCTGCTTGGGCTCCACGGTCACCACTGGGGCACTCATGATTTCGCGCACGGGGGTGGCGGCGGACGAGCGGCCCTTCAGCACCAGTTTGCGCGCATAGTCCCGTTCACTGACGATACCCACCACTTGGTTGCCCTCGACCACGGGCAGCGCACCGACGTTTTTCTCCGCCAGCATTTTCAGGGCGTCGAGCACCGAGTCATCCGGGCCGATGGTGTACACGGTCTGGTGCTGGGACTTGGTCTTGAGGATTTGTTCGACGGTCTTCATACGGGCCTCTGCGGGGGAAAAAAGCGCTGTCTCGGAGTAACTAAAGCATCCGGCACGGCGCTCTGCACGGCAATGCAGGAAACGGCATGGAGTCGATTGAAAAACGTCATGGGTGATCGCCTGTTCCGGCCTTTTCGCGGCTGAAGCCGCTCCCACAGGAACTACACCGCCTTCGAAATCTGTGCGATCCCTGTGGGAGCGGGTTTACCCGCAAAGAGGCCAGTACAGCCAATCAAAGCTTCGGCATCTGCCCAAGCCGCGCGACCATCTCGCTCACGATCTGCAGGTCCAGCATGAACTGCTCCACCGTCTTGAACTCGTTGTCGTTGTGCCCGGTGTACTTCACATCCGGCATGGCCAGGCCGAACTGCACGCCGTTGGGCAGGTCGTGCACCGAGGTTGCGCCGGCCGAGGTGCCGAACTCATGTTTCATGCCCAGGTTCTCGGTGGCCACCGCGAGCAGGGCCTTGACCCATTCGCCCTCAGGGTTGCGGTACATCGGCTCGTCCAGGCTGTAGTCGAAGGCTACCGAGGTGTGGCTTTGGCGGGTCCACTTGCCCAGTTTGTCAGCCAGCTCGTCCTTGATCGTGGCGATTGGCTTGCCCTTCGGAATACGCAGGTTCACTGCCAGTTTCAGGCCCTTTTCATCTACCCCGACAAACGTCAGCGAGGCAGTCAGCGGGCCCATGAATGCGTCCTTGAACGCCACGCCGAGTTTGTTGCCCAGGTAGTCCAGGCCCCAGTTGTCGGCAGCATAGCGGGCGGCGTCGGTGAAGTGGTTGTGCTTGAGCGGTAGCTGCTTGCCCAAGCCGTTGATGAAGTCGAGCATACGGGCCACCGGGTTCACCCCGGACTCCGGCTCCGAAGAGTGGGCGGAAACACCGGTCACCGTTAGCAGCACGTTCTTGCCCTCAGCTTTGGCGTCGATGCTGAAGTCGCCGCCATGCTGCTTCACGTACTTGGCACCGGCTTGCTGCAACTGTTTGGCCAGCTGCGTCGGGTTGTCTGAAACCAGGGTCGCTACCGAAGTGGTCGGGATCTGGTTGGTGGCCAGGCCGCCTGTCAGGTTGACGATTTCTGCGCCCTTGCCAGTGGCCGCCCGCTTGCTGAAGCTGGCCATGACCGTGCCGTAGCCTTTCTCGGCGATCACCACCGGGTAGCCGCCGTCGAGGGCCAGGTTGTAGTCAGGGGTGGGGTTGCGTTCGAAGTAGTAGGGGATGGCATCGCCGCTGGTTTCTTCGGTGGTGTCGATCAGCAGCTTGAACTGCCGGGCCAGCGGCAGGTTCTCGTCCTTGGCCACTTTCAGCGCGTACATCGCCACCACGATACCGTTCTTGTCGTCTTCGGTACCACGGCCGTACATGCGGTCGCCAACCAGGGTGACCTTGAACGGGTCCAGGCGTGTGCCGTCGGCCAGCTTCCAGTTGTCCGGGTTGACCGGCACCACGTCGGCATGGGCATGGATGCCGATGACTTCCTTGCCGCTGCCGAGCGAAATCTCGTACACCCGGTTGTCAATGTTGCGGAAGGCCAGGCCAAAGCTGTCGGCCAGGGCCTTGATCTTGTCGGCAATCTTGAGGAACTCGGGGTTCTGGTACTGCGGCGTACCCTCGACATTGAAGGTGGGGATGGCCACCAGCTCGCGCAGGGTTTCGGTGGCTGCCTTGCCATACTTGATGCGGGTATACAGGCCGAGCAGGCGGTTGATCTCGTCTTGCTGCTCGGCGGCCAGTGGCTTGCTGGCCAGGTAGGCGTCGAGGGTTGCCTCGAGGTTGTCGGCCTTGGCAAGGTCGCTGCCTTTGAGCTTGGCGAGGAACTGCTTGAAGTCGCTTGGGTTGCTGCTGTCGAAGGCTTTGACGATGGCAGCGGACTGCTGCTGTGTGAGGTTGGCCTGGGCCGGCTGGGTGAACAGGCCGATGCTGGCCAGCAGCAGGGTGGTGGCGGTGAGTTTTTTCAGGTGCATGGTTGCGTGCATTCCTTCGCCAATCATTGTTGTGGGTTACCCGTCCGAAAAACGGGAAGACGCCCACGCTAACACCAATGACCTATGGCACGGGAGTGCCAAAAAGGCGACATGTCGCACAAACGAAAAAGCCCCGGGCTCAGGCCCAGGGCTTTTTTGATATGGCGCACTCGGCGGGATTCGAACCCACGACCCCTGCCTTCGGAGGGCAGTACTCTATCCAGCTGAGCTACGAGTGCAACGCGCACGCATGATACCCATCTGAATCGGTGGCGTCCATCGCCTTGATCTGTAGCTGTTTTTACCTGCCAAGTCACTCCGGCTGGGCGTTCAACCCGATCAGAGCGCGATCAGTTCCGGCCTTAGCCCTTCCACGCGACGTACTGGCGGCAGGTAACCGCCAGTTCCAGTAATCTGGTGCAGCACTTTCTCGCGCAGGCCATGCAGTGCAACGCCTGTGCGCAACCGGGGGTGCGGCAGGTCGATTTCCACCACCGACTTGATCCTGCCCGGGCGTGGCTCCAGCACCACGACCCGGTCCGCCAGGTAAGTCGCCTCTTCGGCATCGTGAGTGACCAGCAAGGTGGTGATGCCGGCACGTTCGCGAATGGCCAGCAACTCGTCCTGCAGTTGCTGGCGGGTCAGCGCATCCAGCGCGCCGAATGGTTCGTCTAGCAGCAGGATCCGAGGGCTGGCGACCAGCCCACGTGCGATAGCCACGCGCTGTGCCATGCCGCCGGAAAGCTGGTGCGGGTAAGCCGATTCGAAGCCCACCAGCCCCACCAGTTGCACGAACTCATGTACGCGCCGCGCACGTTCACCTTGCGTCAGCGACTCATTGACCAGGCCCAGGGCAATGTTCTGTTCCACGGTCAGCCATGGAAACAGACGATGCTCCTGGAACACGATGCCGCGCTCACCACCAATGCCTTTGACGGTATGGCCGTCGACGCGAATGCTGCCGCTGTAGTCGGTATCCAGCCCAACCAGCAAGCGCAGCAAGGTGGACTTGCCACAACCGGATGCGCCGACAATGGCGATGAACTCGCCTTCGTTGATCGACAGGTTGAAGTTGCGGATGGCCTCGAACGGTTGGCCGTCCACGGTGAACACCTTGCCGACCCCTTCGAAGCTGACCAGGGGCGGGGTGGTGTCGGGCTGGTTGGCCGCGTGCAGGTGTGAGGTGTTGAAGGCGTTCATGCGGTTCTCCAGCGCGTGGCGCGCGATTCGAGGCGTTGTCCAAGGTTGCCGAGCAGGGCGCCGACCAGGCCGATCAGGACCATGGCGGCCATTACCTGGTCCATGCGGAACAGTTGCTGGGCGCCGATCATCAGGCTGGCGATGCCGCCGTCCGAAGGCATGAAGTATTCGGCGCCGATGGTGCCCAGCCAGGCGTAGATCAGCGACAGGCGCAGCCCGGCGAAAATCGCCGGGGCCGCACCGGGCAGTACCAGCAGACGCAAGCGTTGCCACAGGTTCAGGCGCAGCGTGCGGGCGGCTTCGCCCAGCTGTGGCGAGAGGCTGGCGATACCCCGCTGAGTAGCGATCAGCAACGGGAAGAACGCGGCCAAGCCTACGAAAACGTGCTTGGCCCCTTCACCCAGGCCGAACCAGGCGGTGAGCAGCGGCACCCAGGCGAACAGCGCCACCTGGCGCAAGGCCGAAAGGCTTGGCCCGAAAAGGCGTTCTGCGTGGTTTGAAAGCCCTAGCAGCAACCCGGTCAGCAGGCCGGCGCCACCCCCCAGCAGCAGGCCGGTGAGGGTGCGTTCCAGGCTCAGCAGCAAGGCCTGCGGCAGCGACCCGTCGGCCAAACCGACCAGCAACGTGCGCAGTACCTCAAGTGGTGAGGTGAGAATGTTCGGGTCAACCCAGCCAAAGCTGCTGCAGGCTTGCCACACTGCCAGTAGTGCCAGCGGCAACAGCAGGCTTTGCCAGCCTCGTGGCACTGGCCCGCGCTGCTGTTCGCCGGTGGCCGGTTGTGGCCAGAACAGCACGTGCTTTTCCAGGATAGAGAAGCTGCGCTCCAGCACGGCACCGACCAGGCCGATCACCAGGATGCACAGCAGCACAAGGTCGAGCATGAACAGCTGCCGACCCCACACCATCAGGTAGCCGATCCCTTCGCTGGAGGCCAGCAACTCGACCGCCAGCAGCGAGGTCCAACCGGTGGCAAGGGCCAAGCGCACGCCGGTGAGAAACGCGGGCAGGGCAGCCGGCAGCAGCAGGCGCAGAAACAGCAAGTGCCGGGGCAGGCGCATGGCCAACGCGGCTTCACGCAGTTTGGGCTGGGCATCGCGTACACCTACCAGCGTGTGCAAGGTGACGGGAACCACCACGGCCTTTACCAGTACCACGAGCTTCAACAACTCGCCGATGCCGAAGAACAGCATGAACAACGGAATCCAGGCCAGCGTAGGAATCTGTGCCAGTGCCACGAAGGTTGGCAGCACCAATGTCTGTGCCCGCTGCGAAGCGCCCAGCCATAAGCCCAGCAGCAAGCCGCTGCCGATACCTACCGCCAGCCCCCAGAACAACCGTTGCAAGCTTATCCACAGGTGCCCCCAAAGCTCGCCCGAGCCAAACTCCACCGCGCTCTGCCACACCAGCGCTGGCGCCGGCAGAATCTGCTCGCTCATCCAGTGCTGCCGGCTGGCCACCACCCACAGAAGTGCAATCAGCACAGGCAGCAACCAAGGCAGAACTCGCTCTGCCGAGAGAATGCGGACCCTGTGGGAGCGGCCTTGCGCCGCGAATGGGTCGCGTAGCGGCCCCCCCCGATTCCTGCTCAGAACTCCATTCATCGGCCATCTCTCGAAGCGTTTTTAGGTTATTCATTTATGGAATTAAAAAAACCATAAAGTGACTTTCAAGAGATAAGAGCATGCGCCCCGTGCATACGGAAGCCCCCCGCCGTTGCGTTTTCCTCATATTTTCCATGCACTTTTCGCAAGCCTGTCGCAGGCCCGCATGCCGCCTAATTTATGCCTTCCAGTTACTAAAAAATGAAGTTTTGATCTTTGTAGGTTCTAACCAGACCTGCCTAGCTTCTGGCCAACGCGCCGGCCATCGCCGGTGGCAGCCTGCCAAGGAGCCTTGCCATGAAAACCCCGTTGCGCCACCTGATTACCGCCCTTGGGCTGGCCATCACCCTCAGCGCCCAGGCGACCGAGCCAGCCAAGCCTGAAAGCATCCGCATCGCCGTACCCGACCTCAGCGCCGGCAGCAAGCCCAGCGCAGGCGGCGTAGTCGATGTATTGCGTGACCAGCAGTTGCTGGAGAAGGAATTCGCCAAGGATGGCATCCGCATCGACTGGCACTTCTTCAAGGGGGCCGGCCCCGTGGTGAACGAGGCGTTGGCCAACGGCCAGGCCGACTTTGCCTACCTGGGCGACCTGGCTGCGATCGTCGGCAAGGCCAATGGCCTGGATACCCGCGTGCTGACGGCGGGCGTGCGTGGGGTCAAGAGCTACCTGGGCGTGGTGCCAGGCTCTGGCATCAAGAGCCTGCACGACCTCAAGGGCAAGCGCGTAGCGGTGTTCCGCGGTACAGCCAACCAGCTGTCGTTCGCCAGCGCCCTGGCCAGCCAAGGGCTGACCGAGCGTGAGCTGAAGGTGATCAACCTGGACTTCAACGCCGCCAACGCTGCGCTGGCGGCCAAGCAGATCGACGCCACCTGGGGCCTGTCCAACCTGCTGTCGCTGCGTGAACGCGGGCTGGTCGAGCTGCCGGTCAACTCGCGGGACCTCGAAGGCGCCGGTAGCACCCAGGCAGTGCTGCTGGGCACTGGTGACTTCATCCGCAAGTACCCCGAACTGGTCCAGCGCCTGGTCAACGCCCAGGAGCAGGCCAGTACCTGGTTGCGTGACGAACATAACCGCGACGCCTACATCAACCTGGTGGCCAACAACGCCAACTGGCCACGCAGCATCCTCAGTGATGACCTGGCCAAGGAAGACCTCGCCCACTACTTCGACCCACGCCTGGACGCCGAATTCGTCGGCCAGTTGCAGCAGGGCGTCGACCTGGCAGCCAAGGAGCGGCTTATCCGCCGTGGTTTCCAGGTTGCCGACTGGATCGAACCGCGCTTTCTCGATGCCGCGCTGAAACAGGAACAGGCCGTGCAGGCCGCCCGCTGAATCCGAACAACCCGACAACAACCGCAAGGACCACGACCATGAGCAATGCCGCCCTGGCCAACGTGCCACAAACCCTCGAACTCGACATTCACCCGGTTGCCGGCCGTATCGGCGCCGAAATCCGTGGTGTGCAACTGTCTGCCGACCTCGATGCCGCCACCCTGGACGCCATTCAGGCGGCGCTGGTGAAGCACAAGGTGATCTTCTTCCGTGGCCAGACCCACCTGGATGACCAGAGCCAGGAAGCCTTCGCCAAGCTGCTTGGCGAGCCGGTCGCCCACCCCACCGTGCCGGTGGTGGACGGCACCAGCTACCTGCTGCAACTCGATGGCGCCGAAGGCCAGCGGGCAAACTCCTGGCACACTGACGTGACCTTCGTCGACGCCTACCCCAAGGCCTCGATCCTGCGCAGCGTGGTGGCGCCGGTTTCGGGTGGCGATACCGTGTGGGCCAACACAGCTGCGGCCTATCAGGAACTGCCCGAGCCGCTGCGCGAACTGGCCGACAAGTTGTGGGCGGTGCACAGCAACGAATACGACTATGCCAGCATCAAGCCCGATGTGGACCCGGCCAAGCTGGAGCGCTATCGCAAGGTATTCACATCGACCGTTTACGAGACCGAGCACCCGGTGGTGCGCGTGCACCCGATCAGTGGCGAGCGGGCGCTGCAACTGGGGCATTTCGTGAAGCGCATCAAGGGCTATTCGCTGGCGGATTCGCAGCACCTGTTTGCGGTGTTGCAGGGGCATGTGACGCGCCTGGAGAACACTGTGCGCTGGCGCTGGCAGGCGGGAGATGTGGCGATCTGGGATAACCGGGCGACGCAGCACTATGCGGTGGATGATTACGGGACTCAGCCACGAGTAGTGCGCCGGGTGACGTTGGCGGGTGAAGTGCCGGTCGGGGTGGATGGGCAGTTGAGCCGGACTACCCGCAAGGGCTAAGCCCTGATTGCAGTCCCTGTGGGAGCGGGTTTACCCGCGAATGCGGCGGTGATGCCAACATCGCATTCGCGGCGGTGCGGCGTTCCGATGAACCCGCTCCCACAGGGGCCGCCGCCAACCTTCAGATTTCGGTATCACAGGCTATCAACTGCCTGACCAACCCCTGCGCTAACGGCGACAAGCCATAACCCACCCGGCTCACCACACCATAGCGGGTATAGAACGTCTCCTCCTGCTCCGGCGTCAGGTCCGCCAGCTTCAACGCCACCAGTCCCCGTTCCATCTCATATGGCCGCAAATTGGCATTGCAGGCAATGCCGATGGTGTCCGAATGCATCACTACATTCAGCAGCGCATAGCCATGCTCGCACTCCACCGATGGCAGGAAGTCCTGCCGCCCGCTCAGGTCGCTGAGGATTTTGCGGATATTCGGCGGCCTGAAGGTCGTGGCCAGCGGGTAGTCGAACAGGTCACGCGCCTGCACGCTCTCCTGTTCGGTCAGTGGGTGCCCGGCGCGGCAGCAGAAATGCCAGCGTTGCGGGGCCAGCTTGTGCACTTGGTAATCCGGGTCGGACTCGAACTGGCGGGTGTCGGCAACAAAGAACTCGATCTCTTCGGCAACCAGCTTGCGGTTCAGCGCCTGCCAGTTGTCCACCTGAAAGCAGGTGCGCGCCGCCGGGTACTCGGCCACGAAGCGCGCCACCGCCCGTGGCACCAACCCTCCGGCCGGTGCCGGGCCGGAGCCGAAGCGCACCACGCCCGTGGTGGCGCCGTTGAACTGGTGGATTTCGTTGACCAGGTTGTGCGCCCCATGCACCAGCCGCCGCGAATGCTCCAGCACCAACAAGCCTTGGCGGGTGGGCGCCAGCTCCTTGCTGGCGCGGTCCACCAGGCGGCAGCCAATGTTGTGCTCCAAAGTCTGGATGCTGCGGCTGAACGCCGATTGTGACAGGTTCACGGCAGCCGCAGCGGCCACGAAACTGCGGTGCTCGACAAGGGCGATGTAGTGGCGCAACTGACGCAGATCGATATGCATTTTCTACATTAAAACCTTCGGTCAAATGCAATTGCTGACAAGGGTGAGTCCCCTTATAAAGGGAGTTGCTTATTCCACTAAATATGAATTACAAATATTTATATCACTTAAAAGAATATAAGCCCGACTGACCGCGATTCGGTTCCGCCAACGGAAATGCTCGCCAGGGCCCATGCCTCAAGGAGCATTTGCATGTCCGGACTTTCCCGTTGGCCTGCGCGCGCGTCGCGTTTAACCTTGCAACCCTTGGCCGCTGGCGTGCTGCTGGCGGCGTCCTCTGGCAGCTTCGCCGAAGAACCGGTCAGTGCCACCCCGGCAGTGGAACAGGAAGCCAAGCTTGGCACTGTCACGGTCAATGCCCGCCGCCGCGAAGAAACCGCGCAGAGCGTGCCTACGCCGATCAGCGTGCTCGACAGCGAGACACTGGAAACCCAGCGCATCTACCGTGTGCAGGATCTGCAACAGCTGGTGCCCAGCACCAACGTCGCCTATGTGCATGCCCGCCAGTCGAGCATCTCGATTCGCGGCCTGGGCAACAACCCGGCCAGCGATGGTTTGGAGGGCAGCGTCGGCATCTATCTGGATAACGTCTACCTCGGTCGCCCCGGCATGGCGGTGTTCGACCTGCTGGACGTGGAGCAACTGGAGGTGCTGCGCGGCCCGCAGGGCACGCTGTTCGGCAAGAACACCACCGCCGGGGTGCTGAACATCACCACGCGCAAGCCCACCTTCCACCGCGAGGGCAGCATCCAGCAGTCGATTGGCGAAGACGGCTACCTGCAAACGCAAGGCAGCTTCTCGGGGCCGATCAGCGAGACCTTGGCCGGGCGTATCAGTGCCTACCGCACCGAAGATGATGGCTATGTGAAGAACATCCACAACGGCGCCGACCTCAACGGAGGCAAGCGCCAGGGCTTTCGTACGCAGTTGCTGTTCAAGCCCAGCGACACCTTCAACCTGCGCTGGATCGGCGAGTACAACGAAGAAGACTCCAACAACGGCATCCTCAGCCTGTACAGCACCGGCCCCACCATCAATGGCGTCAACCGCTACGAAAGCCTGGCCGCCCAGGCGGGCGCGACACTGGTGTCGGGCAAGGACCGCAAGGTCAATTTCGACGCCGACCAGCAAGTAACGGTGTTCCAGGGCGGCACCTCGGTGGAGGCCAACTGGACGTTGCCCAACGATTTCACCCTGACTTCGATCACCGCCTACCGCTGGTGGGACTTCACCCCGCGCAACGACGATGGCCTGAACGTGCCGGTGTTCTA
>CAACWQ010000179.1_pt1 | contig 14683 bp, 11 predicted proteins | sample 2275681 | NCBI WGS metagenome assembly CAACWQ01 (sample SAMEA5312463, study PRJEB27640) | indoor metagenome | biome: indoor environment; feature: controlled; material: polymer furnished wood metals | place: Austria | collected 2011-04-21
CGGCAATCGCCCGGCAGCTCGACAAGTACCAGACCTACGCAGCCAACGGCACACAAACGACTCTATAAGGCTTGAAGCATGTCGAATCTGATCTCTATTGGGCTTTCCGGGCTGTCGGCGAGCCAAAGTGCCCTGACGACCACGAGTAACAACATCACCAACGTTGCGACGTCGGGCTACTCGCGCCAGCAGACGGTGAATTCGGCCGGGGCCTTGCAGAGTATTGGAGGGGCAGGTTACGTCGGCAGTGGCACGACCCTATCGGAAGTGCGGCGCATCTACAGCGCCTACCTGCAGAGCCAGGTCAACGCCAGTACCTCGCTGAGTTCGGAAGCCAGTACCTACTCCACGCAGATCTCGTCACTGGACTCGTTGCTGTCGGACAGCACCACCGGGATCACCAGCGTACTGTCGTCTTTCTTCAGTGCCTTGCAAACGGCGTCGTCCACACCCAGCGATACGGCGGCTCGCCAGCTGCTGTTGACTTCTGCGCAAACCCTGAGCAATCGCTTCAACTCGATTGCCTCGCAGCTGAATCAGCAGAACACCAGCATCAATTCCCAGCTCAGCACGCTGACCGGCCAGGTCAACTCCATCACCTCTTCGATCGCCACGCTGAACCAGCAGATCGTCGCGCTCTCGGCCAACGGCACCGAGCCGACCAGCCTGCTGGATGCCCGCGACGAGGCATTGCGCCAGCTCAACGAGTTAGTGGGTGTGACCGTACAGGAGCGCGATGGCAACTACGACGTCTACTTGGGTACAGGCCAGGCGTTGGTCACCGGCACCACCGCCAACAAACTGACTGCGCAGGCGAGCAGCACGGACCCTTCGCAGTACAGCCTGGTCATCAACTACCAGAACTTCAGCACCGACGTGACCTCGGTCGCCACCGGCGGCGAGATCGGCGGCCTGCTGCGTTACCGCAACGATGTGCTCAACCCGGCCTTGAACGAGCTGGGGCGCATGGCCATCGTGGTCAGCGACACCATCAACAGCCAGCTGGGCCAGGGCCTGGACCTCAACGGCGATTTCGGTTCGATGCTGTTCTCCAGCATCAACAGCGCCTCCGCCATCAGCCAGCGCAGCCTGGCTTCGGCCAGCAATAGCGCAGGCTCCGGCAACCTCGATGTCACCATCACCGACTCCAGCGCACTGACCGCGTACAACTACGAAGTCAAGTTCACCAGCGACAAGGACTACACGGTGGTGCGCTCGGACGGCACCAGCATGGGTTCCTACAGCCTGGATGACGATCCTGCGCCAGAGATCGATGGTTTCACCCTGGCGCTCAACGGTGGTGCCCTTTCCGCTGGCGACAGTTTCCAGGTCATTCCTACCCGTACCGGTGCGACCAATATCAGCACCGTGATGACCGACTACAACAAGTTGGCCTTCGCCAGCGCGCTGACTGGCGTGGCCGGTTCGAGCAACAGTGGCACCGGCACCTTCAGCCTGCCGACGCTGACCACCGACTTGGACATCTACGGCGGCACCGAACTCGCGCAGATGCAAAGCGGCATCGAGAATGCCAGCCCGGTCAAGCTGGTGTTCGACGCCGCAAGCTCGGGTACCCAGGGTTACACGGTCTACAACGCCCAGGGCGTGAGCATCGGTACCGGCACCATCGTGCCGAACCAGGACAACACGCTGAGCATCACCGTGCCGATGCTCGATGACAACGGCAATGCCATGACCGATGCCGATGGCAATGCCATGACTTACACCTTCGAGATGACGGTGAGCGGCTCGCCAGCGGCCAGCGACAGCTACAGTGTTTCTTTCAACACGGATGGCACCACCGACAACCGCAACGCGCAGAGCCTGCTGGAGTTGCAGACTGCAAATACCGTGGGCGTCAGTGGCAGCAACGTCGGTATGAGCATCACCAGCGCCTATGCGACGCTGGTCGAGGGCGTGGGCGCGTTGGCAAGCCAGGCGTCGATCGATGCCACCGCTACCGCCGCGGTGCTGACCTCAGCGACCGACAGCCGCGACTCGGTGTCGGGGGTGAACCTGGATGAAGAAGCCGCTGGTCTGGTCAAGTTCCAGCAGTACTACACCGCCTCCTCGCAGATCATCAAGACTGCGCAGGAAATCTTTCAAACACTGATCAGCAGTCTGTAAGGGAGGCGATCATGCGCATTTCCACCAACCAGTACTTCGCCAATAGCATGACCAGCTATTCGAAGTCGTTCGCTTCGGTCACCAAGACCCAGGAGCAGATCTCGTCGGGTAGCCGCATCCAGACCGCGGCGGATGATCCGGTCGGCGCTGCCAAGTTGCTCAAGTTGCAGCAGCAGAGTGCCTTGCTCGATCAGTACAACAGCAATATCACCACGGCGACCAACGCGTTGAATAACGAGGAGTCGATTCTCAGCAGTATCACCGACTCCCTGCAGCGTGCGCGGGAGCTGACGTTGCGCGCGGGCAGTGGTGGCCTTTCGGACGAGGATCGCGCATCGATCGCCAGTGAACTCGGCCAGATCGAAGAAACCGTGTTCAGCCTGCTCAACAGTAAAGACTCCAACGGCAACTATATCTTCGCGGGCTCCAAGAGTACGACTCAGCCATACGTGCGTAACGCCGACGGTACGTATACCTACCAAGGCGACCAGACCCAGCTGAGTCTGCAGGTGTCCGATACCCTGAGTATCGCGACCAACGACACTGGCTACACTCTTTTCGAGCAAGCCACCAATGTCTCGCGTACCCAGACCACGCAGGTCTCGCCGACGACCGATGACGGTATCCTGACCCTGACCGCTGGCACTCTGACTTCTTCGCGTAGCTACAACAGCACTTACACCGCAGGGGAGCCATACACCGTCACGTTCACCAGTAGCACTGAGTTCACCGTGACCGATGCCTTGGGTAACGACGTAACGTCGGAAACCAGCACTGGCGGGCTGATTGATCCGGATGACGAGGCGGGTACCAACTTCACCTTCCGCGGTGTCGAATACGCCGTCAACGTGACGCTGGATGAAGACCAGGCGGCCGACGCCGACACCTTGGTAAGCCAATACAGCTTCACGCTGTCCAGTACCCCGGACACCATTACTACCAACCGTCTGCCTAGCAATACGTCGACGTCTCAGATCACCGGTGGCACCATCACCGACAACGCGGCGTATGCGGCAGGCTTCCCCGAAGGCGGGGCGGTGATCAAGTTCACCAGCGCGACCGACTACGAGGTGTATGCGTCCCCGCTCACCGATTCGAGCAAGGCCATTGGCACAGGTACGGTGAGCGGCTCGACGATTACCGTGGCGGGTGTCACGCTGGATATTTCGGGCACTCCGGCAACGGGCGACAAGTTCACTGTCTCGGCTGACTCCCACGAGACGCAGAATGTTCTCAACACGATCAATACGCTTAAGAACGCGCTGAATCAGTCCACGTCCGAAAGTGGCGTGTCGCTGGCGATCACTAATGCGGTGGCCTCTGCGATCGGCAACCTCGATTCGGCCAGCGCCCAGATCGACATCGTGCGGGGCTCGATCGGCGCCCGCGGCAACGCCTTGGACATTCAGTCGACCGAAAACTCCAGCCTGGGCCTGGTCAATGCGTCGACCCAATCGTCCATCGCAGACACCGACATGGCCGCAGCCAGCGTGCAGCTCACCCTGCAGCAAACCATGCTGCAAGCCGCGCAGCTGGCCTTCTCGCGCATCTCGCAGCTAAGCCTGTTCGACAAGATCTGACCTTTCAAGCCGAAACGAGCCGCTAACTTTTTGATTAAAAAGAGGCGCTCGTTTTGGCTTTTTTGTATCTTGATGTTCTGATGTGACGTCCCATACCGGTTGTGACCTATGGGTCAAAACGCGCATCTTCACTGTATTGTGTAAACGGGCTCATACAGCCAGGTGTTTCGGGGATATCCGCCCACCCTGCGCGGTCCGGCCCGCCGCCCAGGCACCTCTCCGTCATGGTGAGGGGTGATCTTTAGCTATTCAGTATTGGGAAGCCAGAATGATTGGCATTAAAAGCATCGCGAGCTACGTGCCCTCCGCCGGCCTCGACAACTACGCGCAAGGCGCCAAATTCGGCAAGGATGAGACCTTCATCCTCGGCAAGATCGGCTCGACCTTCCTGCCGCGTAAGGATGACGAACAGGAAACCTCCGACCTATGCGTCGAAGCGGTCAACAAACTGTTCGCCAATCATCCCGAATTGGATCCAGCGTCCATCGACGCCTTGATCGTCGTGACCCAGAACGGCGACGAAGAAGGCTTGCCGCACACCTCGGCGATTGTTCAGAGCAAGCTCGGCCTGCCGACCCATATCGCGGCCTTCGACATCTCCCTGGGCTGCTCCGGCTACGTCTACGGCATCTATGCGATGAAGGGCTTCATGGAAGCGGCGGGGCTGAAGAACGGCCTGCTGATCACCGCTGACCCGTACTCGAAGATCGTCGACCCCGAAGACCGCAACACCACCATGCTGTTCGGCGACGCCGCCACAGTTACGTGGATGGGCGAGGATCCGACCTGGGTGCTAGGCAAATCCAAGTTCGGCACCGACGGCACCGGCGCACCGCATCTCAAGGTCAGCGACGGCACCTTCTTCATGAATGGTCGTCAGGTGTTCAACTTCGCCTTGGTCAAAGTTCCGGCGCACCTGCATGAGTTGTTGGCGGACTCCAATCTGGAATCCACGGATATTGATGCATATTGCATTCACCAGGGCAGTGCGGCGATTGTCGATGCCGTGGCGCGGCGGTTCGAGGAGGGGCAGCCGGAGAAGTTCGTGAAGGATATGGTCGAGACCGGGAATACCGTGTCGTCCAGTATTCCGTTGCTGCTTGAGAAGCGCATGTTCGACTCGAGCTGGAAGCGGGTGGCGATCAGTGGGTTTGGTGTCGGCTTGTCGTGGGGTTCGGCGCTTATCGAGCGGGCTTGAATTGATTCAAGTCATGTGCTGATGGTTTGGACCTGAGGTTCTCTCAAGAAAAAGGCCGTGATCTAGGATCACGGCCTTTTTGCATCTCAGCCTTTCTTGAAGTGGAGCAGAGTGATTCGGCTGTCGAGCTGTTCTCCTGCGCCCAAGGCTGCCTTGTGTGGCAGCTTGTGGTAGTTCTGTAGACGATAGCCACGGCGGGACAACTGACAGATGTACCATTCGGCATCGCGGTAGCGATGGTTGAGCTTGAAGGCGTGATCCCAGCGGGCGTCCATAAGGTCGAAAAGGATAATTTCCTGAGTCGATTTTGCCAGTCCGTCCAGGATATTCGACAGCAAACCGTCGGTGATCTGGCCGAGCACTTCGCCCAACAAGGCGATGCTGCCGGCGAAGCGTCGACCGAAGTCCTGCGTCCCATTGGGTAGGGCTTGAGCGGAACCCTTTGCCAAGTCTAGTGCGACAAGGTGGTCGCCGGAGATCAGGAGTTCCAGTGTCCGGCGGCGTTCGAGATACGTGTTGAGGAACTCACCAATCGACCAACCGCATGGTGCTTGGTGAGGAGCGAGTCCGACTTTGGGCTTCCATTCCCGAGTGGCACTCACGCCTTGTTCGTAAAACCCATCCCTAGGGGTGTGCGGCATCAGCAAGTAGTTCGAGGCGTGAACCAACTCAAATGCTCGATGAACCCGATACTGATGCTTGGTGATCCAGGCTAGGAATTGGCCTTTGTTATCGTTCGCCACCTCTACCAGCAGGACAGGTCGGTTGCGTTTGATAAGTTCGGTTGCGCCTCGCAGGACATCTAGTTCCATGCCCTCTACATCTATCTTTAGCAAGTCGACTACTGCCTCGGGGTAGCGATTATCTAGTGTATCGATCTCGAGATGGCCGTTACTGTCAGGCGTCAGGCTAGTGGCCTCTAAGTTGCTGGGGTCTAGTCGGTCGAAGCGTGCTCGACCTGGTTGAGCGCCTATGCCGACGCGTTCAATGCTGTAACGGTCAGTCGGAATTTCGTTAAGGTTGAAATTGGTTTCAAGCAAATCGGCTGTGATTTGCGCAGGTTCGAAGCAGCGCACATGGGCTGCCTCGCCAATCATGCTGAAAAAGAGAGCGTGGTTGCCAATATTGCTTCCGACGTCAAAAACTCTCGCCTGCTTCGGCAGGACCAACAAGGTTTCCGTCATCTCTTTGACCTCAAAGAAGTGCTCCCGAGCCAAAAAGTTTTGTAAGCTATCCAGCGTATTACTCAGGCGAAACCTTACTGTCTTACCGGCGAATGGAACGGCGGCCACGACTTCATTTGCGGCGCAGAATGCGTTAAACACCTGTGGAATTGCGTTGTTCCATTGTTGGCCTGTAGCCGAGCGTGGTCCAGTGGAGTGCTGGCCGCGAACATTGTAAAACAGCGGCTCGGTGAGCTTGATGCAGCGGTAGCGACTCCATACCCTTAGGTAGTAGTCGACGTCTTCGCCGCAGTCCATATCGGTATCGAACGGTTCGTTAGCGGCAACCGCAGTGCGCACGAAATGGCCAAATTGCAGAGTATTGTAAGGGTGATTCAGCAGGATCTGATCAAAGCTGGTGATCGGGCTGATCTCGCTTTCGCGACGAGTCGTTTCGCCGCTGATCGGTTCGGCAACGGTAATCGACCCCCAAATTCCGTCGTGGTCATCGATAACGCCTTCGACTTGTAAGAAAGCATCTGGGGCCATCAAGTCATCGGCGTCCAAGAAGAAAATCCATTCTGCATCACTGTTAGCCACGCTCTGGACGGCGAGATTGCGTGCTCTGGAGCGGCCTTGGCCGAGGGTGTCATCCTGGATGTGCATGACCACTTCTTGGAATGGACCAATGCCTTTGGCAATGGCCTGCTCGACAGAATAGATGGCACGCTTGCAGATTTCTTGATGTCCCGGTCCAACCGGAATGACAACGCAGCACTTCATGCGAGACCTCCTTGCGAATGTGCCTGATTGGGGATAAGGCCATCGGATTCGAGAGCAGTTATGACTCGCGCCACTGGCTCTCGCCAATCACCAAGTGCGCGGTTACGGAAGACCTGCACGCTCGGGTACCAATGGCTTTGTCCTTCCTCTAACCCCCAGCGCCAGTTCGGATTCAACGGCACCAGAACATAGGTGGGTACGCCCAGGGCGCCTGCGAGGTGGATCGTGGTATTGTCGATGCTGATCACGGCGTCGAGTGCGCTGATCTGCGAGGCTTGTGGGTCCATGTCTAAACGAGCGTCCACGTTGTCATCATGGAACATTGGAACCCCCAGTTCGGCAGCTCGAGCCAATTCCTCCGGGGTACTGTCATATTGCAGATCGATAAGTTGCACCCCGGTGCAGGCGGCAAGCTGTTGCAAGGCTTCGAATCCCACCAGGCGGGTTTGCATTTCGGTATTGACCGTTCGACCGCCACGCCAAGAAACGCCGATTAGTCGTTTGCCTGGGAAAAGCGATTGGTATTGGCTGCGTACTGCCTGGGTTTGCTCGGGGTCGGCCTTCAAGAAGCTCGCCTGTTTTGGGAAGCTCTCCAGGCTTGGGCGGAAAATGCCCATCAAACTACCCGCTGGAATCTGGAGATCGCTGCGCGGCCAGCTCTGTTTGAATAATTTCTTGCCGCCGATTTCCAGTTCCCCGTGCTCTTCGCTTCGGATGAAGTTTACGTTCGGGAAACTTCTTTGGAAGAGTGTATCTAGGCGCGCGTAGATTTCATAATGAAGCTGCTCGGGATTGCCAACTCTATGCTGTAGTTCGTTAAGAGTGCTAGCGAACATGATGTGGTCACCGATCCCTTGCTCTCCCCATACGAGCAGCGTTTTGCCCTGCAGTGGCTCTCCTGCCCAGCGTGGGATATTGAACTGATGATACAGATCGGCTCGTGCAGCTTTCCAGCGCCACTCATAGTGTTCCCAACCAGCTTCGAATTGACCCAGCTTCAGCAGGGTAATCGCGATGTTGTTATGTACGCCCGCATGATCAGGCTCCATCGCCAACAGTTGCTTATAGTATTCCAGGGATTCGCTGTAGCGACCGACCTGCTCTAGAGCGACAGCCATGTTCAGCAGTTGACTGCGATGCTTCGGCGTCATTTGCAGCCCGAGTTGATAGCAGGCGATGGTGTCGTGGAAGCGGCCTTGGGCATAGTAGGCCTGACCCAGCAGAGAAAGTACTTGGGACTGCTCATCGGCCTGGGTAAATCGCTCGAGCGCGCCGTGAAGCATCGCCTCCATATCGGCGTGCGAACTGCCTGCGTAAGTGAGGGCCTGGTGGTAAAGCTTGAATCTCAGGAGGTTTGGCTCTTTAAGGTACCACTCTTTGGCTTGGGTCAGGTTGGTTTTATACCGCTCACGCACATAAAAGTGAGGAAACAGCATGCTGTCGACCTTAACCTGCGGAGCTTGCGCAAGCGCGTCAATCGCGTGCTGATGTGCCTCATCATCCACCCCTTGCTGGAAAAGCAAGTGAGCGAGCTGGGCTGCGACTAGGGGTACATTCGGCGTGATCCGCCGCAGCTTTCTGTACAGCCGGATCTGTGCATCGACATTCCGGTTTTTTTCGGCTTGCTGCAGGGCTTGGCCGATTCGCTGGATCTCGGCTTGATCGGAGTGGCTGTGCATGGAGGACCTTAGTACCTTGCAAATGGGTGGCATTGTTTTGACTGCGCAGAGGTGTCAAAGCAAGAAAGGGGCCACGCAGGCGGTTGGTTAACCTGTGGATGAGGTTGGGTTTTTCTAAAAAGGCAAAAAAAAACTAAAGCCATTGGCCATGACGACGATAACCATTACGAAGGTTCTGTGTGGCAACCCGCTGCGGTGAGCAGCCATCCCGCCGGAGAACCCTTAACATCCATTCGGCCTACTGCAAGGAAATTGTCATGGCTCTTACCGTCAACACCAACATTGCCTCCCTGTCGGTTCAAAAGAACCTGACCAAAGCGTCCGACTCGCTGACCACCTCGATGACTCGTCTGTCTACCGGTCTGCGGATCAATAGTGCCAAGGACGACGCAGCGGGTTCGCAGATTTCCAACCGTCTGACCAGTCAGACCAACGGCTTGAACGTTGCAATCAAGAACGCGCAGGACGCTAACTCCATCGCTACCGCTGCTGAAGGCGCGCTGCAGGAGTCAACCTCGATTCTGCAGCGTATGCGTGAACTGTCCCTGCAGTCGGCCAACGGCTCGAACAGCTCCGAAGACCAGACCGCGCTGAACCAAGAGTTCAAATCCCTGACCGCAGAGCTGACCCGCATCTCCAAGACCACTACCTTCGGTGGCGGTAACTCCGGTATCAACCTGCTGGATGGCACTGCCGGTAACTCTGGTACTTTGACCTTCCAAGTAGGCGCCAACGCCAACGAAACCGTTTCGTTCACCCTGAGCGACATGGGCGCCAAAGCGCTCAAGGGCAATGCTTCGTTGGCAACGCTGTCGATGTCTGGTGTTATCGCAAGCACCGGTGCTGTAATGAGCTCTGCGAACATCACTATCGGTGATGTGGAAATCGTCATCGCCTCCGGTTCGAGCATTTCGGATGTTGTTAGCGCGATCAACACCAACGTCAGTGGCGTGACTGCCGTACTGGATGAAGATGGTACTGGGATCGTACTGACCTCGGGTGACAACATTGCAACTGTTAGCGCCATCGGTTCTGCAACAGCCACTACTGCTGTTACTTCAGTAGATACCACTTCCTTCACCGTTCAGGATCTGAATATCTCCAACGCTGCGTCTGCCCAGCAGTCCACCCAGGTCATCGACGCCGCCCTGAAGCAAATCGACACCCAGCGTTCGGCTCTGGGTGCCATCCAGAACCGTCTGGACAGCACTATTTCCAACCTGCAGAACGTCGCCGAAAGCGCCACTGCTGCGCTCTCGACCATCCAGGACGTCGACTTCGCGGCCGAAACTGCCGAGATGACTAAGCAGCAGACTCTGCAGTCCGCCGCTACCGCTGTTCTGGCCCAGGCCAACCAGCTGCCTTCCGCCGTTCTGAAGCTGCTGCAGTAATACCGGCCTAACGGCTAAAGATGAGAAAGGGCGCCTTGCGCCCTTTCTTGCTTCCGGTTTGAGGGATGTGATCCATGGACATGAATCTCAATGTGAATTCAGCCTCAGGCAATCTGGCCGGCGCGGCTTCGGTCGGCTCCGCTCAAGGGCGAGCAGATACTCCCGTCGCGAACGATGCTGAGAAGGGCGCTTCGGAAGCAGTCATCCAGACACTGGCACAGGCTGTCGAAAGCCTGCAGAAGATGTCTGAGTCATCCCATCGCAACCTCGACTTTTCCATCGATGAAGGCTCAGGCCAAACCGTGGTCAAGGTCGTGGCGAGCGACACGGGTGAGGTGATTCGGCAGATTCCGTCGGAGGTCGCGCTGAAGTTGGCGCAGAGTCTGAAAGAAGCCGACGGATTGTTGTTCAACGACATGGCTTAAGGGAGTGGCGCGGATCTTGTATGTCAACGGGCCATACGTCATGAATCCGCCACTGAGCAGCGCTAAGCGCCAAATTTTAATAGGGAGCCTGAGCAATGGGCACTTCCGTTAACGGAGTCGGGTCCGGCATCGACATCGACTCGATCGTCTCTGCCCTGGTCTCGGCGCAAAAGGCGCCGAAGCAAAGCCAGATCGATAAGGCAACGACCAAGGCCACTACGAGTCTGTCGGCTATCGGTACGCTGAAAAGCGCGCTGGAGAAGTTCCAAAAGTCTATGGAAGACTTGGCTGAGAACAGCTCGTTCACCGGCATGACCGCCAAATCGTCCAATGAGGAAGCGCTCACTGCCAAGGTTGGCGCCGGTGCGGCTTCAGGCACTTACGTCATCAAGACAACTTCGATCGCCACCAGCTCCAAGGTCGCGACGCAGTATGTTTCCACCGGTACTACTTTCGGAGCCGGTACGTTCACGATTACCCAGGGCTCCGGTTCGCCAACGACCATCAAGGTCGCAAGCGGTGCCACCCTGTCGGATATCCGGGACAGCATCAATACTCAGCTCAAAGACAGTGGTATCACTGCCAATATCATCTCTGACTCCGAAGGTCAGCGCCTAGTGCTGAGTTCCGCGACCACGGGTGAAGGTACTGATATAAGTCTCAGCACCAGTTCGACCACGCTTGAGTCGCTGAAGATCGATGGTGTGAACACCCAGGCGTCCGATACTGCTGGCGGCTATGTTGTAGCCCCTGCTGCCGATGCGGTCTACACCATCGACGGCCTGTCGATGAAGAGCTCCACCAACGAAATCACCACCGCCATCAGTGGAGTCGAGTTCACCCTGCTGGAAGACGACAGCAAGGCGACCATCACCGTCGATACCAACACTGACGGCCTAAAAGAGTCGATCACCTCGTTCGTTGACTCATACAACTCCTTGATGTCCACCATCAAGACCTTGACCACCGTGACCTCCAGCACCGATGACGACGGCAATGCCACTACCACGGCGGCCGCGCTGACCAGCGACTCGACCGTACGTAACATCGTCAGCGGTCTGCGTAACCAACTGATCAGTAACTCCGGCGACGGCGGCACCATCAAGCTGTTGTCACAGCTGGGCGTCTCCACCCAGAACGATGGCACGCTGTCCATCGATGATGACGAATTGGAAGCGGCGCTGGAAAAAAACGCAGCCTCTGTCGAGGGCTTCTTCACCGGCACCAATGGCCTGCTGACCCGCATGTCCACGTCGTTGGATATCTATGCCGATGACGACGGCCTGCTGGACCAGCGCACCGACTCGCTGAACGACACCCTGTCGAATCTGAGCAAGCAGCAGACCAATCTCGATCGCCGCATTGAAAAATACGAGGCGACCATGTACGCCAAGTACAACGCGATGGATACCCTCGTAGCGCAGCTAACGGCTACGAGCGACAGTGTGATGACCACCCTGAACGCCTTGAACAATGCTAGCTCCGACGACTGAACGCGGGCATTGACTCCGAGGGGGTAAAGAAAGCCCCCTCGATGTCGATACAATGTTCAGTGGCGACCATCGCCAAAAAATTCCACAGGGGCACTACAATGAATCGTATGGCTGCGCTTCGCCAATACCGCAACGTCAACACCCAGTCAGAAATCCACGACGCATCTCCGCACCGCTTGATCCAGTTGCTGATGGAAGGTGGCTTGAGCCGTATCGCCCAGGCGCGCGGCTGCATGGAACGTGGTGAAATGTTCGAAAAGGCTAAACTGATCAGCAAGGCTTTGGACATCATCGCGGGCCTGCGCGAAGCGTTGGACTTCAAACAGGGTGGCGATTTGGCGATCGACTATGCGCGTTTGTACGATTTCATGACCCGCCATCTGGTCGAGGCTAACCGTTCCAACAGCGTCAAAGCCCTCGATGAGGTGACCAAGGTGCTGCTGGAGTTGAAGATGGGCTGGGATGGCATTGCTCAGCAAGCTGCGGAGGCACCATGAAGCCCTCGGCCGACGAGCCAGGTTTCACTACGCCGGCGCTTGCTGAGCTGAGCATGGCCCAGCGAGTCAGCGCCGCTCGCGTAGCTCTGGCTGATGCCTTGGCCCGCGAAGACTGGGAAGCGGTCGCCGAGTTGGACCTCGAATGCCGGGCTTGTGTCGAGGCGGTGCTGAGCGAGTCTGGCATCGACCGTGATCAGGTGCGCGAGGATCTCGAAGGCCTGCTGGAACTCTATCGATCGTTGGTCGCGGACGTAAGTGAGGCGCGTCAGGCCATCGCCCGGGAAATGTCCGAATACCGTAAAGCGACTAGCCAGGCGAAGGTTTACAGCATATTCTCCGGCTCGCGCCGTTGAACCTGGGTATTAAGCAAGGTAAGGAAGGCGTTCATGGGGGGGATGGTGTTGCCATACGTCAACTCTCAGCTGCTCGTCAGCTGATAGAGTCAATGCTCCGGCGCCAAGTGGAGTCAGTTGCGTTTTTTTATGATGAAATGAACCCGTTTGACTAAGCAAAGAGCAGCGCTTCGGTATACCATCTGTTCAGTTAACTCGAAACGCCTCTTTCGGGCGCCATAAAATTGACTTTTACAGATTTTCGACTTAACTAGTGTCTATTTATCCATTTCCGGCATCAGAACATGACCAACCGGTCGGCTTTGAGGTAAATACGCCCTTTTGGCGCCGAGAATTGACTAGGGAAGTTGCTATTGCATGTGGCGTGAAACCAAGATTCTGCTGATCGACGACGACAGCGCGCGTCGCCGCGACTTGGCGGTGGTGCTGAACTTTCTCGGCGAAGAAAACCTCGCTTGCTCCAGTCAGGACTGGCAGCAAATGGTCGAGCCATTGTCTTCGAGTCGCGAAGTGCTGTGCGTGCTCATCGGTGCCGTGAACGCTCCGGGCAACCTCCTTGGGCTCGTTAAGACAGTGGCTGCGTGGGATGAGTTCCTTCCGGTGCTGCTTTTAGGTGAAATTTCTTCTGCGGAGTTCCCGGAAGACCTTCGCCGCCGGGTGCTTTCCAACCTGGAAGTGCCGCCAAGCTATAGCCAGCTGCTGGATTCGCTGCACCGTGCCCAGGTCTACCGCGAGATGTACGACCAGGCGCGCGAGCGCGGCCGCCAGCGCGAGCCCAACCTGTTCCGCAGCCTGGTTGGCACCAGCCGTGCCATCCAGCATGTGCGGCAGATGATGCAGCAGGTGGCTGATACTGACGCCAGTGTGCTGATCCTGGGTGAGTCCGGCACCGGCAAGGAAGTGGTGGCGCGTAACCTGCACTACCATTCCAAGCGCCGCGAAGCGCCGTTCGTGCCGGTGAACTGCGGCGCTATTCCGGCCGAGCTGTTGGAAAGCGAACTGTTCGGCCACGAGAAGGGCGCCTTCACCGGTGCCATCACCAGTCGTGCCGGGCGTTTCGAACTGGCCAACGGCGGCACCCTGTTCCTCGACGAAATCGGCGACATGCCGCTGCCGATGCAGGTCAAGCTGCTGCGTGTGTTGCAGGAGCGTACCTTCGAGCGCGTGGGCAGCAACAAGACCCAGAGCATCGACGTGCGCATCATCGCCGCGACCCACAAGAACCTCGAGACCATGATCGAGGAGGGTACGTTCCGCGAAGACTTGTACTACCGCCTGAACGTGTTCCCCATCGAGATGGCGCCGCTGCGTGAGCGGGTGGAAGACATCCCGCTGCTGATGAATGAGCTGATCTCGCGCATGGAGCACGAGAAGCGCGGGTCCATCCGCTTCAACTCCGCGTCGATCATGTCGCTGTGTCGCCACGGCTGGCCGGGCAACGTTCGCGAGCTGGCCAACCTGGTCGAGCGCATGGCGATCATGCACCCGTACGGGGTGATTGGCGTGTCCGAGCTGCCGAAGAAATTCCGTTACGTCGATGACGAAGATGAGCAGATGGTCGACAGCCTGCGCAGCGACCTGGAAGAGCGCGTCGCAATCAACGGCCATACGCCGAACTTCAGCAACCACGCCATGCTGCCACCTGAAGGCCTGGACCTGAAGGACTACCTGGGTAGCCTGGAGCAGGGCCTGATCCAGCAGGCGCTGGACGATGCCAACGGTATCGTTGCGCGCGCGGCTGAACGTTTGCGCATTCGTCGTACCACCCTGGTCGAGAAGATGCGCAAGTACGGCATGAGCCGCCAAGGTGGGGAGGAACAGGCGGAGGATTGACGGTTGGGGCGGGGTGTTCGGCTTGGCGTTGATGGTGCCTGTTAGATCGAGCGCCGCCCGCGCGGCGCTTCGCGGGGCAAGCCCGCTCCCACATTTGTTGCAACGTGCCGAACCTATCAGGCCATGGTTGTCAGCCTTGTTGCCTTGACGCGGTTTCCCGG
>CAACWQ010000408.1_pt1 | contig 14241 bp, 15 predicted proteins | sample 2275681 | NCBI WGS metagenome assembly CAACWQ01 (sample SAMEA5312463, study PRJEB27640) | indoor metagenome | biome: indoor environment; feature: controlled; material: polymer furnished wood metals | place: Austria | collected 2011-04-21
AGAACTTCGGACCAAGGCAGCAGGGCGCTGGCGACACTGGCCAGCAGGCCGCCGATCAGCAGCCGGCGCAGGGGAGAGAAAGCACGGGTTGGCATGGGTTTGCTCCTTGAAACAGAGTGGGAAACGATGTACCCAGCCTAAGGAGGTGGCGTTTGGCTTTCAATTTTTATATTCCTGTTTGTTAGAATGTTTAGTTATTTTTATATCCTTTTGTTTTTGTAATGCTCTGCAATCTTCGACATTTTTTTCACATTCGCTTGCTAGCATCGCGGCAATCCCGAGGAGCCCCTACATGCCGCACATCCTGCGCAGGCGCAGCACCCGCATCGCCCTGACTGCCACCACCGGCCTGCTTACCGCCACCTTGGGCTTTTTCGCCTGGCAGAGTTTCTACCCGGTTCAGGCTGCCTCAGGCTGGGATGTCGAGGTACTGCTCCGCGATGTGACCAAAGCCGCCTCGCTGCTGCCGCAAGCCGATGGCAGCCTGCTGGTCAGCCGCGAGCTGGATGATGGCCGTGGCAGCATCCTCAAGATCACCGCGACTGGCGACCGGGTCGTGGTGATCGACAACCTGTCCAAGCCCGACGGCATGGCGGCGGCTCACGGGGGGTGGGTGTTCAGTCAGGAAGGCGGCCGGGCACCTGTCAGCCTGGCCCGCGATGGCCAGGTGACCCCCCTGTTCGACGGCGATAGCGTGCAAGGCTTGTGGAATGACGGCGACCACCTGTATGCCATCGAAGACCGCAAAGGCAATGGTCGCTTGATGCGTTACGACTGGAACAGCGGCCAGCTCGATGTGCTGCGCTCCGGCCTGACCGAAACCGAAGGGCTCACCCGCTGCGCGGGCCGTTTGCTGTACACCGAAAAGGCCAATGGCAAGGTCCGCGCCGTGTCCGACGATGGCAGCGACCCGGTGGTGGTCGAAGGCCTGCGCAACCCGACGTTCCTGTACTGTGACCAGCGCGGCCTGTGGATCAGCGAAGACAACACCCACCGTGCCCGGCTGCTGCGTGTTGACGCCGATGGCGTTCAGCACACCGTGCTGACCTTCCTCAAGGCGCCACAGTCGATCGTGGCGGATGGCAAAGGCGGTTACTTGCTGGCCGAAGGCGGGCGCAACCGCGTGCTGCACCTGACCCCGCCGCTGGAGCGCAATACTGCCCAGCGGGAGTGATGCCAGCGGCTTGCCGTGAATGATTTCACGGCCAGCCACCCGTGAGGCTTTATGGCTACCCGACCAACAGCGCGCTTCCCTGCATGGCCGCGCTCACGGATAATCCCCCTCATTCCAATAAATAGCCTGTGAGTGGGTATGAGTGATTCCGTAGTTGGCCTCGGCCAGCCTGAAACCGAAGGGGGGCGCAGAACGCGCAAGAACAACCCCGAGAAAACGCGCGAGGATATCCTCCAGGCGGCCATCAACGAGTTCGTCCAGCAAGGGCTGGCCGGCGCCCGCGTCGACGCCATCGCCGAACGCACTGCCACCTCCAAGCGCATGATCTACTACTACTTCGGCAGCAAGGAGCAGTTGTACTGCGAGTGCCTGATCAAGCTGTATGGCGACATCCGCAAGACCGAGCAAAGCCTGGACCTGGAGTCGCTGCCGGCCGAGCAGGCGATTCGTCGTCTGGTGGAGTTCACCTTCGATCACCACGATCGCAACGTCGATTTCGTGCGCATCATCTGCACTGAAAACATCCACTATGGCGAGTACGTCAAGCAGTCGCCGGCCATTCGTGAAATGAGCAGCCTGGTGCTCGAAGCGTTGGGCAACACCCTGCGCCGTGGTGTGCAGGAAGGGGTTTTCCGTGGCGGCATCGAAGTGATCGACCTGCACATGCTGATGAGCTCGTTCTGCTTCTACCGGGTGTCGAACCGCCACACCTTTGGCGAGATCTTCCAGATCGACCTGTCCGATGACGAGATCAAGCTGCGCCACAAAGCCATGATCTGCGACGCCGTGCTGCGTTACATACGCGCCTGAACGGCGCTCACTCGCCCAGCCGCTGCTCCCGCGAAGGCGGGTAGCCGAAGTAAGCCGCATAGCACTTGCTGAAATGCGACACCGAAACAAACCCGCAGGCCACTGCCACTTCCATCACCGACAGGTCGGAGTACTGCAGCAGGCGGCGGCTTTTGGTGATGCGCAGCTCCATGTAGTAGCGCCGCGGCGATGTGCCCAGCTGGGCCTGGAACAGCCGGTCGATCTGCCGTCGCGAGCGCCCGCTGTAGGCGGCCAGTTGGTCGAGGCTGAGGGTTTCCTCCAGGTTGTTTTCCATCAGTTCGACGATGGTGCGCAGGTGCAGGCTCATGGACTTCTTCGCCCCCGGCCCAACCTGACGGTAACGCGCTCCGGAGAATGACAGGATTTCCTCCACGCCTTCGGCCAGGCCATCTCCATACAGCCGGCGCACCAGGCCCAGCATCAGCTCCATGGCGCCATTGGGGCTGGCGGCGCTGAGGCGGTCGCGGTCGAGGGTAAAGCTGGCCGGGGTGATGCGCGTTTGCGGGCTGCGTTCGGACAGGCTGGCGCGCTGTTCGGGGTGGATGCTGCAACCGTAGTCGTCCAGCACCCCGGCGCGGCCAAGGAACCAGGCGCCGTTCCACAGGCCACCCAGGGCCATGCCGTGGGCAGCGCAGTCGTCCAGTAGGCGGTCGAGTTCCGGGTACTTCAGGGGCGTGCGCAGGCCGCCGCAGATCACCAGCAAGTCCAGATCCTTCAGCGCCTCGGCGGACAGCTCGGTGGCCACCAGCTCCAGCCCCAGGTCGCTGAGCACTCGGTCGCCATCCATCGACAGCGGGGTGAACCGGAAGCTGTCCGCGCGCAGCAGGTTGGCGGTGACCAACACATCCATGGCGACGGTAAAGCTGGCCATCGAGAAATGTTCAAGCAGAACGAAGTCGACCCTGTACGGGGCCTGGGCATTGGCGCTCGTGGATTTCAGCCGCAGCATGTTGCTGGTACTGGTCTTCTTGCTGAACTGACGTGGCGTGGGCACTCTGGTCTCCGCTTCCTGGCTGGCCCGCAGAGTGTGGCGGCTGGCCGGGGGAAAGACAATCTCCCGGGTGGGTGTGTCGTATTTCAGGTCGCGTTCAGGCAACCTACCTGGCTTGGCCCTTCGGCCATGCCGCGCCCTGTTACCGAGGATATTCTTGATGAAGTACGTCATTGCCCTGTTGTGCAGTCTGTTGCCGTTGCTGGCCAATGCCCTGGAGCCGGGCGACAAGCTGGCACCGTTCACGCTGCTTGACCAGTATGACCACGCCTACAGGCTTGATGCTGGCACGCAGATCCTGCTGGTGGCGCGCGACATGGACGGCGCAAAGATGGTAAAGGCTGCGCTGGCCGAGCAGCCCAAGGGCTACCTCGAGGCGCGTCATGCTGTGTTTGTTGCCGACATCCAGCGCATGCCGGCGATCATCAGCAAGCTGTTCGCCATCCCCGCCATGCGCGCATACAACTACCGCGTGCTGCTTGACCGTGAAGGGCGCGTTGCCAGCCGCTATTCCGGGCAGGATGGCCAGGTACAGTGGTTGCAACTGGAGCAGGGAGTGCTGGTGGGCCAGCGGGCGTTTACCGATGCGGCGGCGCTGAAGTCGGCGCTGGAAAAAGCACCGCACTGAATGGGCTGCCCTGGCGCCAGACAAAACAATCTGAACCCTCGGCGCTTGCTGAAACCCAACCCATTACATGCCAAATGGGAGAGCGCTCATGGAAATCGGAACGATCTGGATCATCATCGCGGCCTTCGTCATCCTGCTGGAGGTCTGGGCGATCTGGCACATCATCGGCAGTGAGCGGCGCGCCGAACGCAAGATGCTGTGGGTCGTCTTCGTGGTGTACGCGCCATTCCCCGGGTTGCTGTTCTGGGCATGGCGCGGGCCCAGGGCGGTGAAGGGCAGGGCGGTATTGCAGGAAAAGTGACGGTGGCGGGCATCAGGCGCGGGGGCGCCTGATGCCGGCGAGGCTCACTTGGGCAGGATGTCGAAGCGTATGGCGGGGCCTAGCCCGTTCACCATCAGGCAGCCGTAGAACCTTACGGTCGACAGCACACGCAGCTGCTTGAGCGCTTTATGAATGTATTCATGAATCAGTTTCTCAGCCTCGAGCTTGCGCTCTGCGAGGGTGGAACCCTTGAGTTCGACCGTACCAAGCAAGGTGGTTTCAATGTGCTCAACGGTGCCCAGGCCGAGATTTTCCCGCAGATGCACCCGTGCCTGGGCGGCATCGGCGTCATCGCGTGCGGTGTGCGGCTTGATGGTATAGGCCAGCTGGAAATCAAAATTACTCATGCGCTTTTCCTTGTTGGATTCAGGCCTCCGTGCCGGGTTTGGCAATCTAGCGCGTGATGGCCGCCGCGCAAACAGACGCGTGGTTCACATCAGTTTGCCTTCTGTGCGAAACATCCTACGCTGCGCTTGACCTCGAGTTAACTTAAGGTCCGATACTCCGCCACTCTTCCATCCGATCGAGGGCATGTCGTGACCCATCCAGCCGTGTTCCAGTTGAGCAACCCTGAGGGCCTGTACGATCCCAGTGGCAATGCCTATTCCCACGTCGCCGAGGTACGCGCCGACAGCCGGCTGTTGTTCATCGCCGGTCAGGGCGCAGAGGACAGTGATGGCCAGCTGTCGCCCCTGTTTGCCGAACAGGCCCGCCAAGCGCTGGCCAACCTGGAGTTGGCGTTGGCATCGAAAGGCGCCAGCCTGGCCCAGGTGTTCAAGCTGACCTTGCTGATAGTCGAACATTCCGACGCGCGCCTGCGCCAATGGGTAGCGGAGGCTGACAGGGCATGGGGGCCGCATATGAAACCGACCTGCACCCTGATCCCGGTGCCACGGCTGGCACTGGACGGCATGCTGGTGGAAATCGAGGCTGTGGCAGCACTGCAATGACGCGCCAGCAGGCGCTGCGCGAACATTGGGCTGCAACCTTGCAACTCAGTGTGCCCGTGATTGCCGCTCTGGGCGGTGTTGCTCTGATTGGTGAGCCGTTGACGCTGCGCTTGCTGATTGCGTGCGTGGTGGTGCTGGGCGGCTAGTCTTGGCGCTGGCGCCACGGCGCTAGAAGAAACTGCGCTGTGCCTTGAGCGTGACCACGCTGTCGCAATAGGTGTTCATGCCCGAATACGCATCGCAACCGCCGCCACTGAGGTTGGAGTTGCTGTAGACCAGGTTCAGGTCGATGCCAAGCCAAGGCCGCGACAGCTCCAGCGACCAATCGGAAAAAGCAGTCACCTGGCCGCCGTCGCCAATGGTGAACGGCGTACCCAGTTGGTGGTGGGCAAGCTTTACGGTCAGGTCGACATCGAACAGCGGCAATTGGCCAAAATCGGCGAACAGCGTGCCGGTGCGGTTGTCGGGGTTATCGCGCAACGCGCCGCCGAAGCGGCTGCCGAACACCGAGATGCCACCGTACAGGGCATAACTGTCGGGCCCTGCGATATTCGGCTGACTATAATGAATCAACCCCATCTCGTAGCCCAAGGTGCTGTCGAAATGGTGCTTGTAGCCCAGGTAGCTGTCCAGGCGCAGGGTCGAGTTGGGGGCAACGCCCATGCTGGGCGCGTACTGGCCCAGGTACCAGCCATTGGGGTGGCTTAAGTCCAGCCCACCATGGAAGGCGCCGACGGCACTGGGTGAGATAAGGCCTTGGGCCATGGTGCGCGAGGGCGTGGTGCCGAGTGTGAAGTCGAAGCTGCCCAGTTCGCGTTTGATCTGCTGTGCCAGTAGAACAGGGCTAAACAGCAGTAAAGCGCTCAGCAACAGAAGGGGCCTGGTCATGGTCTCCGTCCTGGAAGGCTTGCGGTTGAGCGGTAGAGCATACCTGCGCGTGTGGGCACAGGGAACCGCAGCCTTCACGACTCAGCCTTTGGTCGAACGGTCTGCATCGGCGGCTTCGGTGACCACTGGCAGGTTGCCAGCACGCTGGATCACCCGAAGTTGCTGCTCGTAGTCGTCCAGGGAAAGGCCACGGCGTTGCAACGATTCCAACTGCAGTTGGCGAGTTTCTTCTGCTGTATACGGGCGCAATTCAGGGTGGCTGGCACAGCCGCTGATGACAGCGATGGATAAAACGGCAAACGTGGCGGTCAGCAGGCGAGCCAAGGTGTTCATTGGGGTAGCTCCAGGGGCCAGGGTCGTGGGCGGCGAGTCGATGGAGCAAGGTTATTCGGCCACGGTGCCTGGTAGAAATTGCCATTCTCGATAGTGACTATCGACGGAGGAGAGGGCGTGATGGGCCGAGATGAGCAACCGCGTAAATGGGGCGTTCTGGAGCCGATCGACCGCATTACTGAAGTCATCTTCGGCTTGTTGATGGCCATGACCTTCATTGGCTCGCTGAGTGTGGCTACGGCAGGGCGCGAAGATGCCCGGCTGATGTTGGTTGCCGCGTTCGGTTGCAACCTGGCCTGGGGCCTGGCCGATGCGGTCATCTACCTGTTACGCACCTGGACCGAGCGCACCCGCAGCCGTACCTTGCTGACCCGCCTGCAGGCTGCGCCAAGCAGCCTGGGGCGCAAATTGATTAGCGATGCGCTGCCCGAACGCGTCAGCCTGGCACTGGATGAAGACGGGCTGGAGATGCTGCGTGACCGCATGCTGCGCGATGTCGCCCGGCCGATGCCGCCACGCCTGGGCCTGGATGATTTCAAAGCCGCCTTGGCCACGTTCCTGCTGGTGGTGCTGGCGACGTTCCCGATGGTCATCCCGTTCCTGCTGATCGACACCACCGCCACAGCGATCCGTGTGTCGCACCTTGTCGCCCTGGCCATGCTTTACCTGGCGGGCTGGCTGCTGGCGCGCTACTCCGGTGGCCGCACCCAATTGACCGGTGTGGTACTGGCGGGCGTCGGGGCGTTGTTGATCCTGGCGATCATTGCTTTAGGGGGGTGAGCAGCCCCTCACCGCCCAGGTTGTGCTATAGAGCCAGAAGTAGCAGCTCATCCTCCTTGGAGTGCGAAAAGTTTGCGCGCCACTTCTGGTCAAAAGCATCGTCATTGCTACCCTTAACCCACGCGGTCTGACCTCATGGGGAAAAGCGATGCGTATGCCATTGTTTGCTTTGCTGTCGGTGCTTCTGTGCCTGCTCGCGGCAACCGGCCCGGCGCTGGCGCAAGACGTACCCGCGCCTGACCCAGCCCCGCAAGCTGACACGGTCACGGCCAAGGACCCGGTGTTCACCCAGGAGCAACTGGACCAGATGCTGGCGCCGGTTGCCTTGTACCCCGATGCGCTGCTGGCCCAGGTATTGATGGCGGCCACTTACCCAGGGCAGGTGAGTGAAGCCGTGACCTGGTCCAAGGCCAACCCCAAAGCCTCGGGTGACGACGCGGTCAAACAAGTGGCGAAGCAGCCCTGGGACCCGAGTGTGCAAGCGCTGGTGGCTTTCCCGCAGCTGCTGGCGACCCTCGGCCAGGACCCGGTGTGGGTGCAGCGCCTGGGTGACGCCTTCCTGGCGCAGCCCGACGATGTCATGGGCGCCGTGCAGCGCTTGCGACACCAGGCACAGGCTGCCGGCAACCTGCAAAGCAACCAGTACCAGAACGTGACCGTGCAGGCCGCCCCGTCGACACAGGCGGCCAGCAGCGCGCCGTCCACCATCGTCATCCAGCCGGCCGACCCGCAGGTGGTGTACGTGCCCAGCTACAACCCGACCACGGTGTATGGCACCTGGGCCTATCCGGCCTCGCCGCCGGTGTACTACCCGCCACCGCCGATGTACTACCCCGGCTCCGCGTTGGTGGCGGGCCTGGCCTTCGGTACCGGCGTGGCAATTGTGGCTTCGCTCTGGGGTGACTGTGACTGGGGCAACAATGACATCGATATCGACGTCAACCGTTACAACAACATCAACGCCAACAACCGCATCACCAACAACCAGAACAAATGGCAGCACAACGCGGCCAACCGCGATGGCGTGCCTTACCGTGATGCCCGCAGCCGTCAGCAGTATGGCCGCCAGCTGGACGGCGCCACCCAGCGCACGGCCTTCCGTGGCGACGACGTACAGCGTGCCCAGGCACGGGACAAGGCCAGGGCCTCGATGGACCGGGCCGGTATCGAACGGCCCGCCACCAGCAATCGCCAGGCGCGTCAGCAAATGCGCGAGGCGCAGACGGGCAACGCGGTGGGTAACCGTATGCAATCGCGTGCCGACAACCCGAGGGTCGCCGAGCGTCGGCAGGAACCTCGCACAGCCCAAGGCCGGCAAGTGGCCCAGAACCGACCCGCCAATACCGCCGGCCGGGCACGTAACAATGCGTTTGACGGCGTACGCTCGCCTTCGCGTACCAACCTGCAGGCTAACCGTGGTCGCACCAGCCAGTCCTTCGCTCAGCGCCCGAACACCTCACGTGCCGCCGGACACCCGATCTCCCGACCCAGTGCGCCCATGCGTCGCGGCGGAGGTGGCCGTCGATGAACCGTCCAGCATTTGCAGGGTTCCTGTTCATTGTGAGCCTGGCCTGGTCCTGCCTGGCGGCTGCTCAAGAAACCTTTCCAACGCCGGAGAAGGCTGTGGAGTCCTTCGTTACGGCATTGGGCGCGGAGAAACCGGATGAAGCCCGCCTGGCCCAATTGCTGGGCGATGACTGGCGTATGTACATACCGCGCGGCGGTGTGCAACGTAGCGACGTGGACACCTTCCTGGCGCAGTACCGTGCGCAGCACACCATCGACATGACGGGCGAGGGCAAGGCCATTCTGGCGGTGGGCAGTGATCACTGGACCTTGCCCATTCCTTTGACCAAAAGCAGCCAGGGTTGGCGGTTCGACCTCAAGGCCGGCAGCGCCGAAATCCGCGCCCGGCGCATCGGCCGCAACGAACTGGGGGTGTTGCAGTCGTTGCTGGCTTATCACGACGCGCAAATGGACTACGCCACCGAGGACCACAACGGTAACGGTGCGCTGGAGTACGCGCGGAAAATCTTCAGCGAGCCCGGCAAACATGACGGGCTGTACTGGGACGAGGATGGCGACGGCGAGGTAAGCCCGTTGGGCCCGTTGTTCGGCCAGGATGTGGTCGGTGATGACTGGTACGGCTACCACTTCCGCATCCTCGATGCACAAGGCCCCTCCGCCCCTGGCGGCGCCTACAGCTACCTGATAGGCAACCAGATGAGCCGTGGTTTCGCCATGGTCGCCTGGCCGGCCAGGTACGACGATACCGGTGTGATGAGCTTCATGATCAGCCATGACGGCCAGGTGTTCGAAAAAGACCTCGGGCCACAGGGCGACAGGCTGGCCAAGGCGATGAAACGCTTCGATCCGGATGACAGTTGGCAGGTGGTGGACGTGGCGGCCGAAGACTGATCCCGGTCGCGCAGTGATCGCCGTTTGCACCGTTCAGTGCGTACGCGCAGCCCTGACCTCCCGTGCCGTGCACCCATATTGCTGGCGAAACGCGCGGGTGAACTGTGCCTGATCGGCAAAGCCCCAGCGAAACGCCAGTTCGCCAATGGTCAGGTGGCAATACGGGTCGCGCAGTTGCCGGTGCACAGCCTCCAGGCGTTGCAGGCGCACCCACTCGCCAAGGGTATAGGGCGTGATCGCGAACAGCTTGTGCAGGTAACGCAACGACAGCCCGCAGGCGCTGGCGATGGTTCGTGGCGTGAGTTCGGGGTCGCCCAGATGTTGCAGCACGTACTGCTCCACCCGTGTCAGGTGCAGCGTGCTGAGGTTGCTGCCTTCACTGCCCAGTACGCGTTCGTCCTGTTGCAGGGCCAGCAACAGGGTGGCCGAGGCCTGCTCCAGCAGCAAATGTCGGGCAGCCACGGGGCTGGCATCGAAATGGCGGGCGCACAGGTCCAGTTGTTCGACGAAGATGCGCCCCAGGCCTTGGCTGGCATCGAAGCAATGCCGGGTATAGCGTTTGTGCCCCAGCAAGTTGGCTTTGAGAGCCTGCTCAGGCAGTTTGAGCACCCACAGGTCGTTCTGTGTACCGTAATGGAAGCGGTAGGGGGCGTCGCCGCGCTCGACGATGAAACCACCCGGGCGACAACTGATCGGGTGACCGTCCTGTTCGAAGTACACCTCGCTGCTGTGCGGCACGGTCACCAGGTAGAACGCTTCATGGTCCTGGCCGATGTGCGCCTTGCTGCGCGAGTAGCCCAGCGGGCTGGAGCGCAGGCGCGACAGGCTGAGCGGCGTGCTGGGCGTGCTCCAGCGCTGCAGGTGGCCATTGAACGGCTGTTCGGCGGCAAACTGCAGGCTCAATGGGAAATAGGTGTCACTGATGGCTTCGGCCCAGCGCGCCTGGCGCTCCGGCTGAGCCCAGCCGTGGGTCGAGAGTTCTGTGGGCATGGTGGGTCCTTTTTCAAAGAGGGCAGCATTGAAAAAAGGAACTGCAGGCAAGCTACTCAAGCAGCTCTTGTTATTGTGCAAACCGCCCGGCAGCGCAAGGCTGCCAGGCGGCTTTCAGGCCCATGATCGGCGCACGCCGACCGTTTGATCAAGCCCCGCGTGTCACCCGGTAGGTGGCCGAAGGCTCAAGGCGCGCCTGCCAGCCCGGCGGCAAGACGATGTTGGTGGTGTCTTCCTCGATCACGCAGGGCCCCTGCACGGTCTGCCCCGGCAATAGGCGATTGCCGTTGAACACGGGCGTGGGTTGCCACGCGCCGTCGGCGCTGAACAGCATCGGCCGGACGCTTTGCGGGGTAGCTGCCGGCGGTTCGGCCGGGCCCTGCAACTCAGGTTGCGGTGGGCGTGGCAGGTGGCCGATCACCGAGCACTCCAGGTTCACCAGTTCTACCGGGCTGTCGGGTTCGCTGTACGAGTACAGGGTCTGGTGGCGGCTGTGGAATCGGCTGATCAGCGCGGCCAGGCCTGCTTCATCCAGGTCATGCTGCGCCAGCTCCACGCTGCATTCATGAATCTGCCCCTGGTAGCGCATTTCCAGGGTGTAGTGGCAACTGCTGGCCTGGTCGCCAAAGCCGTCTTCGCGCAAGTTGGCCAGGCCTTGCTGGCGCAGTTCGGCCAGGGCCTGGTTGAGCTGCTCCAGGTTCACGTGCCCGGCGTCCAGGCGCATCGACAGGCTGGTGAGCTGGTCGTAACGTACATCGGACAGGATCTGGCCGAACGCACACAAGCCCGAGGCCACCTTGGGGATCAGCACGGTCTGCATGCCGATTTCCTCGGCCAGGCGCACCACGTGCATGCCCGCCGCACCGCCTGCGCCAATCAGGGCGAAGTCGCGCGGGTCATGGCCGCGTTCGATGGACACGCGGCGAATACCGTTGACCATGTTCAGGTTGACTAATGTGGTGATGCCGAACGCCGCCCGCTCCACGCTGATGCCCAGTGGCTCGGCGATCTTGCTGCGAATGGCATCCAGCGCGGCCTGGCGGTTCAGGCGGATGCTGCCGCCCAACAATGCACCATCCGGGAGGTAACCCAGCGCCAGGTTGGCGTCGGTTACCGTGGGCTCACTGCCGCCTTTGCCGTAGCACACGGGCCCCGGCATGGCACCGGCGCTGCGCGGGCCGACCTGCAGCATACCGAACTCGTCCAGGTGGGCGATGGAGCCGCCGCCAGCACCCAGCGTCTCAACCTGGATCATCGGCACGCCAATGCGCTGGCGCAGGAAGTCCACATCCTTGCTGAAGTTGGTGCGCCCGGCGTTGGTCAGGGTGATGTCGAACGAAGTGCCCCCCATGTCCACGGTAATGACGTTGTCGATACCGAACGGCCGTGCCACCGCCAGCCCGGCCTGGGGCGCCGAGGCGGGGCCGGAGTTGATGGCATTGACCGCGCGCTCACGCATCAGGTGCCCGGGCGCCAGGCCACCGTTGGACTGGAAGTAACGCACCGGTTGTTGCACGCCAAGCTCGTGGAACAGGCTGTCGATGCGCGCCACATAGCGCGCCATCACCGGGCTGAGGTAGGCGTTGACCACCGTGGTGGAGGTGCGGGTGTACTCGCGAATCTGCGGAAACACCTCGCAGCCTGTGCAGACGAATACCCCGGGCAGGGCTGCCCGCACCAGCTCGGCGGCACGCTGCTCGTGGCTGGGGTTGCGCACCGACCACAGGAAGGAAATGGCCACGGCCTCTACGCCTTCGGCGCGGAAGTAGTCGATGGCGGCGTGGATGGCGCGTTCGTCCAGCGGGCTGTATTCACGGCCATCGCCGAGGATGCGGCCACCAATCGGACGGCGCAGGTGGCGGGGGGCGAGCATGTGCGCTGGCGGGTAGTGGGCGTCGTAGCGGTGGCCTTCTTCCTTGTGCCCCAGGCGGATTTCCAGGCTGTCTTCGTGGCCCTCGGTGCACAGCAGGCCCACCTTGACCCCGGTACGCTCGATCAGCGCGTTGAGCGCTACGGTGGTGCCGTTGATGCACAGGTCACAGTTGGCGATCAGCTCGGCCGGGGTGCGGCCGGTGGCGTCGGCGATCTGCGCCAGCCCGGCACGAATGGCCAGGGTGCCGTCCTGCGGCGTGGACGGGGCCTTGAACAGCTGCACGCCGCCGTCGCGGTCGGCCAGGATGAAATCGGTGAAGGTGCCGCCGGCGTCGATGCCCAGGCGATATTGGTTGCGCATGATGGGTCTCCGGTCAGTGCGGGGCGCGGGCAAGGCGGGTTGCGGGTTCATCCAGCTGGCCATCGGCATCGACGACCACTCCGTATTCCAGGGCTGCGCCCTGGGGCGAGACCAGGCCGTTGCGCAGGTCTTGCAGGACTGCGGCAATCGGTCGGCGAAGCGGGTCGCCGTAGCCACCGCCACCGGGGTTGATGTTGATGATTCGCTCGCCGGGCTGCAGGGTGAGCATCGGGTTTTGCGTGTAGTGGTCTTCGCTGCCATCGGCGTGGCGGTGGATCAGCCGGCCCAGCTTGGGCTCCAGCAACGCATTGCGTGCCCCGGCGGCACCGGCGGTGGGCAGTTGCCGGCCTTCGCCGAAGCCGACCACGGTCATGGCGTGGTCCAGCGGCTCGATCTCCAGCCGGGTGCCCGAACCACCGCGAAACTCGCCAGCGCCGCCACTGTCGGCCATCAGGCTGTAACGGTGGATGAGCACCGGGTAGGCATGTTCCAGCAGCTCGATGTCGCCACTCATCAGCGCGCCGAAACAGCACAGCGGGCCGCACGCGTGCCAGCCATCCATCACCTTGTTGGCACCGGCACCGGCAATGATCGAGGCCAGCACCATGGTCACGTACTCGCTGTTGCCGTTGCGCGGGTCATGGCCGGCGATGTTGATACCGCTGGTATGCCCCCAGGAGGCCGTAACCCGTTGTGGCGAGGCTTGCTCCAGCGCAGTACGCACGGCATCGGCCAGGGTTTCCATCGGCGTGGTGGTGCAGTTGACGTGGGGCGCCGGTTCTTCGGCGTTGCACAGGGTACCCTTGGGCCCGACATCGACCGTGACGCAGCGGTACAGGCCTTCGTTGTAGGGCGGCGCTACCTGAGCGAACATCATCAGCCCCAGGTACACGCCTGACACCGAGTTGCCCTCGTAGGAGTTGATGAAGTAGGGCACTTGTGGCGGGCTGTCGATGCGCACATGGGCCTGGTCACCGCGGATCTGCACATGGGCGGTGATGGCCAGCTCGCCCAGGCCGTGGCCGGCATCTTCGAGCACGGCGGTGCCGCTGTAATCACCGTCCGGCACGTCGCGCAACAGCGCGCGCATGTGCCGGTCGGCCATGTTCTTCAGCTCGGCGATGCAGGCACGCACCTGGGCCACGCCGTACTTGTCGAGCAGCTCCAGCAAGTGCCGCTCGCCCACTTTGCAGGCGCCGTACTGGGCATTGAGGTCGCCTTCCTGGTAGGGGCGTGCGCGCATGTTGGTGAGCATGAAGTTGATCACGTCTTCGCGGCGCTTGCCTTTTTCCCACAGCTTGACGGGTGGAATGCGCAGGCCCTCGGCGTAGATCTCCTTGGCATCGGGGTTGTAGCCGGCGGGCACCGGGCCGCCGATGTCGGTCAGGTGGCCCTTGCACACGGTCCAGAACACCAGCTCGCCCTGGTAGTACACCGGTTTGTACATGCAGCAGTCGAGAATATGGCTGCCCTTGTAGGCCGGGTCGTTGTGGTAGATCACATCGCCTTCGGCGATGTCGTCGCCAAAGAATTCGGCCACGCACTTCATGGCTGGGATCAGCGAGCCCAGGTGAATGGGGATGTCCTGGCCCTGCAGGATCATTTCCGGCAGGTGGTCGAACAGCGAGTTGGAATAGTCGTGGGCCAGGTTGAACACACTGGACCGGCCGGTCTTTTCCAGGGTCAGGGTCATTTCGCGTTGC
>CAACWQ010000283.1_pt1 | contig 14135 bp, 10 predicted proteins | sample 2275681 | NCBI WGS metagenome assembly CAACWQ01 (sample SAMEA5312463, study PRJEB27640) | indoor metagenome | biome: indoor environment; feature: controlled; material: polymer furnished wood metals | place: Austria | collected 2011-04-21
GCATCGCGAGCTGCGCTCGCTCCTACGTTTGTTTAGGGCCAGTTACGCCTGTGGCAGGCGCGCGCGACCGCCTTGTTGGTACGACGCAATCTAACGCCATGCGCCAAGGCGTACGCGCGCAAATCCCCCTGGAATAATTGGCCCGAAACAAACGTAGGAGCGAGCGCAGCTCGCGATGCGCCGCGCGGGCGGCGCTCGATCTCACAGGCCATAAACCTCTTGAGGCGAGCACCCGAAATATTGACCCGAAAGTCCGGTTCCACCGCCCGGCAGCCGTGGCGTAGAGCGGGTGCCGAAAGCCATCGAATTAGGCTAGAATGCACGGCCTCTAAGCACACCCCTTCCTGAGGCTGTCCCGACGATGTTGATCCTGCGCGGCGCTCCTGCCCTTTCTGCCTTTCGCCACGGTAAATTACTCGAGCAACTGAGCCAGAAAGTCCCCGCTGTTACTGGTTTGTATGCCGAATTTGCCCACTTCGCCGATGTTGATGGCGAACTGACCGCCGACCAGCAGCAGGTGCTGGGCCGTCTGCTCAAGTACGGCCCGAGTGTGCCGGTACAGGAGCCGACCGGTCGCCTGTTCCTGGTCGTGCCGCGCCTGGGCACCATTTCGCCGTGGGCCAGCAAGGCCAGCGACATCGCCCACAACTGCGGCCTGCAGTCGATCCAGCGCCTTGAGCGCGGCATCGCTTACTACGTGGCCGGCACCCTGAGCGATGCTGACGCTGCATTGATCGCCGCCGAGCTGCACGACCGCATGACCCAGCGCGTGCTGGGCCAGCTTGAGCAGGCGGCCGACATGTTCAGCCACGCCCAGCCCAAGCCGATGACCTCGGTCGACATCCTGGCCGGTGGCCGCGACGCCCTGGCCAAGGCCAACATCGACCTGGGCCTGGCCCTGGCCGAAGACGAGATCGACTACCTGGTCAACGCTTTCCAGGGCCTGAAGCGCAACCCGAACGACATCGAACTGATGATGTTCGCCCAGGCCAACTCCGAGCACTGCCGTCACAAGATCTTCAACGCCAGTTGGGACATCGACGGCCAGGCTCAGGAAAAAAGCCTGTTCGGCATGATCAAGAACACCTACCAGATGCACAACGAAGGCGTGCTGTCCGCCTACAAGGACAACGCTTCGGTCATCGTCGGTAACGTGGCCGGCCGCTTCTTCCCGAACCCTGAAACCCGCCAGTACGGTGCGGTGCAGGAGCCGGTGCACATCCTGATGAAGGTGGAAACCCACAACCACCCGACCGCCATCGCCCCGTTCTCTGGTGCCTCCACCGGCTCCGGTGGTGAAATCCGCGACGAAGGTGCTACCGGCCGTGGCGCCAAGCCCAAGGCTGGCCTCACCGGCTTCACCGTGTCCAACCTGCGCATCCCGGGCTTCGAGCAGCCATGGGAGCAGCCTTACGGTAAGCCTGAGCGCATCGTCGACGCCCTCGACATCATGATCGAAGGCCCTCTGGGTGGCGCGGCGTTCAACAACGAATTCGGTCGCCCGGCCCTGACCGGTTACTTCCGTACCTTCGAGCAGGCCATCAACACCCCGCACGGCGAAGAAGTGCGCGGTTACCACAAGCCGATCATGCTCGCCGGTGGTATGGGCAACATCCGTGAAGACCACGTGCAGAAGGGTGAGATCACCGTCGGCGCCAAGCTGATCGTGCTCGGCGGCCCGGCCATGCTGATCGGCCTGGGCGGCGGCGCCGCTTCGTCGGTGGCGACCGGTGCCAGCTCGGCAGACCTGGACTTCGCCTCGGTACAGCGCGAAAACCCTGAAATGGAGCGCCGTTGCCAGGAAGTCATCGACCGCTGCTGGCAGCTGGGCGACGCCAACCCGATCGCCTTCATCCACGACGTTGGCGCCGGCGGTATCTCCAACGCCTTCCCTGAGCTGGTCAACGACGGTGGCCGTGGTGGCCGCTTCGAACTGCGTAACGTGCCCAACGACGAGCCGGGCATGGCCCCGCACGAAATCTGGAGCAACGAATCGCAAGAGCGTTACGTGCTGGCCGTCAGCGCCGTCGATTTCGAGCGCTTCAAGGCCATCTGCGAGCGCGAGCGCTGCCCGTTCGCCGTAGTGGGTGAAGCGACTGAAGAGCAACACCTGACCGTCAGCGACAGCCACTTCGGCAACACCCCGGTGGACATGCCGCTGGACGTGCTGCTGGGCAAGCCCCCACGCATGCACCGTTCGGTTACCCGTGAAGCCGAGCTGGGCGATGACTTCGACCCGAGCAAGCTGGACCTCGACAACGCCGTCCAGCGTGTTCTTAGCCACCCGGCCGTGGCCAGCAAGAGCTTCCTGATCACCATCGGCGACCGCACCATCACCGGCCTGGTTGCCCGCGACCAGATGGTCGGCCCGTGGCAGGTACCGGTGGCCGACTGCGCCGTTACCGCCACCAGCTTCGACGTCTACACCGGTGAAGCCATGGCCATGGGCGAGCGTACTCCGCTGGCGCTGCTGGATGCCCCGGCGTCCGGCCGCATGGCCATCGGCGAAACCCTGACCAACCTGGCCGCTTCGCGCATCGAGAAGCTGTCCGACATCAAACTGTCGGCCAACTGGATGTCCGCCGCCGGCCACCCGGGTGAAGACGCCCGCCTGTACGACACCGTCAAGGCTGTCGGCATGGAGCTGTGCCCGGAGCTGGGTATCACCATTCCGGTCGGCAAAGACTCGATGTCGATGAAGACCAAATGGAGCGATGAGGGCGGCGAGAAGAGCGTTACCTCGCCAATGTCGCTGATCATCACCGGCTTCGCCCCGGTCACCGACATCCGTAAAACCCTGACCCCGCAACTGCGCATGGACAAGGGCGAGACCGACCTGATCCTGATCGACCTGGGCCGTGGTAAGAACCGCATGGGCGCCTCGATCCTGGCCCAGACCTACGGCAAGATCGCTGCCCAGGCACCGGACGTCGACGATGCTGAAGACCTCAAGGCCTTCTTCGCCGTGATCCAGGGCCTGAACGCCGACGGCCACCTGCTGGCCTACCACGACCGTTCCGACGGCGGCCTTGTCACCACCGTGCTGGAAATGGCCTTCGCCGGCCACTGCGGCCTCGACCTGCACCTCGACCCGCTGACCGACAGCAAGGGCGACGTGCCAGCCATCCTCTTCAACGAAGAGCTGGGCGCAGTCATCCAGGTTCGCCAGGATGCCACCCCGGACGTACTCGCACAGTTCAGCGCTGCTGGCCTGGGCGAAGGTTGCGTCGCGGTGATCGGCAAGCCGGTCAACAACGGTGAAGTGTCCATCAGCCTGAACGGCGAAGTGCTGTTCGACGATGACCGCCGCATGCTGCAGCGCCAGTGGGCCGAAACCAGCTACCAGATCCAGCGCCTGCGCGACAACGCCGACTGCGCGGACCAGGAATTCGACCTGTTGCTCGAGGAAGATAACCCGGGCCTGTCGGTGAAGCTGGGCTTCGACGTCAACGACGACATCGCCGCACCGTACATCAAGAAGGGCGTGCGCCCGCAAGTGGCCATCCTGCGCGAGCAGGGTGTCAACGGTCAGGTCGAAATGGCTGCTGCCTTCGACCGCGCCGGTTTTGCCGCCATCGACGTGCACATGAGCGACATCCTCGCTGGCCGTGTCGACTTCGAAGCCTTCAAGGGCCTGGTCGCCTGCGGTGGCTTCTCGTACGGTGACGTACTGGGTGCCGGCGAAGGCTGGGCCAAGTCGGCGCTGTTCAACGCCCGTGCCCGTGACGCCTTCCAGGCCTTCTTCGAGCGTACCGACAGCTTCGCCCTGGGCGTGTGCAACGGTTGCCAGATGATGTCCAACCTGCACGAGCTGATCCCGGGCACCGAGTACTGGCCGCACTTCGTGCGTAACCGCTCGGAGCAGTTCGAAGCGCGTGTGGCCATGGTCGAAGTGCAGAAGTCCAACTCGATCTTCCTGCAGGGCATGGCCGGTTCGCGCATGCCGATCGCCATCGCCCACGGCGAAGGCCACGCCGAGTTCGCCAACGAAGCGGCACTGCTGGAAGCGGACGTTTCCGGTTGCGTGGCCCTGCGCTACGTCGACAACCACGGCAAGGTCACCGAAGCCTATCCAGCCAACCCGAACGGCTCGCCGCGTGGTATCACCGGCCTCACCAGCCGCGACGGCCGCGTGACCATCATGATGCCGCACCCGGAGCGTATGTTCCGCGCCGTGCAGAACTCGTGGCGCCCGGACGAGTGGCAGGAAGATGCCGCGCTGATGCGTATGTTCCGCAACGCACGGGTGTGGGTGAACTAAGGCGTGTACAAGCTCGCCTTCTTCGTCCCCGACAGCCATGTCGAAGTGGTCAAGGCCGCCGTGTTCGCCGCCGGTGGCGGGCGCATCGGTGACTATGACCACTGCGCCTGGCAAACCCTGGGCCAGGGCCAGTTTCGCCCGCTGGACGGCAGCCAGCCGTTCCTCGGGCAAGCCGGCCAGGTCGAGGTGGTGGAAGAGTGGAAGGTGGAGCTGGTGGTGGCTGACGACCTGATATCTCAGGTCGTCGCTGCGCTCAAGCAGAGCCACCCGTACGAGACGCCAGCCTATGAAGCTTGGCGGCTCGCCGAGTTCTAGACCGCATCAAGGCCATTCGCGGGCACGCCCGCGAATAGGCCCTACACGCCAGCCACAATGTCCTTGCCAGGCACCGGCCGCTTCAACCAGCCACAAGCCAGCAACCCCACCTCGAACAATACCCACATCGGCACCGCCAGCATCGTCTGCGAAAATACATCCGGCGGCGTCAATATCATCCCCACCACAAAGCACCCGACAATCACGTAGGGCCTGCTGCGCCGCAACGTGGCCACATCGGCCAACCCCACCCAGACCACGATGAACGTCGCCACCGGGATCTCGAACGCCAGCCCGAACGCCAGGAACAGCGCCAGGATAAAGTCCAGGTACTGGCTGATGTCGGTCATCATCGCCACGCCGTCCGGCGTCACGCTGGCAAAAAAGCCGAACATCATCGGGAACACCAGGAAGAACGCGAAGGCCATGCCGGCATAGAACAGCAGGATGCTCGACACCAGCAACGGCAGGGCAATGCGCCGTTCACGGCGGTACAGCCCCGGCGCCAGAAAGCCCCAAGCCTGGTGCAGCAGCAGCGGCATGGCCACGAACAGCGCACACATCGCGGTCAGTTTGAACGGTGTCAGAAACGGCGAGGTGACGCTGGTAGCGATCATGCTCGCGCCTTCTGGCAAAAAGCGCCGCAGTGGTTCGGAAATGAGCGTGTACAGCGTTTGCGCAAAGGGGAACAGGCCGGCGAACACCAGCGCCACCAACGCAAGGCAACGCACCAGGCGTTTGCGCAGGTCGCGCAGGTGTTCGGTCAACGGCATGCTGGCCGCCGGGTCCATGGCAATACTCATGAGGCGTTTTCCTTGGGCAGGGCGACCGTGGCTGCATCATTGGCCGGCTCCGCGTTCAGGCTTATGCCTTGGCGGATTTCCTGCTCCAGGCGCTGTAATGGGGCGCTGTCGAGGTTCGGCATGTCGATTTCGCGTTCTACCTGCGTGCGCAAGGCGTGCATGGCTCGGCGCGCCTGACCCAGTCCGCGCCCCAGGGTACGCGCCGCCACCGGCAGGCGTTCCGGGCCCAGCACCAGCAACGCGACGATGCCGACCAACAGCAACTCGCTGAAGCCTACCTCGAACATCAGGCCTGACGATCCGCTTGAGGCTGCTGTGTGGCCTGGCCGTTCAGCGGCGCCTGCTGCTGTACCTGAGCCTGGCCAGTGGCATTGACATCGTTGTCACCGCCCATGGACTTGCGAAAACCCTGGATCGCCTCACCCACATCGCTGCCCAGGCCCTTGAGGCGCTTGGTGCCAAACAGCAGGAATACGATCAGCAGTACGATCACCAGTTGCCAGATTCCAATGCCACCCATTGCGACCACTCCTGTAAGGTCATGAAAAGGAAGGCTAATCCTGCCTCGTGTAGATGACGTACACATGACGGACGGGCATTGCCATCTACCTGCAACACACCGCGTGTTGACTGGCGTCTTTATTCTGCGAGCGAGGCACGCACGGATGGGTGGCAGGCAACAGCGGGGGGCGGCCCTGTTGATGGTGATGGTGGTGCTGGCAATGTTGGCGGCGGGTATGGCCTGGCTGGTGGAAGACGGCCGGCGTCAGGTGGATGAAGTGCGCCTGTTGCACCAGCGGGTGCAAGCGCGGGCCATGGAGCAGGCCGGCCTGGCGTACGCCGAGCAAGCCCTGCGCGACCCCGCCTGGCGGCTTAGCCCATTGTTCTGGCAGGCCCTGCGTGGGCAGCCGTTGAACTATGACTTTGGCGCTGGCCAGGCGCAGTTGCGGGTGCGCGACCAGCACACCTGCTTCAACGTCAATGCGCTGCTAGGTGCTGATGGCGAGCGAGCCGAGCGTCAGTTGCGCTATTTGCTAGGCGACGACATGGCGGCTGAGCGGCTGGTCGATGCGCTGGCCGACTGGCTCGACGCCGATAGCGATACCCGCCTGCAAGGCGCCGAAAGCGCCCAGTACCTGCGTCAGCAGCCACCACGCCTGGCGGCCAACCAGCCGATGCTCGACACCAGCGAGCTGAACCTGCTGCTGGAGCCGGACGCCAGTCGGCAGGGCCGCTATCCGATGTTGTGTGCCTTGCCGCAGGTTACCGGTTGGCGCCTGAACGCCAATGCGCTTGGGCTGGAGCATTTGCCGCTGCTGGAGGCGTTGTACGAAGGGCGCTATTCGCGCTCGTTGCTCAGCCGCATCATCAGCGGGCGGCCGGCGTCGGGGTATGTGGATGCAGGTGCCTTGCGTCAGGCGTTGGGGGCGGTGGATGACGAAACGTTCGAACGGCTGAGCGAAGGGTTGCTGCTCAACAGCGGGTATTTCCTGTTGCAGTTGTCGTTCGAGGAAGAGGGGCGGGCGATACGCAGCGAATTCCAGGTGGAGGCGTTGGGGGTGGTGCAATGGCATGCCCGGGTGCCGGCGCAGCAGGTGCGGGTGCGCAGCCGCGAGCCGATGGCTTGGTAGTGCTTGAGATTGCCGGGGCTGCTGTGCCGCGAAAGGGCCGCAAAGCGGCCCCCGTGCACAGGTCGATCAGGCAGTCCCGATCTCCCCGCCATCAATACGCTGAATCACCACCGTCGAAGCCCGCGGCCGTACCGTAGTCCCAGCCGGCGTAGCGTCGGTCGCCTTGTCGGTATATGGCCAGTTCCCCGGGTGCTGAATGTTCACGAACAGCGTCTTGTTGTCCGGCGTAAAGGTAATCCCGGTCACCTCACATTCATTCGGCCCAACGAAGAAGCGGCGCAGGTCCACCTGGTTCTGCGCGTTCACCGGCACCTGCTTGCCGCTGGCGTCTACCAGGTCGGTGGGGATCACTGCCAGCAGCTGGTCGTTGGTGTAATCAGTGAGGGTGCTTTCACCGTTGTCAGTCTCGAACCACAGCACGCCACGGCTATCGAAGCTCATGCCGTCGGGGCTGGCGAACTGGTTCAGTTCGGTCAGGCCGGAACGGTTGATATCGGCAGTACCGGCCGCGTTGGCGCCGAACACGAAGATGTCCCAGGTGAAGCTCAGCTGGTCGTCGCTGTCGTGCCAGCGAATGATGTGGCCATGGCGGTTCGGGCCGCGCGGGTTGGCTGCATCGACCTTTTCCGGGGTGCGCGCGCTGTTGTTGGTCAGGGTCAGGTAAACATCGCCGTTCAGCGGGTTGACCGTGGTCCATTCCGGGCGGTCCATCGGCGTTGCGCCCACGGCATCGCCGGCGCCACGGGTGTTGAGGATGATGCCTGGCAAGTCACCATACAGCGCACCCAGGGTGCTGCCGTTAGTGGTAGCGGTGTTCACATCCAGCAGCAGCCATACGCCGGTGCCGTCGGCATTGAAGCGGGCCACGTAGAGCTTGCCCTGGTCAAGGTACTTGGCACCGGTGGCCAGACGGTCGGCCGGGTTGGCGTCGGCGGCGTCCCACACGGCGGTGGACACCCACTTGTACAGGTACTCGTTGTTCGAGTCGTCACCCATGTACCACACCAGCGGCTTGCCGGCGACCGGCAGGCCTGGGGCGCAGCCCTCGTGGCGGAAGCGGCCCAGTGCGGTGCGCTTGGTGGCCAGGGTGCTGCTGTTGTACGGGTCGATTTCGACGATGTAGCCGTAGGTGCTGGCTTCGTTGCGGTAGTCGTCGGTGGCGCTGGCGCCTTTGACGGTGACGTCGAAACGGGCGAACTCGTCGGCCACCTCGGTGCTGTCACCGGCAGCGGTTTCCCACTTGTACTGGCCGCTGGAGGTGCCCACGCCAATGCGGCGCTGGTCTTCGGGGCGGGTACCCTTGTTGACGAAGATACCTGGCCAGTTCTCTTCACAGGTCAGGTAGGTGCCCCACGGGGTGTAGCCGTTGCCGCAGTTGTTGTTGGTGCCACGGCAATGGGTGCCGGCGGTGGAGTACTTGGTCTTGACGTGGTCGGTGCCACGCAGCGGGCCGGTGATTTCCATGCGCGAGGCGGTGGTGAAGCGGCGGTTCAGCGGGTCGTTGTCGACCACCTGCCAGCGTCCGCTGACTTTCTGCAGGCGCACCACGCCAGCCCCGTGGGCGTTGATTTCCTTGCGCACTTCTTCGACCGGGCGCTTGCCGTTCACGTCGGTGGTGGGGCCGGCCGGGTGCAGGGCGGCGGTGTCGATGTATTCGAAGTTGATCGCCAGCAAGCCGTCTTCCGAGCTGCCGTTGATGGGGAAGAAGTGCATGCCGTCATGGTGCATGCCCATGGCATTGGCCTGATCGGTCGAGGTGTTGCTGCCGTCGGACTTCCACGGGTTGCCATTGCTGTTAATTGGCGTACCCCAAGGCGCCAGCACATAGGCGCTGTAGCCGGCGGCCACCACGCAGGCGTCGGTGCGCGAGCCCGGGATGGACTGGAAGCCCAGCGCCAGTTTCGGGACCTCTGGTTCGGTAACAGGCGGCTCGGTCACCGGTGGCTCGGTGACCGGATCATCGTGATCGGAACCACCACCGTCGAAACAGCCTGTCAGGCCGGTACCGGCGATCATGGCGATGGCGGCGCCCAGGCTGCCGCGCATCACGCTGCGGCGGCTGAGGTAGGCGTCCATGACGTTGGCCATCGGCAGGTTGCCGCTTTGGTTCCGGTCCAGGTTGTCGCCGGTATCTCGACTCATCAGGGTGTCCTTATGTTGGCTGAGTTAGAGGAAACCGCGACTTTAGTGCGCAAATATGATGATTCATTGGCAGAAATGTTAACGGCGTTTTAAAACGGCCCGCTCTTAGAACATTCGCTGACAGATCAATTTGGAATGACTGTCGGAATTCTGCCATCAAACTGTAATGCCAACGCCGCAACATCCGGAGCCCTGAATGAACATGGATAAGGATGGCGGGTTCGATGGCAAGCAGCATGCACAGGCGCGAAGTGATCAGCTGGATGGGTGTCGGGGCCATGGCCCCGCTGCTCGGCGCCTGTTCTGCTTTCCCGGCACAACAGGGCGGTAACGCCCACCTCGACCTGCTGTACGTGGCCGATACCCTCGATGCCCGCCAACCCGGCCAGGCGGTGGTGCCGGCGACTCGCCTGGGGCCGGTCAGCCATCTGGGCCGCGCGCCTTGGATGACCGGCAGCAGCGCCAGCCTGGCCTACCCGCAACTGGCGCCGTTGCTCGATGCCAGCCAGGCGAGTGCAGCCCAGCTGGGCGGTTTTGCCGTGCTGGCGGCGCTGCTGGAACAGCTGCGGGGGGAGGCCGGTGCAGGTAACAGCCTGACCCTGGAAAACGGCCAGGGCTGGAATGGCAGTGGCCTGGCCTACCTGACTCAAGGCGAGAGCGGCGTTCAAGGCAGCCAGTTGCTGGGCAGTGAGGTGCGTGTCAGCAGCGATGAACGCGTGCTGTGGCCGCAGCGTAGCCATGGGCTGTATCGCCAGGCTAGCGCCATTACCTTGGGCGCCGGGCTGGCGGACGCGCAACGTCAGGCACTGGGGCTGGAGGCCTTGCACGTCTTCGAGCGCGGCGGTGCTCGCATTGCCGTGGTCGGCGTGACCGACCCTTACGCCCAGGACCAGAAAGCCTCCCTGAAACTGTGGTACCAATCATTACAACCCGTGTTCGAGCAAGCCCGGCGCGAAGCCGACCTGGTGGTGGCCATGGCCGACGTCGGCACAGGCCCTGGCTTGTGGCTGGCCGAGCGGGTGCCGCAAATCGACGTGTTGTTGTGCGCCCGTGGCCAGGACCTGTGGCCGGCGCCGGTCGAGGTCACCCAGGCCAGTGGCCGGCGCGTGCCGGTGTTGTTCGCCGGCTGTCGGGGCAGCGGCGCCTTCCGCCTGCGTTGTCAGCGAATGGCTGGCGCATGGCAATTCGATGGGCGTTTCTTCCCGGCGTTCGAACAGCAACTGTCACCCGCCGCGCAACTGCGGGTGGGGCAGCTGCAGGCTACCTTGCGCCAGCAACGCGCCGGCCATGCGGCCTGGCTAGACCAACCGCTGGCCCGTGCGCCACAGGCTTTGTGGCGCCGCGACACCCGTGGCGGCAGTTGGGACCGCTTGCTGCATCAAGCGTTGGCCGATGACAGCAGCATGCCCGTGCTGCTGCCGGGCCTGCGCTATGACTACCCGCTGCCCGCGGGTGCCCCCATTACCCGCGAACACCTGATCAGCCTGACCGGTGGCTACCCGGCCCCGGTGGTCGAAGCGCCGGCCCGGCAGGTGGAGCAAGTACTGGAGAACGCCGCAGAGCAACTGTTCGGCGACCCGCTACTGCTGGACAACAGCCAAGACCTGCCACGCTGGCAGAGCCAGGCCTGGGGGGTCAGCTACAGCCCGCAAGGCAAGCGCATCACCGGGCTGGAGTCGGTGCAGGGCCTGTGCCGCACTTTTGGCCTGCAGTTTCAAAGCCAGGCGGGCGAGCCCCTGTGGCAGCGGGTTGAAGCCTGGCTCGCCCGTCAGGCACCCGGCTGGCAACTAGTGCCGTTGCAATGGCCAGACGTGCGCTATGTGCAGGGGCACCCGGGCTGGCACCCACGGCAGTTGGCTTCGTGACGTTCGCTTCGCGCCTGCTCTCGGGCGCAGGCCTGACCTTGGCAGGCTGGCTGGCCGCCCAGTGCGTGCTGCAACTGAGCCGCCAGCCACAACCGGCGACAGCACCTGCGGTGGCTGTCGGTCCGTTGCCTGGGCTGATGGTCGGTCACTGGCAGGCGCCCATCGACGACGGTGCAATCGCCATTACCCGCCTGCCACTGCAATACCTCGGGGGCCTGAAGGCTGAGCCATTGGCCTCCAGCGTGGTGGTGCTGCGCTACGGCGAGCAAGTACGCACGCTGGCGCGTGGCCAACGCCTGGCGCCGGGGATCGTGCTGCAGGACATCGACAGTGATGGCCTGATTTTCAACAACCAGGGGCGGCGCGAACGCCTGCCCTGGCCGCCACGCCCCGCCGTGACCGGCTTCAAGCGGCAAGGATGAACGATGCCTGTTAGATACTGCGTGGCTGCTGCGTTGAGCCTGGTGCTGTCCTTGGCCTGCGCCGAAGAGCCGGTGTTCGATGACAACGGTACGCCAATGTACGAGGTGAACTTCGTCGACACCGAACTGGGCGAGTTCATCGACAGCGTGTCGCGTATCACCGGCACGACGTTCATCGTCGACCCCCGGGTAAAGGGTAAGGTCACTGTGCGCACCGTCGACCTGCACGACGCCGATGCCATCTACGACATCTTCCTCGCGCAGTTGCGCGCCCAAGGCTATGCCACTGTCGACCTGCCCAACGGCAGCGTGAAGATCGTCCCCGACCAGGCCGCGCGCCTGGAGCCGGTGCCGGTGGAGGCGGGCGGGCAGCAGGGTGAAGGCAGCGACAGCGTGGCCACCCGTGTATTCAATGTGCGCAACGCCGCCAACGAACAGGTGCTGGGTATCCTCAAACCCCTGATCGACCCGCGCGTTGGGGTGATCACCCCGTACCCGGCAGCGCACCAGTTGGTGGTCACCGACTGGCGCAGTAACCTCGACCGCATCGCCAGCCTGCTGCGCCAGCTCGACCGCCCGCAAGAGGCGCCTGGCAATGGCAGCACCCAGGTGATCTACCTGCGCCATGCCAATGCCGGTGAAGTGGTCAAGGTGTTACGCGGACTCAGCCAGGAAGGTGTGGTGCCGGCTGAAGAGGCGGGTGAAGGTGAGGGTAAGGACAGGCCCGCGGTGGCTACCAGTGGTGGCCCGGGCATTCGCCTTGAATACGAAGAAGGCACCAACGCTGTGGTCATGGTCGGCCCAGACAGCGAGCTGGCCGCCTACCGCGCCATCGTCGAGCAGCTGGACATTCGCCGTGCCCAAGTGGTGGTGGAAGCGATCATTGCCGAGGTGTCCGATAGCAGCGCCCAGGAGCTGGGCGTGCAATGGCTGTTTGCCGACGAAAAGTTCGGCGCCGGCATCGTCAACTTCGGCAGCAACGGGGTGAACATCGCCAACATCGCCGGGGCGGCTGCCAGTGGCGACAACGAGGCGCTTGGCGACCTGCTGTCCGCCACTACCGGCGCCACGGCGGGCATCGGCCATTTCGGCGGCGGGTTCAACTTCGCCATGTTGGTCAATGCGCTAAAGGGCAAGAGTGGTTTCAACCTGCTGTCCACACCTACTTTGCTGACCCTGGACAACGCCGAGGCCTCCATCCTGGTCGGCCAGGAGGTGCCCTTTGTCACCGGTTCGGTCACACAGAACAACGCCAATCCGTACCAGACCATCGAACGTAAAGAGGTCGGGGTGAAGCTGCGTATCAAGCCGCAGATCAACGTCGACAATAGCGTGCGCCTGGACATTGTCCAGGAGGTGTCATCGATCGCCGAGTCCAGCGCGGCCAGCGATGTGATCACCAACAAGCGCGAGATCAAGACCAAGGTCATGGTCGAGGACAACGGCCTGGTGATCCTCGGCGGCCTGATCAGCGACGAACTGAGCACCAGCAACCAGCGCGTGCCGCTGCTCGGTGACATCCCTTACCTGGGCCGGCTGTTCCGTTCCGACGCCACCAAGAACACCAAGCAGAACCTGATGGTGTTCATCCGCCCGCGCATCTTGCGGGACGGGCCAAGCCTGGCCGGGCTTAGCGAAGACAAGTACCGCACCTTGCAGCAGACCACGCCGCTGCAACTGCCGGACCTGGCCGAGGGCACCCCTTTGTTGCAGGTATTCCCCGCCAGCCGCGCGCGCCTGGAAGGCGGTGACTGGTGATGCTGCCTTACCGCCAGGCACGGCAAAGCGGGGTGGCCATGGCCCCGGCGGCCGAGGGCTGGCAGCTGTGGCTCCGGCGCGATGCCGACAGCGCCCAGTTGCAGGAGCTGCTGCGTGTACATGGCCAGCCCAGTGCGCTGGAATATCTGGAACCGGCCGTGTTCGACGAGCGCCTGGGCCAGTTGTATGAGGTGGGTGATGCCGCCACTGAAGCGCTGATCGAAGGCATTGGTGACCAGGTCGACCTGGACAGCCTGATGAGCGAGATGCCGCGTATCGAAGACCTGCTGGAAAGCGATGACGAAGCCCCGGTCATCCGTCTTATCAATGGCCTGTTTGGCCAGGCGCTGCGCCTGCGCGCCTCGGACATCCATATCGAAACCTTCGAGCAGAGCCTGGTGGTGCGCCTGCGGGTCGATGGGCACCTGCGTGAAGTGTTGCGCCCACCGCGAGCGCTGTCGGCCATGCTGGTGTCGCGGATCAAGGTCATGGCGCGCCTGGACATCGCCGAAAAGCGCCAGCCCCAGGACGGCCGTATCACCTTGCGTGCAGCAGGCCGTGAAGTGGATGTACGGGTTTCGACCTTGCCCGGCATTCATGGCGAGCGGGTGGTCATGCGCGTGCTCGACAAGCAGGCCAGCCTGCTGGCGCTGGATAACCTGGGCATGCCGCCCGCCGTGTTACAGGGCCTGCGCAGTTGCCTGGCGCGTCCCAACGGCATCGTGCTGTCCACTGGCCCGACCGGCTCGGGCAAGACCACCACCCTGTACGCCAGCCTCAATAGCCTCAACGATGGCAGCCGCAATATCCTCACGGTCGAGGACCCCGTCGAATACGCCATTGCCGGCATTGGCCAGACAGCCATCAACCCGCGTGCCGGGCTGACGTTTGCCAGTGGCCTGCGCGCCATCCTGCGCCAGGACCCGGACGTGATCATG
>CAACWQ010000080.1_pt1 | contig 14043 bp, 12 predicted proteins | sample 2275681 | NCBI WGS metagenome assembly CAACWQ01 (sample SAMEA5312463, study PRJEB27640) | indoor metagenome | biome: indoor environment; feature: controlled; material: polymer furnished wood metals | place: Austria | collected 2011-04-21
CTGCAGCTGACCAAGCCAAGGCCTGGGGCCTGACAGATGACGAATGGGCCACCTTTGAGCGCCTGCAGACCGGTCCCCGCCATTACTGGTCGCCGCAACTTGACCCGCTCACCACCCTGGGTGTCGAGGCCAACTCGGATCAGGACCGGCAGCGCTACGCCGAGCTGCAGGTCCGACTGGAAGCCAGGCGTGCCGAGCGCGAACTGGCCTATCAGAAAGCCTACACCGCAGCCTGGGCACGGCTGTTTCCGGGTCTGCAGCCTGTGCAGGGGATGAGCGACGATGCCGGCCCCTCGAGCAGCAGCCGCACGGCGCTGTTCGTGGAAGACAAGTGCGCCGCCTGCGTGACCAGCCTCCAACAGTGGCTGAAGGCCGGTGCGCGGCTGGATGTGTACCTGGTCGGCAGCCAAGGCAACGACACGCGATTGCGCCAATGGGCGCAGGGCGTAGGCATCACTGTCGCCCAAGTCAGCGGCGGCCAGGTCACCTTGAACCATGACCGCGGCCGCTGGTTTGCATTGGGTGCCAGCCGGCCCCTGCCAGCCCGCTACCAGCAGGTGGATGGAAAATGGCAGCGCCTCGACTGATTCTCGCCCTGGCGATGGTCGGCGCCACCGCCGCTCACGCAGGTACCTTGCCGCCGCCGGCGTATCAAATGGCGGCCGCGCGTGCCGGTATCCCCGCCTCGGTGCTGTTCGCCATTGCTCTGCAGGAAAGTGGCACGCCGCTGCGCGGTCACCTCATGCCCTGGCCCTGGACCCTGAATGTCGCTGGGTCACCGCTGCGGTTTGCTCGACGCGACGAGGCGTGTGCCGCACTCAGAGAAGCACTCAGTCGCCACGATCCCAAGCGTATCGATGTCGGGCTGGGACAGACCAACCTGGGATATCACCCCGACCGCTACCCGAGCGCCTGCGATGCCCTCGATCCCCGCGCCAACCTCGCGGTCACCGCCGAACTGTTGCGCGCGCACTATGCCGACACCGGTGACTGGGTTGTCGCTGCCGGCCGCTATCATCGGCCTGCCGGTGGTGATCCTGCGGCGCGCTATCGCCGGCAATTCAGCCGTCATTGGCAACGCGTCCAGTCAATCGCGGCTGCACCAGGAGGGTCGCTGCCATGAGCTGCTTGCGCTTGGTGGCCCTGGCCCTCTGCCCTTGGCTGTCGTTTGCCGCGAGCGCTGAGCCCAGCAGTCTGCCCGCCCCCACCACGCTGAACTGGGTGCTGCCGGTGCGCAGCGCTCGCCTCTCGCCCGGAATCGTGCCGCCCAGGGCATTGAGCCTTCCCAGCATGACGCCGCTATTTATGGTTGGGCAGGACACTACTTCCCTGGAGTGGCTGTCGCGGCACGCCCAGGCGCTACAAGACTTGGGCGCTAATGGGTTGGCGGTTGATGTGGACGACGTGCGGGCGCTGCGCCGCATCCAGATGACTGCGCCCGAGCTGAACATCTGGCCGGTCAGCGGTGACGACATCGCCGAGCGGTTGGAGCTGGAGCACTACCCGGTGCTGATCACGCCCACCGGCTTGGAACAGTGAGGACACCTCATGGCCGAGCACGCGATGGAATCCCTGCTGCGCCCGGCGGTGGAACTTTACACCGTGGGCATCTGCGCCGGCGCCGGTGCGCTGTGCCTGCACTCGCCCTGGGCCGTGGCCCTGTCGCCTGAGGTGGGGGCTGGCATGGCCCTGGCGTACACCGCGTTCGGTCTGAAGCGGCTCAATGAGGCGCGGATCGTCCTGCGCTACCGGCGCAATATCCGCCGCCTGCCGCGTTACTCGCTGACCAGCCGGCAGATTCCGGTGAGCGGCAAGCGCCTGTTCATGGGCCGCGGCTTCCGCTGGACGCGCCTGCACACACAGCGCCTGCTCGAAGCTCAGGACCCGGCGCTGGCCCACTACGTCAACCAGTCGGCTGCCCACCTGTGGGCGCGACGGATGGAACAGCTGCTGGAGAAGGCACCGCCGGGGCTGTCGCTGCTGCCTCGCCTGACCGCCTGGGACAGCCCGTTCAACCCGGTACGTCCTCTGCCGCCGGTGGGTGGCTCGCCATTGCTGCACGGCGTCGAACCGAAGGAACAGGAAGCCAGCCTGCCGCTCGGCGAGCGCGTCGGCCATACCCTGGTGCTGGGCACCACACGGGTGGGCAAGACGCGCCTAGCCGAGGTGTATATCACCCAGGACATCCATCGACCGAGCCGGGAAGTGGTCATCGTCTTCGACCCCAAGGGCGATGCCGACCTGCTCAAGCGCATGTACGTCGAGGCCCGTCGCGCCGGCCGTGAGCACGAGTTCTATGTGTTCCACCTAGGCTGGCCGGAGATCTCCGCACGCTACAACGCCATCGGCCGCTTCGGGCGGATTTCGGAGGTGGCCACCCGGATCGCCGGCCAGCTGAGTGGCGAGGGCAATTCGGCGGCCTTCCGCGAGTTCGCCTGGCGCTTCGTCAACATCATCGCCCGGGCGCTGATCGAACTTGGCCGGCGTCCGGACTACCTGCAGATCCAGCGCCATGTGGTGAACATCGATGCACTGTTCATCGAGTACGCCCAACACTTCTTCGCCCGCCATGATCCTCAGGCCTGGGAAGCGATCGTGCAGATCGAAGGCCGCCTAAACGAGAAGAACATTCCGCGGCACATGGTTGGCCGGGAAAAGCGCGTCGTTGCCATTGAGCAGTACCTGAGCGCCAAGCGTATTTTCGACCCCGTCATGGACGGCCTGCGCTCGGCCGTGCGTTACGACCGCACCTACTTCGACAAGATCGTGGCGTCGCTGCTGCCGCTGCTGGAAAAGCTCACCAGCGGCAAGACCGCGCAGCTGCTGGCACCGAACTATTCCGACCTGGAGGACCCGCGGCCGATCTTCGACTGGCTACAGGTCATCCGCAAACGCGGCATCGTCTACGTTGGCCTGGATGCGTTGTCGGATGCCGAAGTGGCTGCCGCCGTCGGCAACTCGATGTTCGCCGACCTGGTCTCTGTCGCTGGCCACATCTACAAGCACGGCATCGACCACGGCTTGCCAGGCTCCTCCAGCGCAGCAGACAAGGTGCCGATCAACCTGCACGCCGACGAGTTCAACGAGTTGATGGGCGACGAGTTTATCCCGCTGATCAACAAGGGTGGCGGTGCCGGTATCCAAGTCACCGCCTACACCCAGACCTTGAGCGACATCGAGGCACGGATCGGCAACCGGGCCAAAGCTGGCCAGGTCATCGGCAACTTCAACACCTTGCAGATGCTGCGCGTACGGGAAACCGCGACCGCGGAACTGTTGACCAATCAGCTGCCCAAGGTCAACGTGCAGACACGCACCCTGGTGTCCGGGGCGACGGACACCGCAGATCCTGATGCGCGAACCGACTTCACTTCGTCCTCGCAGGACCGGGTCACCACCACTGCGGTACCGCTGATCGAACCGGCGCACATTATCGCCTTGCCCAAGGGGCAGATGTTCTCGTTACAGGAAGGCGGCCAGCTGTGGAAGGTGCGCATGCCACTACCGAAGCCAGCCAGCGACGATGCGATGCCTGCGGATCTGCAGACCCTGGCTGCGCGCATGCGCGAGTCATACAACGCCAATGCGGGGAGTTGGTGGAGCAGCTCAGGCGGTGCGCCTACGATCGATTTTGATCCCGAGATACCACCACCTGGGCGCAGACGTGCCGCATGAGCCTCGCGCCGACAGCCGATTATTTGGAGTTCCTATGCCCACCACCGCAGCCATCCCTCGTCCAGCACCGCGACGCCCAGGACTCATCATCGGCATCGTCGAGTTGTGCCTATGTATGCTCGGCCTGTTGTTTGCTTCGCTGTTATTTTCCATCGGGCTAGAGCTTGTGGGTATGCTGTGGTTCTGGCCAGAACAAGGTTGGCATCACAGCCATGCGATGTGGGTCCGTGAACTGGGCTGGCTCAGCGACCACTTCAAGCGATCGCTGCTCGTACAAGATCCAGCGCAAGCGATCGCCAACATTCTTGAGCATCTGAATGACTGGGTCTGGGCTCGCTCTGGATGGGCTCGATCCGACGCCCAACTGCAGCTGTTCAGCCGCGAGACGTCGCTAAAGGGGGAGCTTGCTCAGGCATACGTTGCGGTACAGGAGTATCTGCTGGCAGCCCTATTCACCGTCCTCACATTTATAGTTCGCGTGGCCGTCCTTACGCTGGCCATGCCACTGTTCCTAATGGCTGCAATCACCGGCGCGGTCGACGGATTGATGCGCCGCGATCTGCGTAAGTTTGGGGCAGGCCGTGAGAGCAGCTTCGTCTACCACCGAGCGAAACGGGCACTGCTCCCCCTGATCGTCACCCCCTGGATGATCTACCTTTCCCTCCCCTGGTCGCTCAATCCCAACTGGGTGTTGCTGCCATGTGCTGCGTTTTTTGGATGTATGGTGGCAATCACTGCGGCGACATTCAAAAAATATCTTTGAGTAGCTGCTAACGCCCCTCTCCCTCCTTAAAAATTCCAAGTGGCCAAGCCCAGCCATTCGAAAGTCTCGACAAGCTCCCGGACGATTCAATGCAAGCGAGTACCCTGCCTGCTGTACATACCACTTGGAACGACAAAGATGGGCTGCATCACCAAGTATAACCTTGAGATTTCAAGCTTTTAGTTGCCCAGGCAATTGGCCTTGTGCAATCCTTGCCATGCGCCGCTCATCGGCGCCGGGTGTGAGAACCCGATCAAGAGTCTGCGGGTCGCGTTATGGCGGTCCGCAGGGCAGGCGTTCGCGCCTGGCCGGTGGACTCTTGCCGGTTTCTCACCCCTGCGGGTCGCCACCATTCGCTTTCGACGGTGGCTCAAGCAACCATGGAGGTGCCGGTATGGATCATGCCGAAAATGCGACCAAGCCCAGCATTCATGCGGAGCGTGCATACGCGCTCATTCTTTCGGGCGTTATAGAGTGCAGCACTGCATTAGAGCAGCGATTGTTGCTGGATTCGCTTGTCTGTCAGTGTGCTGCCTTTACGCGCATACTCAGCGGTGAGCAGGAGTTTTTCGACCTGTTAGAGCGGCTTAAATACATTGATTGTAGTCATGCCGATTGGCTGCTACCTCGACAAAATCACTGAAGTCTATTCAGGTTTCCCTACCGAGTAACGAATACCCCGTGCAGTGAGGTGGGTGACGTCACATAAAGGTTTCATTGCTAACCGCCAAATCAGACCGTAAGCCAATCTACATTCTGGAGTAATGTCATGTTCAATCGGGCGCTGAAACGTGAATTGGCAGCCAGGACATCAGAGGTTGCTGCTTACAAAGGGTTGATTGCTGCTTTAGACCGTTCAATGGCGATAGTCGAGTTCAGTCTGGATGGCAAGGTTCTGCGAGCCAACGACAATTTTCTCAATGCCATGGGTTACCGAGCAGATCAAGTGTCAAGCATGTCGCACCGTGATTTCTGCTCCCCCGCCTTGGTGCGCAGTGCTGAGTACAACGATTTTTGGAGTCAACTGCGAGCGGGAACATTTGTGTCAGGAACGTTTCAACGCTTCAGCGGGAAAGGGCGGAGTATCTGGCTGGAAGCTAGCTATAACCCCGTGAAGGATGAGCGCGGGGAGGTCTTCAAGGTGGTCAAGTACGCGCTGGACGTTACCCAACAGGTGACTAAGGATACGGAATCACGTGCGAAGCTGGCAGCGCTGGATCGCGCCATGTCAGTGATTGAGTTTGATTTGAACGGGAATGTTCTGACTGCAAACGACAATTTCCTTAATACAATGGGTTACACCGCCAAGGAGCTGAAGGGCACACACCACCGATTGTTTTGTGAGCCCAGTTTAGTTAACAGCAACGAGTATGGCGAATTCTGGCGTCGTTTGAATACAGGTGAATTTTTCAGCGGCCAGTTCAAGCGCATCGGTAAACACGGCAGGGTTGTCTGGCTGGAAGCGACCTACAACCCTGTCTACGACGCCGATGGAAAATTGGGAAAAATCGTAAAGTTTGCCAGTGACATCACCGAACGAGTTGAGCGATTTGAAGAGGATTCACGCAGCGCATCGCGGGCGTACCATATCTCCACCGAAACCGAAAAGGTCGCCGGACAAGGCGCTGAAGTTATTCAACAGACGGCAAGAGAGATGCGCCTGATTGCAGAGAACATTGGTACTTCGGCACGGCTGGTAGGACAATTGGGTGATCGCTCTGAACAAATCACTGCCATCGTCAACACCATCCGAGGCATCGCCGATCAAACCAATTTACTTGCCCTAAACGCAGCCATTGAGGCTGCCAGAGCAGGCGAACAAGGAAGAGGATTTGCCGTGGTTGCCGATGAGGTGCGACAACTGGCAGGACGAACAAGTCGATCAACAGCCGAAATTGCCGATCTAATCAGCAAGATACTTTCTGAAACCAGAGACGCTGTAACCAGTATGAGTGCAACCCAAGATGGAGCGCAGCGAGGTGTCACGCTAGCAGATCAGGCCGGCCTCGTAATTCTTCAAATCCGCACTGGAACGAGTGATGCCGTTGAGGCTGTGAGCATGTTTGCTTCGAAGCTGGATGAGTCTGATGTCGCTTCTAATACCGCAATAGGTTGGGTCGAATGAGGCACGCAAGTCGGGATGTGCTTGGACATAAAAGGCCGCAAATACAGGACCAACATACAGATTATCTAAACTAGCTACAACGGATTGTCATGCTCCTTCCGCACGCCGTCGGAGCCCAGGCTTTTAGATAAGTACACCCGGGGCTTGGTGTCCCCGCCCTTAAGCCTGGGCTCAAAAATATTCGCTGGCGCTTGAACACAACATTAAAGCTCCTTGACGTGGCACGTCGTTGTATTTTTCCGGTTTCTAGTAATGCTAGGACAGATCATAAGTTCCCCACCTAGCTGAAGACATTGTAGAATCTCAGCCCCTAGCGGCTGATCTACCGAATCACACTCTACCGTTACCAAGCGCGTCCACAGGACACGTTAACGCCAATAAGCCACGCTGACCTAGTCTTTGCGGTTGGTCACGACACTTACCCCGCTTGGGAGGTCACATCTGACAACGCGAACAGCAACTTATAGAAAATTTCAATATCCGCCATTAATTAAGGCAAATGGCCGCTATCGACTCTGATCTGTAACGTCGGAACGTAGGAATTGGTTGAATGGTGAAGGACGCATGCATGGATAGCCAGTATGAGATCCATTTCGTCCGCTCAGGGCACAAAGAGGTAATTCGTGTGTCTCAGCCCCACATGTCTGAAATACAGGCATGGAAAATCTCTCTCATGCGCGCGGGGGCATGTTATGGCGAGCTCACACAGCTTGTAGCGAATGAGAGCATCATGGCACTAGCCAAACGCTTATCGGTCTCTGGGGTACGGTGGAATAAGGCTAGCCATACCATATCATTTGCGGAACGCTCCTCCCTGCTGTCGTTAAGACTCTGCGACAAAGACTAGATCTGGTGAATCCACTGGTTCCGGTCATAGCCAGCCTATTGACTGCCGAATCGATCCCAATGCGACAACGCTGCGGAACTCCCGGCGCATTGCCGCGGCGTGCCACGTTGTCAAACGCTTGAGCGCTGCTGGACTAACTCCGTGGTCAGCGTCGCCTCAGGCTTTTTTGCCAAGACCTTCTGCAGCAGCAGCAAAAAGCAGGATCAATGCGCCGAGCATTTTCACCAGGAACATGCACGCCAACAAAATACCCATGTCGGCCAGGAACTTGATGAGTGAGAAAGCCGAGATCGACACCACAACCGCCAGTGTAATGCCCGTCAGCAAGACCACTTTGTCGCTGAACAACACCGACTGGTAATACGCTTGCACCAGGGTGTCGCCGGCACGTTTCGAGCCCGGATCACGCTCAATACGTAGCGCGCCCAGTCAACGCCGAGAGCGATCACGGGAGATGCGCGACTTTCACTCCCTCGCCGAAAGTCACCATCAGCTACTCACAAAGAATAGAGAGTAAGTGCAGTCACAAACCTAGTCAGCAATCTGACGTGGCCTGCAAAGCGGGAGGGGTGGCTGCCAAAAAACCATTCAACATCTCCAACCGATCATTTCCCCAGAATAATTTGTCGTGCACGACCATGGTGGGCGCTCCAAATACCCCCTGTTCAATTGCTTCGGACGTAGTGTCTTCTAACGCCCGCTTGAAACGCTCATCCCCCGCAGCCTGAATAGCCCCTTCTCGGCTCAGCCCTACAGCGGCAGCCAGATCCCCAATGACTTCAAGGTCACTTATATCCTGACTATCACTCCAGTAAGCCTGCATCACACGAGAGATGAATTCCGCTCCCAGCCCCTGCTCCACTGCGTAGAGACTCGCTCGTAGCGCACGCGCCGGACGTAGCGGAAAGGCTGGATGGTATCGAACGGTCAATCGCCTCAACCGTGCCCAGTCCTGCATGTCCTGCTTAAACCAACTCACGAATGCTTCTGACGCCTCCAATGGCCTGCGTCCCTGGATGCGGTCAATAAGGTTAGCCAAATGCATAGGCCGCCAACGGATCAAATACCCATGGGCTGCACATATCTCCCGCAGTCGTGGTATCGCCAAGTAGCACCATGGGCTGTGAAAGTCGAAGAAAAAGTCGAGCTCGCCAACCAAATGAGCTTCTGGTGCAGGCGGTTGGAAACGATTCAATTCGACACGCACCCTTTCATGATGCCCTCTCATCACCACTTGCCCCTGCTGGGAAGCCTGCACAGCAAAGCGCAATGTTCGCTCATGAGACGACTCAAGCACCGCTTCGCAGTGGACCTCAATGCCTGGCCAAGCCGGGCGCAGATGAGCAATATCGACACGGCTACCGACGGTGCCCCAACCAGGTGCGCTGGACGCCTGGGCACCGCTACCGGCAGTCTCTTCCAGCAGGGCGATCAATGCAGGTGTCGATACCACTTGCACCCCAGTGTTGCCAATGGCGGCGGCCGTATCCTGTGTCGTGGGGATAAAAACACAAAGGTGACGATGCCCCGGAACGAATACGTCGCTCATGCCAACTCCTGCAATTGCTCAGCCAGCACCGACGCCTGCAACGCGCGCTTGATGATTTTTCCGCTTGAGGTCATCGGCCACTGTTGCACTTTGAATAATCTGGAGGGATGCTTGAATCCAGCAATCTTGCCCGCACAAACCTGCTTGACCTCGGCCTTGGTGAGCTCCTCCGTCAACTCCACAGCAGCAGCAACGACCTCACCGTAATAGGGATCTGGCAAAGCAAAAACGGCCACTTCAATGACTGCAGGATGAGCTCTCAGCAAGTTCTCAACTTCTACAGGGTAAACGTTTTCTCCTCCGCGAATGATCATGTCACGCAACCGCCCGCCCACTAACTCCACCCGCCCGTCTTCCCGCAACCGCCCCAAGTCTCCAGTTTGCATCCAGCCCTCGTCATTCAGGCAACGTGCTGTTTCAACAGCATCGCGATGGTAACCGAGCATCACCATAGGGCCTCGCACCTGTAGTTGGCCGGTCTCTCCCTGCTCCAACGGTATGCCGCTATCCGGCTCACACACACGCACCTGCATACCGGTTATGGGTAGGCCAGCCGTCACGAAGCGGTCGTCACTGGTGCAGGTATCTAACGCAATCAACGTACTTGCTTCCGTCTGCCCATACACCTGGACTAAACCCGGGATGGGGAAAGCGCTCGCACAGCGCTCGAGCAGGTGCGGGTCGCAATCCGCGCCACCGCAGGTTCCTGCTCGCAGAGAGGACAGATCATGGAGCGCCCGCGCTGGGTGTTCGAGCATGGCCAAATAGGAGGTCGGCACGCCGGTTAGGATCGTACAGCGCTCCTGTTCAACCAGCCGAATCATGGCGCCTGCTTCGAAGGCGCGTATACCGACGTAAGTCGCACCAACACTCAAGGCAGCGAGAATATTCATGATGCAACCCGCACAATGAAACAGGGGGATTATTGAGGTCCATCGATCATCCGCCGTCACACCTAGACGCTCGACAGTCCCTTGTGCGTTCATGAGCATGCCTTCGAAACACAACTCAGCCCCTTTGGGGCGGCCCGTTGTCCCGGAAGTGTACTGAATGCTGGCCAGTGCACGTGGTGACCACGACCAAGGCTGGAACTGTTGCTGTGGGGGCTGGGCCAGGAGCGCAGCGTAGCCCGAATGCTCAAAACAGAGTACATGCTGTAATCGCGGCAGCTGTCCCTGCATTTTCTCAAGCATGGAGAGGTACTCGTTGGAGCGGAAGCGCTCCGACAGCAGGATCGCGACCGCCTGGCTATGATCGAGTACGTACCAAAGATCCTCCTCTCGAGAATGCGTGTTGATAGGCACGAGTACTGCGCCGATCGCCGCAATCGCCAATTGCGCGATCGGCCATTCAATACGGTTTTCAGCCAGCAAAGCCACAGGGTCCCCAGGTTTAACACCAAGCTGGCGCAACCCGGCGCCCAGCCGTTGAACCTGGCTTAGCCACTGGCCGAAACTTAACCGCTGCGCGCCCTCATCGAATACCAAAGCTTCTCTATCAGGCCAACGGACAGCGCAGTCCAACAGCATCGCATAGGGATTGCTAAGCGCGTCTTCGCGAACAGCGGGGATGTTATCGATTGTCATGAGAAGCATGTCCTTGAAAGGCCTAACGACCAAAAATCTTGATTACGTACACTCAGAATTATTACTTTGCACAATAACTTCTAACTTGGACGCGACTGCGGTAGCGACTCATCAGGTAGTACAGCGCGCTGGTGCCGAGCAAACCGACACCCCATGAGATATCGGCGCCACCTAACAAAGCGGCGACAGGACCGGTGTAGAAACTACTTGAGATAAAAGGCAGCTCTATAAGTACACCTGTGCAGTAGAGCGCTATGACTGGGACATTCCAACGTCCATAACAGCCGGCAGGGTCATTGAGCGCAGCTATGTCGTAGCGTGAGCCGTTTCCAAAAAACCAGTCGGCCAAACAAATCGCACTCCAGGGGGTGATGAATGCCAGCAGAAAAATCAAGAATGAAGAGAAAGAATGAATGAAGCTGTGAGACCCAGCCAAGGCAATCAGTACGGCCACAGCCACCATACCGAGGACATAGATAAAACGGTGTTCCAGCGTCACCGTACGCGCTGCACAAAAGCCACTGACCATGGTCGCACTGCACATGTAACTACTGTAGGCATTCAGCGTCATCATCGTGATCTTTCCGAAGCCAACCACGAAATACAGCACAGCGGCCATCACACCCGTGGAGCCAAGGCTTACCACGAACTCAACTTCGCGTCCTGAGAAAGCAGCGCCCGCCAACGCAGCAGCGAAGACACCAAACGTCATGGCAGCCTGAGATCCGATCACCGTCCCCATCGCTGCCGCAAAGAAGACTTTTACCTTTGAGGTATTGCTAGGCAAATAGCGGGAATAGTCTGCGACATAGGGGCCGTAAGAAATCTGCCACGCTGCTGCCAAAGAAATTGAAAAAACAAACTGTGTTGGCACGAAATTCCGGTTGGCCAGTAACGTGGAGATGTCATGCTGCGCCAATAACGCGCCGAACATGTAGATGAAGGCCAACACGCCCACCACACTGGCGACCTTCGCGATCGAGTGAATAGTGCGATAACCCAGCATAGCAAGCATTAAAGTGACTGCCCCGAACAGGATGATCCCCGCCCAGTCTGCAACGCTGAGCACCTTAGCCAGCGCTTGCCCCGCGAGTAACGTGCCACTCGCTGAAAAGCCAACGTATAGAAAACTGACCAATATCAGCGGAATGATTGCTCCATACACTCCAAACTGCACACGACTACGAATCATTTGAGGTAAGCCTACAGATGGCCCTTGTGCAGCCTGTAACCCCATAACAATACTGCCGAGTATTTGACCGATCAGCAGTCCAATCAACGACCAGAACACGTCCCCGCCCAGCACTACCGCCAGGGCCCCGGTCACAATAGCCGTGATATTCAAGTTGACCCCTAACCACAAGGTGAATTGGCCGAACGCGTGTCCGTGCCGCTCTCCTTCTGGAATGAAATCAATTGAACGTGTCTCAATCAGTGGTCTGCGCGCCGCAGGTGCACCTGAAATTGCCATGGGACAAACCCTCAAAGTCATTGGTATGTGTTGTTGTGATTCCAGAGACATTGGCTGGCAGGCCGGATGGACAGAGCGTACCGGTCGAGGTATATGATTAAAAATATTCAGTTTTGATAGGGCGAATTCAAAAAAATGATTCACTTCAGCCTGCGGCAAATCGAGTACTTCGTAGCGGCGGCCGAATGCCGGACCACGCTGAGCGCAGCCAAGCGCCTGAATGTGTCGCAGCCTTCCATCTCCCACGCCATCGCTGAGCTTGAGGACCTGTGGAAAGAACGACTGTTTGTGCGCCTGCCTGGCAAGGGCATAGAGCTGAGTAGTGCCGGATTACGGCGCTACCATCAGGCGCGCCAGTTGCTAGAAAGCGCTCTACATCTGGGATCGGCATCCACTGACGACGTGATAGGTACGCTGTCTCTGGGCTGTTTCGCCACACTGGGGGCGCGACACATGCCCGCCATGGTCGAACGGTTCACTAAGCGGTATCCCGGTGTACGTATCGCAATATTCGAGGGCGATACCGAGGAGCTGGTGGAGAAGGTAGAGCGAGGGACGTTGGATTTGGCGCTCATCTATGACATGAACCTGGCACGCAAGGTCAACCTGCATTCGATTGGCATGCAGGTGCCCTACGTGCTTATGCCTGAAAATCACCCCTTGGCCACGAAAGTCAACCTGAGTATTCAAGACCTGAGCGGGGAGCCCTATATCCTGCTGGATCTCCCTCACAGCCGCGAATACTTCCTTTCGCTGTTTCGTACAGCAAATGTCGTTCCGGATGTTGTAATGGAACTTCGCTCCGTGGAAATGGTTCGCTCATTGGTCGCTCACGGTCACGGCGTGTCCATCCTGGTTACGCGTCCTGCAGGCGACCTCAGCTATGATGGCCGGAGAATTCTCTGCCGACCATTGGAAACAGGCGTAGCGCCACAACAGGTAGTGATCGCTGCTTCAAAGGAACTAAATCCGACTCGAGCGGCATCAGCATTTTTAAAGTTGATGGGCGAGCAATTTAGCGGAAACAGTATATTGGACACGTAGACGTGAGTGCCTTAAAAAACGGTATGTATATTTGATGAGCACGAAGCGACCGCATGCCTGTTAACCGTTTATTCGAGCCACCGCCACCCCAGAAAATAACGTTATCGTTTCAGTCAACAGAGCGCGCCCGATACTTTATGGATTCTCATGCTTTAGTCCGAAGTCCTCTTGCAGGCTCAGTCGCACTCTAAAGATCCTTGATCATGTCTGGTGCATTTTCTAACGCCGAGGGCAAATACCAGAGAGTGTAGGCCAGGTGCTCATACCATCTATCGTCTAACGTTAGGCCTCTGACTTGTTTCCTGCGGGACAATGGAAAAAATGCTGTCAAAAAATAGATGATGATCGGAAAGGAGACAATTAGAACGTCATCTTTACCTGCAATCCAGCCACTAGCGCGTTGCTTCTTTGTTCACCAAAGAAAGCCCCAGGCTCGATGTAATATTGCAAGTCGGGGCGAAGTAGTAGCCAGGGCGTCACTTGCGCACCGTAGTTTAACTCCAGCACTTGCTCACCGCTATTCAGGCTACTAATTACGGCAGATTGCTCTGCGCTGGCCGCAGCGGCCTCCTGCACATCGCGCGTGCGCGAGTTGATGACGGCGCGGCCATAGCCGAACGAAATGGAGTCATGCGGGCGGTTGGCAAACGGCTTCTGTTTGACCACGCCCAGCGAGTACCAGCGGCGCATTGGCGAGGTCGCGGCATTACTGGTGGCTGCTTGCCCGAACAACCTCAAGACGCTCGCCGGGTCCTGCTCATCACGCCAGATTGCTTGGTCGACCAGCAGGTAAGCGCCGGTGCGGCTGCTGCTTTTGCCAGTGTCGCCAATCTTGGGATAGTCGGACGTGTCGTAGTACCAGCCAACTTTGTACTGGCCATCGAGTAATGCACGGTTATTGAAAATCGCCTCCAGCGGCAGGATCGCGCCCGTGGTACCGTTGCTGGGCATGGCGAACGCTTTGGAGACGCGAGCGTTGTAGT
>CAACWQ010000353.1_pt1 | contig 13817 bp, 10 predicted proteins | sample 2275681 | NCBI WGS metagenome assembly CAACWQ01 (sample SAMEA5312463, study PRJEB27640) | indoor metagenome | biome: indoor environment; feature: controlled; material: polymer furnished wood metals | place: Austria | collected 2011-04-21
GTTTTACAAGAATGGTCTAGCCACCGAGGGCTTGTAGGCGTCCGGCGATGGATTTGCGGTGGCGCGACAATCGAGCGCCGCCCGCGCGGCGCATCGCGAGCTGCGCTCGATTTGCGCAACACCGCAAAGCCAACGGCGAACACCACAAAACAAAACCAACTCCAAAAAAAAGGGCAACCCGAGGGTCGCCCTTTTTTACCGATCAAACAGAACTCAGTTCTGCTTGGCCATTGCTTCGCGCAGCAGCGCAGCCATGGTGGTGTCGGCAGCCGCTTCCGGAGCGTTTTTCAGGCTCTGGATGGCTTCGCGCTCTTCAGCGTCGTCTTTCGATTTGATCGACAGGCTGATAACGCGCGACTTGCGGTCAACGCTGATGATCTTGGCTTCGATCTCTTCGCCTTCCTTCAGAACGTTACGCGCGTCTTCAACGCGGTCACGGCTGATTTCGGAAGCTTTCAGAGTGGCTTCGATGTCGTCGGCCAGAGTGACGATGGCGCCTTTGGCGTCAACTTCTTTCACGATGCCCTTGACGATAGCGCCCTTGTCATTGACAGCAACGAAGTTGGAGAACGGATCGTCTTCCAGCTGCTTGATGCCCAGGGAGATGCGCTCGCGCTCTGGGTCGACCGACAGGATGACGGTTTCCAGCTCGTCGCCCTTCTTGAAACGACGTACGGCTTCTTCGCCGGTTTCGTTCCAGGAGATGTCGGACAGGTGAACCAGGCCGTCGATGCCGCCGTCCAGGCCGATGAAGATACCGAAGTCGGTGATCGACTTGATGGTACCGGTGATCTTGTCACCCTTGTTGAACTGACCGGAGAAGTCTTCCCATGGGTTGGACTTGCACTGCTTGATGCCCAGGGAGATACGACGACGCTCTTCGTCGATGTCCAGAACCATGACTTCCACTTCGTCGCCAACCTGAACGACTTTCGACGGGTGGATGTTCTTGTTGGTCCAGTCCATTTCGGAAACGTGTACCAGACCTTCAACGCCTTCTTCCAGTTCAGCGAAGCAGCCGTAGTCGGTCAGGTTGGTAACGCGAGCTTGTACGCGAGTACCTTCTGGGTAACGGGCAGTGATAGCTACCCACGGATCTTCGCCCATTTGCTTCAGACCCAGCGAAACGCGGTTGCGCTCGCGGTCGAACTTCAGAACGCGTACGTCGACTTCGTCGCCAACGTTAACGATTTCCGATGGGTGCTTGATGCGCTTCCAGGCCATGTCGGTGATGTGCAGCAGGCCGTCGATACCGCCCAGGTCCACGAATGCGCCGTAGTCGGTGAGGTTCTTGACGATACCTTTGACTTGCTGGCCTTCCTGCAGGGTTTCCAGCAGGGCTTCGCGCTCGGCGGAGTTCTCGGCTTCCAGCACGCTGCGACGGGAAACGACAACGTTGTTGCGCTTCTGGTCCAGCTTGATGACCTTGAATTCCAGCTCTTTGCCTTCCAGGTGGGTGGTGTCGCGCACTGGGCGGACATCAACCAGGGAGCCCGGCAGGAACGCACGGATGCCGTTAACGTCGACAGTGAAGCCGCCCTTAACCTTACCGTTGATAACGCCCTTGACCACTTCTTCGGCGGCGAAAGCTGCTTCCAGAACAATCCAGCACTCGGCGCGCTTGGCTTTTTCACGGGACAGTTTGGTTTCGCCAAAGCCGTCTTCGACCGCGTCCAGCGCAACGTGCACTTCGTCACCGACCTTGATGGTCAGCTCGCCAGCTTCGTTGTAGAACTGCTCGAGCGGGATGACGCCCTCGGACTTCAGGCCAGCGTGTACGGTAACCCAGTCGCCGTCGATGTCGACAACGATACCGGTGATGATCGCACCCGGCTGAAGATTGAGGGTTTTCAGGCTTTCTTCAAAGAGTTCTGCAAAGCTTTCGCTCATTTTAATTCCTGTAAATTCGGGCGAAACAAACGCCCCTCGCCACATTCCAGACAATGTGGGTCTGTTTTAAGTAAAGGAAAGCAGGCAGGACGTTGACTGGTGCCCCTGCCTGCTCTCCTGGCTATCAGAGGAGATCGCGCTGGGCGATCTCGCTCCTGATACGTTGCAACACCTGCTCGATGGACAACTCGGTAGAGTCCAACTGAATGGCATCGACCGCTGGTTTCAGCGGGGCCACTGCACGTTGGGTGTCGCGTTCATCACGCGCACGAATCTCATCCAGCAGACTCGACAGACTAACATCTTCACCCTTGCCCTTCAACTGCAGGTAGCGACGACGTGCACGCTCCTCCGCGCTGGCGGTAAGGAAGACCTTCAACGGCGCGTCGGGGAACACCACGGTGCCCATGTCGCGACCGTCGGCGATCAGGCCCGGCGCCTCGCGGAACTCACGCTGACGCACCAGCAGGGCATCACGCACCGCCGGCAGCGAAGCCACCATCGAGGCACCCGCACCTACCGTTTCGGTACGGATGACGTTACTGACGTCTTCACCCTCAAGGATGATCTGTTGCAGCTTACCGGGCTCGGCGGCGATGAACTGCACATCCAGATGGGCGGCAAGCTTGGTCAGCAGCTCTTCGTTGGTGAGGTCGACACCGTGATTACTGGCGTTGAACGCCAGCAAGCGGTAAAGCGCACCCGAATCCAGCAGCTTCCAGCCCAGCTCGCGAGCCAGCAGGCCGGCGACCGTGCCCTTGCCCGAGCCGCTAGGCCCGTCGATGGTGATAACCGGCGCCAGCGAATTCACGACTTGCCCTCTTCCGCCACGCGGATACCCACTTCGGCACACAGCGCCAGGAAGTTGGGGAACGAGGTGGCGACGTTGGCGCAGTCATGGATGCGGATGGGCGCGCTGGCGCGCAGCGAGGCCACGCTGAAAGCCATGGCAATGCGGTGGTCACCGTGGCCATGCACTTCGCCACCGCCCAACTGACCACCGTCGATGATGATGCCGTCCGGGGTCGGTTCACACTTGATGCCCAGGGTGATCAGGCCGTCAGCCATCACCTGGATACGGTCGGATTCCTTCACCCGCAGCTCTTCGGCGCCACGCAGCACGGTACGCCCTTCGGCGCAGGCGGCAGCCACGAACAGCACCGGGAACTCGTCGATGGCCAGCGGTACCAGTTCTTCCGGGATATCAATGCCCTTGAGCTTGGCACCACGCACACGCAAATCAGCCACCGGCTCGCCGCCGACTTCACGCTGGTTTTCCAGGGTAATGTCGCCGCCCATCAGGCGCAGGATGTCGATCACGCCGGTACGGGTCGGGTTGATGCCTACGTGCTCCAGCACCAGCTCGGAGCCCTCAGCGATCGAAGCTGCCACCAGGAAGAACGCTGCCGAGGAAATGTCGGCCGGCACCTCGATGCGGGTCGCGGTGAGTTTGCCACCGGACTGCAGCGAGGCAACCGGGCCGTTCGACTCGACCGCATAGCCAAAGCCGCGCAGCATGCGCTCAGTGTGGTCACGGGTTGGCGCAGGCTCGGTGACGGTGGTCTTGCCTTCGGCGTACAGGCCGGCCAGCAACAGGCACGATTTGACCTGGGCGCTGGCCATCGGCAGCGTGTAGGTCAATGCCTTGAGCTTGCTACCGCCGCGAATGGTCAGCGGTGGGCGGCCTTCCGGACCTGTCTCGACCACGGCGCCCATTTCGCGCAGCGGGTTGGCCACACGGTTCATCGGGCGCTTGGACAGCGAAGCGTCGCCTGTCATGGTGACGTCGAACGGCTGGCCGGCCAGCAGGCCCGACAGCAGGCGCATCGAGGTGCCGGAGTTACCTACATACAGCGGCCCGGGTGGTGGCTTGAGGCCGTGCAGGCCAACGCCGTGAATGGTCACGCGACCGTGGTTGGGGCCCTCGATGACCACACCCATGTCACGGAATGCCTGCAGGGTCGCCAGCGCGTCTTCACCTTCGAGGAAGCCTTCGACTTCGGTGGTGCCTTCGGCCAGCGAGCCGAGCATGATCGAGCGATGGGAAATCGACTTGTCGCCCGGTACACGAATACGCCCGTTCAGGCGGCCACCCGGTTGGGCCAGGAAAATCAGATCGTTGGCGTTCATAGCGTCCACATAGGCCCGGCGGGCCAGGATTTTACTGAAATGCTCGCGGGCAACCCGTGCGCGGGTGAATACACCCAGCAGCTGGTGCCCGTCCCCTTCAGCGATCGCGTCGCGCAAGGCGTCGAGATCGCTGCGATATGTATCTAGCGTGCGCAGGACAGCGTCGCGGTTGGCGAGGAAGATGTCGTGCCACATGGTCGGGTCGCTGCCAGCGATTCTTGTGAAATCGCGGAAACCTCCCGCAGCGTACCGGAAGATCTCGAGGTTTTCATTGCGTTTGGCCAACGAGTCGACCAAGCCAAAGGCCAGCAGGTGCGGCAAGTGACTGGTAGCTGCCAGCACTTCATCATGGCGCTCGACCGACATGTGCTCCACATCGGCATCCAGCGCACGCCACAGGCGGTCGACCAGCGCTAGCGCGGCAGGATCGGTTTCGGCCAGCGGCGTGAGGATGACCTTGTGACGGCGGAACAGGGCAGCGTTGGAGGCCTCTACCCCGCTCTGCTCGGAACCGGCGATGGGGTGGCCGGGGACGAAGCGCGGCAGACGCTGAGCGCTCTCGTTTACAAAAACAGCGCGCGCCTCACGGACGACGTTGCCCTTGGCGCTGCCGACATCCGTGATGATGGCATTGCCCAGGTCAAGCCGAGCCAGGCGGGCCAGGACTTTTTCCATGGCCAGGATCGGTACGGCCAGCATGATGACATCGGCACCGACACAGGCGACTGCAAGGTCTTCTTCGCAGCGATCGACCACGCCCAGGGCCACAGCTTGCTTGCGCGAAGGGGCATCCAGGTCTACACCGACCACTTCGCGGCACAGGCCGCTTTCACGCAGGCCCTTGGCGAAAGAGCCGCCGATCAAGCCGAGGCCGACTACGACCAGGCGATTGATGACGGGTGCGGGTTTGGTTTTTGCTGCATTTACCACTGGTGCGAACCCTGTTCAGAAATCTAGACAGCCTGTGAAGGCCATTGGGGCTGCGTTGCAGCCCCAACACTTTCAAATCAAAGCACCGCCTTCGGATAAGAGCCCAGCACCTTCAGCGCCACAGCCTCCTGGCTGATCTGCTCCAGCACCGCTTTGATCAACGGGTCGCGGTGGTGGCCAACGAAATCGATGAAGAACACGTAGGTCCACTTGCCGCTGCGCGACGGGCGGGTCTCGATGCGGGTCAGGTCGATGCCGTTCTGGTGGAACGGCACCAGCAGCTCGTGCAAGGCACCGGGCTTGTTGCTCATCGAAACGATGATCGAAGTCTTGTCGTCGCCGGTCGGCGGCACTTCCTGGTTGCCGATCATCAGGAAGCGCGTGGAGTTGTCCGGGCGGTCTTCGATCTTCTCGGCCAGGCGAGTCAGACCATACAGGTTGGCCGCCATATCACCGGCGATCGCCGCCGAATTCCACTCACCCTTGACGCGCTTGGCGGCCTCGGCATTGCTCGATACAGCGACGCGCTCCACGTTCGGGTAGTGCGCGTCCAGCCACTTGCGGCACTGGGCCAGCGACTGAGCGTGGGAGTAGATACGGGTGATGCTGTCGGTCTTGGTATTTTCGCCCACCAGCAGGTGGTGGTGGATACGCAGCTCGACCTCGCCGCAAATCACCATGTCGTGCTCAAGGAAGCTGTCCAGGGTATGGCTGACAGCGCCTTCGGTGGAGTTTTCCACCGGCACCACGCCGAAATTGACAGCACCGGCCGCCACTTCACGGAACACTTCGTCGATGGCTGCCATCGGGCGGCTGATCACCGCGTGACCAAAGTGCTTCATGGCCGCCGCCTGGGTGAAAGTACCCTCAGGGCCGAGATAGGCGATTTTCAGCGGCTCTTCCAGGGCCAGGCACGAGGACATGATTTCGCGGAACAGCCGCGCCATCTCTTCGTTGCCCAGCGGGCCTTTGTTGCGCTCCATCACACGCTTGAGCACCGCTGCCTCACGCTCAGGGCGGTAGAACACCGGCTTCTCGCCTTCTTTCAGCGAGGCGGTCTTGACCCGGGCCACTTCTTCGGCGCAACGGGCGCGGTCGCTGATCAGCTCGAGGATTTTCTCGTCGAGGCTGTCGATGCGTACGCGCAGCGCCTTGAGTTCCTGTTCGGACATCAGCCGTGCTCCTTCTCGAATTCAGCCATGTAGCCCACCAGCGCTTCCACTGCTTCCAGGCCCAGGGCGTTGTAGATGGAAGCGCGCATGCCGCCCACCGAGCGGTGGCCCTTGAGGTTGAGCAGGCCACGGGCATCGGCACCGGCGAGGAAGGCCTTGTCCAGGCGCTCGTCAGCCAGGCGGAACGGCACGTTCATCCACGAACGGGCGTTGTGGCTGATCGGGTTGGTGTAGAAGTCGCTGTTGTCGATAAAGCCGTACAGACGCTCTTTCTTGGCGCGGTTGCGCTGCTCCATGGCGTCGACGCCACCCTGCTCTTTCAGCCACTCGAAGACCAGGCCCGAGAGGTACCAGGAGTAAGTGGCCGGGGTGTTGTACATCGAGCCGTTGTCAGCTGAAACCTTGTAGTCGAGCATGGTCGGGCAGCTGCTGCGGGCATGACCCAGCAGGTCTTCACGCACGATCACCACCACCAGGCCACTCGGCCCGATGTTCTTCTGCGCACCGGCGTAGATCAGGCCGTACTGCGACACGTCGATGGGGCGCGAGAGGATGTCGGACGACATGTCGACCACCAGCGGGACGTCACCGGTTTCTGGCACCCAATCAAACTGCAGGCCACCGATGGTCTCGTTGGATGCATAGTGCACGTAGGCGGCGTTCTTGGTCAGGTTCCACTCGTTCTGGCCCGGGATCGCCAGGTAGTCGTAAGGCTTGGCGCTGGCGGCGACGTTGACATTGCCGAAGCGGCGCGCTTCTTCGATGGCTTTTTTCGACCAGATGCCGGTTTCGATGTAGTCGGCAGTGCCGTTTTCCGGCAACAGGTTCAGCGGGATTTCAGCGAACTGCTGGCTGGCGCCGCCCTGCAGGAACAGCACCTTGTAGTTGGAGGGGACGGACAGCAGGTCACGCAGGTCCTGCTCGGCCTTTTCGGCGATGGCCACGTAGTCGTCGCTGCGATGGCTCATTTCCATCACCGACAAGCCCTTGCCGTTCCAGTCCAGCATTTCGGCCTGGGCGCGCTGCAAAACAGCGTCAGGAAGCGCGGCAGGGCCTGCGCAGAAGTTAAAGGCTCGTTTGCTCACATCCACTCTCGCTCTGCCAAATAGTACAAATTCGTAATTCAGTGACCGCTACCCATGCAGGATCACAGGCAAGCCCGCGCCTACACAGTCAAACGGGGCGACCTTGGTCGCCCCGCTCGGGTTTACGCTTGCTTACTCCTGCGGGGCCTCTTCGGCGCCAGCAGCTTCTTCGTTGTCTGGCGCCTCAGCCTCGACACCCTCTTCGTCCGTCTCGATCACATCGTCGAGTTCGTCCTCGGAAGGCTCCTGGATACGCTCCAGGCCAACCAACGTCTCGTCAGTAGCCAGCTTGATCAAGGTCACGCCCTGGGTGTTACGGCCCAAGCTGGACACCTCACCCACCCGTGTACGCACCAGCGTACCCTGGTCGGAGATCAGCATGATCTCTTCGCCTTCCTGCACCTGGATGGCACCGATCAGCAGACCGTTGCGCCCTTTGGTCCCCATGGCGATCACACCCTGGCCACCGCGGCCGCGACGCGGGAACTTGGACAGCGGGGTGCGTTTGCCGAAGCCACGCTCGGAGGCAGTCAGGATCTGCGCACCCGATTCCGGGATCAACATGGAAATGATCTGCTGCCCCTTGCCCAGCTTCATGCCGCGTACGCCACGGGCGTTACGGCCCATTTCGCGCACCACGCTTTCAGCGAAGCGGATCACCTTGCCGGCGTCGGAGAACATCATGACTTCCTTGGCGCCATCAGTAATGGCGGCAGCGATCAGGGTGTCACCTTCTTTCAGCTTGAGGGCAATCAGGCCGTTGGAGCGCGGACGGGCGAACTGCACCAGTGGGGTCTTCTTCACGGTACCCGAAGCGGTGGCCATGAAGATGTAGGCGCCAGTCGGCTCGGCCACCCACTCAGGGGTATCGCCGTCTTCTTCGTCGACTTCCTCGGCCTCGACCACTTCGCCTTCGAGCACGGCATCTTCCGCCTCGTCCAGCTCTTCTTCGGCGCCAGCGCTCTGCTGCAGGGCCTCGAGGTCGATCTGCAGCATGGCGGTGATGCGCTCACCCTCCTCCAGCGGCAGCAGGTTGACCAGCGGGCGACCACGGGCAGCGCGGGACGCTTCAGGGATGTCGTAGGTTTTCAGCCAGTACACCTTGCCCTTGCTGGAGAACAGCAACAAGGTAGCGTGGCTGTTGGCGACCAGCAGGTGCTCGATGTAGTCCTCGTCCTTCACCCCGGTAGCCGACTTGCCTTTGCCGCCACGGCGCTGGGCCTGGTAGGCGGACAGCGGCTGGGTCTTGGCGTAGCCGCCGTGGGAGATGGTGACCACACGCTCTTCTTCCGGGATCATGTCGCCGTAGCTGAGGTCGTGGCGCGCATCGAGAATTTCGGTACGTCGGGCATCGCCGTATTCGGCACGGATGGCTTCCAGCTCTTCGCGGATCACTTCCATCAGGCGCTCGGCGCTGCTGAGGATGCGGATCAGCTCGCCGATCTGCTCGAGGATTTCCTGGTACTCGGCCAGCAGCTTCTCGTGCTCCAGGCCGGTCAGGCGGTGCAGGCGCAGGTCGAGAATGGCCTGAGCCTGCTCTGGCGAAAGGAAATACTTGCCGTCATGCAGGCCGTATTGCTCTGGCAGGTCTTCAGGGCGGCAGGAATCGGCGCCGGCGCGCTCGACCATGACCTGCACGGCACTGGATTCCCACGGCGTGGAAACCAGGGCTTCCTTGGCTTCGGACGGCGTCGGCGAGGCCTTGATCAGGGCGATGACCGGGTCGATGTTGGACAGCGCGACCGCCTGGCCTTCAAGGATGTGGCCGCGTTCGCGGGCCTTGCGCAGCTCGAACACGGTACGGCGGGTCACCACTTCACGGCGGTGACGGACGAACGCTTCGAGCAGGTCCTTGAGGTTGAGCAGGCGCGGACGGCCGTCGACCAGGGCCACCACGTTGATACCGAACACACTCTGCAGCTGGGTTTGCTGATAGAGGTTGTTGAGCACCACCTCCGGCACCTCGCCGCGACGCAGCTCGATGACGATGCGCATACCGTCCTTGTCGGACTCGTCGCGCAGCTCGGTGATGCCTTCGATCTTCTTCTCTTTTACCAGCTCGGCGATCTTTTCGATCAGACGCGCCTTGTTCAGCTGGTACGGCAACTCGGTCACGACGATCTGCTGGCGGCCGCCGACCTTGTCGATGTCTTCGATTTCGGAACGGGCACGCATGTAGATGCGGCCACGGCCGGTACGATAGGCCTCGATAATGCCTTGGCGACCATTGATGATGCCCGCAGTCGGGAAATCCGGGCCCGGGATGTGCTGCATCAGCTCATCGATGGTGACTTCCGGGTTGTCGATCAGCGCCAGGCAGCCGTCGATGACTTCACCGAGGTTGTGCGGCGGGATGTTGGTCGCCATGCCCACGGCGATACCGCTGGAACCGTTGACCAGCAGGTTGGGAATACGGGTCGGCATGACCGCCGGGATCTGCTCGGTGCCGTCGTAGTTGGGCACCCAGTCGACGGTTTCTTTGTGCAGGTCGGCCAGCAGCTCGTGGGCCAGCTTGGTCATGCGCACTTCGGTGTATCGCATGGCTGCGGCGTTGTCGCCGTCCACCGAACCGAAGTTGCCCTGGCCGTCGACCAGCAGATAGCGCAGCGAGAACGGCTGGGCCATACGCACGATGGTGTCGTAGACCGCAGTGTCGCCGTGCGGGTGGTACTTACCGATCACGTCACCGACCACACGGGCGGATTTCTTGTACGGCTTGTTCCAGTCGTTGCCCAGTTCGCTCATCGCATAGAGAACGCGACGATGCACGGGCTTCAAGCCGTCACGCGCATCGGGCAGCGCTCGCCCGACAATCACGCTCATCGCGTAGTCGAGGTAAGACTGTCTCAGTTCGTCTTCGATATTGACCGGGAGGATTTCTTTGGCCAGTTCGCCCATGAGAAGCCTGATTCCTTTTTCTGGTGAAACTTCGCAGCTCCATCAAGGGCCGAACGAAGCTCGCCGCCGCAGCGCATAAGGGTGCGACGACTTACGACAAATCAATGAGTTGTGCCATGGATCTGCGCAATGAAGGCCGCCGTGATGGGCGGTCCTGGAAACTGCCGGATGTTATCACAAAGGCGGGGGCGGTGGGGAGATGTGGCACGGGTGTGCTTGCCGTGAATCCTCTGCCGCCCTACGCCCTCAGTGCAACCGCTTGCGGCACATCAACTGCGCCAGTTTGGCGGCATCCGGGCGCTCGACAATGCCTCGCTCGGTCACAATCACGTCGATCAGGTCGGCCGGGGTCACGTCGAACACCGGGTTGAACACCTCCACATCCGGCGCCACCCGGGTCCCGGCAATGTCCAGCAGTTCGTCGGCCGCGCGCTCTTCCAGCGAAATATCCTCGCCAGTGGCCAGGTTCAGGTCGATGCTAGTGCTCGGCGCCACCACCATGAAGCGCACACCGTGGTGCATGGCGCTGACCGCCAGCTGGTAGGTGCCGATCTTGCTGGCCACGTCGCCGTTGGCAGCGATGCAATCCGCGCCCACCACCACCCAGGTGATGCCTTTGGTCTTCATCAGGTGGGCGAGCGCCGAGTCGGCGCACAGGGTGACCGGGATGCCTTCGTTGGCCAGCTCCCAGGCGGTCAGGCGCGAGCCTTGCAGCCAGGGGCGGGTTTCGCCGGCATACACCCGCTCGACCATGCCTTCGAGGTAGCCGGCGCGGATCACCCCCAACGCGGTACCAAAGCCGCCGCTGGCCAGCGCACCGGCATTGCCGTAGGTGAGCAGGGTCTGGGCATTGCCCTGGTGACGACGAATCAGCTCGATGCCTTGCTGGGCCATGGTCAGGTTGGCTTCTCGGTCGCTTTCATGGATGGCCACGGCTTCGGCCTCCAGTGCTGCCAGCACATCTTCATCCGGGCGCAGACGCTGCAAGCGCTCGCGCATGCGGTTCAGCGCCCAGAACAGGTTGGCTGCGGTGGGACGCGCCTCGGCGAGGCAGAGGAAGTCCTCTTCAAGGTCCATTTCCCAATCGCCACCTTCGGCCAGCCGCTCTTCAAGGGCCAGCACCAGGCCGTAAGCGGCGGCAATGCCGATGGCCGAGGCCCCGCGCACCGCCATGTCACGGATCGCCGCCGCCACCTGCGCGACATTGTCGCAGGCCAGCCAGCGTTCATCCGAGGGCAGCAGGCGCTGGTCGAGCAGGTGCAAGACGCCGCCCTGCCAGCGGATCCCGGTCACCTTCTCCGCCGCCAAAAGTCGCTCGCGCATCGCCTCTCCCCGTCGTTCGGATATCAAAAGCCGGCGATTATAGCGACCCTCGGGGCCGAGCGCTCGGGTATACTCCGGCGCAATTTTGCGAAGTTTCAGAGGACTGTTCAATGAGCAACGTCGACCGCGCCGAAATCGCCAAGTTCGAAGCGCTGGCCCACCGCTGGTGGGACCGCGAAAGCGAGTTCAAGCCGCTGCACGAAATCAACCCGCTGCGCGTCAACTGGATCGACGAACGCGCCAGCCTGGCCGGCAAGAAGGTGCTGGACGTCGGCTGCGGCGGCGGCATCCTCAGCGAAGCCATGGCCCTGCGTGGTGCCACGGTGACCGGTATCGACATGGGCGAAGCCCCCTTGGCCGTGGCCCAACTGCACCAGCTGGAGTCCGGCGTGCAGGTGGAATACCGGCAGATTACCGCCGAAGCCCTGGCCGAAGAAATGCCCGAACAGTTCGACGTGGTGACCTGCCTGGAAATGCTCGAGCACGTGCCCGACCCGTCTTCGGTGATTCGCGCCTGCTACCGCATGGCCAAGCCGGGTGGCCAGGTGTTCTTCTCCACCATCAACCGCAACCCCAAGGCCTACCTGCTGGCCATCGTCGGCGCCGAGTACATCCTTAAGATGCTGCCGCGCGGCACCCACGACTTCAAGAAGTTCATCCGCCCATCCGAACTGGGCGCGTGGAGCCGCGCTGCCGGCCTCGAAGTCAAAGACATCATCGGCCTGACCTACAACCCGCTGACCAAGCACTACAAGCTCAACAGCGACGTCGACGTCAACTACATGATCCAGACCCTGCGCGAGGAATGAGCATGCGTTTGCGAGCAGTACTCTTCGACATGGACGGCACCTTGCTAGACACGGCGCCAGACTTCATCGCCATTTGCCAGGCCATGCTCGCCGAGCGCGGCCTGCCGGCCGTTGACGACAACCTGATCCGTGGCGTGATTTCGGGCGGCGCCCGCGCCATGGTAGCCGCCACGTTTGCCATGGACCCGGAAGCCGAAGGCTTCGAGGCCCTGCGCCTGGAGTTCCTGGAGCGCTACCAGCGCGACTGCGCGGTGCACAGCAAGCTGTTCGACGGCATGGCCGAGTTGCTGGCCGACATCGAGAAAGGCAACTTGGTGTGGGGCGTGGTCACCAACAAGCCGGTGCGTTTCGCCGAGCCGATCATGCAGCAGCTGGGCCTGGCCGAGCGTTCGGCCTTGCTGATCTGCCCGGACCATGTGAAAAACAGCAAGCCCGACCCCGAGCCGCTGATCCTGGCCTGCAAGACCCTGGACCTGGACCCGGCCAGCGTGCTGTTCGTCGGTGACGACCTGCGCGACATCGAGTCTGGCCGCGACGCCGGCACCCGCACGGCGGCGGTGCGTTACGGCTATATTCATCCAGAGGACAACCCTAACAACTGGGGTGCCGACGTGGTGGTGGACCACCCGCTGGAACTGCGCAAAGTGATCGACAGCGCGCTGTGCGGCTGCTGAACCCCGCCAACGAACACGAAGGACCTACCATGTTCGACTACACCGCCCGCCCCGACCTGCTGCAAGGCCGGGTCATCCTGGTTACCGGTGCCGGCCGCGGCATCGGTGCCGCTGCCGCCAAGGCCTACGCCGCACTGGGCGCCACCGTGCTGCTGCTGGGCAAGACCGAGGCCAACCTGAACGAGGTCTACGACCAGATCGAGGCCGCCGGGCATCCGCAACCGGTGGTCATCCCGTTCAATCTGGAAACCGCCCTGCCCCACCAGTACGACGAGCTGGCGGTGATGATCGAGGATCAGTTTGGCCGCCTGGACGGCCTGCTGAACAATGCCTCGATCATTGGCCCACGCACGCCGCTGGAGCAGTTGTCGGGCGACAACTTCATGCGCGTGATGCACATCAACGTCGATGCCACCTTCATGCTCACCAGCACCCTGCTGCCGCTTTTGAAACTGTCGCAAGACGCCTCGGTGGTGTTCACCAGCAGCAGCGTCGGGCGCAAGGGGCGGGCCTACTGGGGCGCCTATGGCGTGTCGAAGTTCGCCACCGAGGGGCTGATGCAGACCCTGGCTGACGAGCTGGAAGGCGTGGCACCGGTGCGTTCCAACAGCATCAACCCGGGCGCCACGCGCACGGCGATGCGCGCCCAGGCCTACCCCAGCGAGAACCCGCAGAACAACCCGCTGCCCGAAGAGATCATGCCGGTGTACCTGTACCTGATGGGGCCGGACAGCACCGGGGTGAATGGGCAGGCGTTCAACGCCCAATAAACCTGTCCCGGCCTCTTCGCGGGTTTACCCGCGAAGAGGCCGGGACAGCAGATCAGATCAGCCCGCTGCCAACGCCGGCCGCAGGCGGCCCTGCTGGCGCCCTTCCAGCTGCATGCACCGCTCCAAAAACAGGAAC
>CAACWQ010000424.1_pt1 | contig 13782 bp, 11 predicted proteins | sample 2275681 | NCBI WGS metagenome assembly CAACWQ01 (sample SAMEA5312463, study PRJEB27640) | indoor metagenome | biome: indoor environment; feature: controlled; material: polymer furnished wood metals | place: Austria | collected 2011-04-21
AACCTAGGGCTCTCCATGGCTCTCTTAAGCTCTTGTACATGGTTCGGAGACTGGAAAGGAAAAAATAACGGCGCAATAGTATAGCTCTGTATTATCTCGTCTGTGCCTCCCCAGACTGATTTGGCATCGTCGTTTAAAAGACTAAGGCATCGCGGGAAGTCGTGTGAATAAGCTTTGGTACTGTCTCCAAATAAGCTAATTAGAGTGTCGCTGGATAAACCGTTGCCCCAGAAAACATGCTGCCGGCTACAAAGGCTAAAAAAACACTCGTCGCCGAGCGGACGTAAATATGGCTTTGTGATGGCTGCGGTGTTCATTTTTATTTGTCATTTAAAATTAATTAACATACTCCTACCAAGTGAGGCTTTGAAAGCTTTATTTGGAATCAAAATATATATTTATATTTGGTTTCGTTAACTCAAAACTTTCAATCGTGGGTGCTCCAGTAGGCAGGCTGACTACGACGGTCGCGCGTTCTTAATTTTAATAGCAGCTGGAAGGCACACTGTATACCGGAATCCTATGTACGCTAGCCATGGACTACAAATTTTCTGTCACATGGGAAGTTACGGCGGTAACATATTCTGCTTAACAGAAGGGATCCTAGCCACTGACCTGAGCGCTATGCGGAATGGGTGGCTGGAAGGTAAGCGATCCATAGTCGGCGTTGGCGCCTAAGGATGACTATCCGAAAAAATTCAGATGACAGGTATTGAATAAGAGCACTGGAAGACAGTTAAACAAAGGCCCAAGTGCGACCTTGGGCCCTTGTGGATAAGTCAGAATAGACGCCTGACTCATCCATTCTCCTTCCCTGGCATGTGAGACGTCAAGTCTCGCACGGCTTCGCTCATCCACAAGAAGCTTCGCGTTATCCACAATCGGATGCGCGGTTAGCTGCCCGTAGATTAAGGGTTTCGCCGGCGTGTCTGTTGTTATCCCCAACAAGCATGTACCGGGAATCCCGATGAAATTGGAATGCTTGGATGAAACCGCAAGAACGATTCGCCTTGATCATGGAGCGCCAGAGCCGGTTCAAATGGGGTGGGGAGTACATACCGTCCACGCTGGCGATTCCCCGGGAGGCTCCAAAAGGGTCTCGAATCAGCAGGCTGCACAGTCAAAAGCTGAGACGTACGCTTCATCTCCTTTCCTGGCCGGAGAAGGTGTTCGCGCAGCTAGCCCTTTACCATCCTGATCTGTTTGAGATGCATGAGCAGAAAATGCTCTGGCCTATCAATAGATGCCACCCACTGCAAGGGCATCCGCTGACGAAGGGGACCTTTCCGCCACCTCTGCGCGGTACGGTCGATATCGCAACTGAGATCGGTTTTAAGCATTATGAAATCGTAATGGAAGATGCGAGTGGTAGGCACAGATTGCCATACCCCTATCAGGGGGACCTCTTGCTGTACCTCCTTGATAGCCGAGGAAATCCTTACGCCGTCAACTGGACGGTCAAGGATCATGCCGGGGCTTTCCGTGAGCGCCGGAGCACTTACCCGAAGACTCCTTTGCAACAGCGAAAAGATCGGGATCATGCCGAGCTTAGGGGCGAGATGGAGCGGCGTTATTATGCGAGCGCTGGCATCCGAACCGTGGAAGTTTCTCGAGATCTGATAACGCCCACGATCCAAGCCAATCTGGATCTCTTGTTTGGCATGCACGGCTTAGATTTCTCCCTTGAAGCTGCTCTGCTTGAGGACTTCAGTGGCGCAGTTGCTGATGCCGTGCGAGTGGGGAAGCCTGTGGCTTACGTGGCGATGGAGCACAGTGCTCGGTGGGGCTTCCGTGACCAATTCATCGCTAAGATCTACCAGGACATTTGGGATCGAAGACTCCTCGTCGACTTTAGCGAGCCTATCCTGATCGATCGGCCACTCGTTACTGGCGGGTGTGACCTGCTTCAGGAATTCGCGTCATTTTTCGATGAGACGGCATTATGAGGGCGGGCTCGCGGATCCTCGCCCCAGAAGGTTTTCTTAACCTTGCCCGAGGCACTGTCTACCACTTCTTGGCCAGCGATGGCCGGCGAAATCGAGTTCGCCTGATCGAATTCAAAGACGACGGAAAGCGAATCAGTACTCATCTGGTTCAACTGTCCCAGATCGATTTTGAGGAAGCGGTCGAGAATGGATGGCTAGTAGAGGATGGCCAAGCTGATTCGACGCCACCCTGGCTGACACCGGTCGAAGGTGTGGCCATTAACCATCTTGAGAACCGCCGAATCTCTCCCAAAGAGAGCTACGAGCAGAAAGTGAACAAGCGTTTCGCTGCAATCTCAAGTTTGGTAGAGCGTCAAGCTCAGGTTTTCATAAGCGATGATCCAGACGCTTTTATCAACGCTCACGCGAAGGCTCTGCGGCCGCACCAGAATTCAGCCAGAATCAGGCTCTGGTTCTATTCTTATGTTGTATTCGGCCAAAACAAATGGTCCTTGCTGCCCCCTCTCCATCGAATCGGGGGCTGGAATCGTGAAGGACCTGGTCATACCAAGAAGTTTGGCCGACCGTCCCGTAAGGGAAAAAGACATGGATATCGTTGTGACTGTACCATGCAGCAGAAACTCTTGAAAGGGTTCCTTGCTTACAAATCGCCGCATAAAACTCAAAACAAGATTTATAGTGAAATCCTTACCAAGGAGTTTGGTTGCGTTGCATTCAAGCAGAGTGACGCGACGGTAGACTTTAAGCATCCAGAAGGTAAGCCGTTTCCTTCATTCGCTCAATTTAAGTATTGGATATCAAAAATGATCAGCTCGAAATCACTTCGAGTTGCTTTGAGAGGAACGCATGGTGCTCGTGCACAATCTGGTTCGGAGGGAAGCTTTTCCGAAAATTTGATCAATGTGAACCAGCGGGTTGAGTTTGATGGCTATTACATCTCCGAGAAGATTTCTGGGCTGACGGAAGGCAGCGCTGTCGACAGCTTCTGCGTTGTCCGTGCAGTTTGTGCGCTGTCCGGGATGGTCTTGGGAATCGGCTTCTCCGAAGGCAAGGAAAATATGGCTGCTTACCGCATGGCGATCTATTCCATGGCCTGTGATAAGGTCAAATTCTGCAAACAGTTTGGTATTGAAATCGCTGCCGAAGAATGGCCCAGTGCCGGATTATCGGGAAACATGGTGATTGATAGAGGCCCCGCTGCAGGTTACGAAGGAGCACCAGACATTCACTGGTTGAAGTCGGTCGAGTTGACGCCTGTTTATTCAGGTCAATCCAAAGCCACCGTCGAATCCTCCCATCCTAGGGACAAGCAGACGCCTGGGCAGCCTACCTATTTTCATAGCAGATTGGATTTTGTCCAAATGGCCAAGCGTGAGATCTTGCGGGTTTTGAAGGATAACCACACTTCGGACGCTGGACGACGGTTGGACGAGGAGATGATTCTGGCCGGTATTAAGCCGACCCCGCATGCCATATTTACTTACTGGAGCATGCGTGGGCGAGACTCCTCAATTGGTGTCCCATTCAATACGGCGGTGAGGGAATTTCTTGCTCCATGTCCAGTTTCGATAAGGAAAGAGGGCGTCTATTTATATGGGCGTAAATATAATTCCCGTGCGCTAAAGGAAACCGGGATATTTGACATGGTTGCGCGGCAGGGTGTCATCAATACCACCGCATATGTTTTGGTCATGTGTGTTCGCCAGATATGGATTGACGTTAAAGGGAGTTTGTACGAGCTGGATTTTGTCAGGCCAACCCGCAGTTCGCTAGGTGCTATAGATATTTCCCTGGGCGACCTTAAGGAGATTGATCTGATTCGTCGAGGCAAAGCTGCAGATCTTCGCGAAGAGCGCCCAGCTCATGAGCAACATTATACAGACAGATTTGAAAAAAATACGGGCATTGACTGGGACGCTGGTGAACGAAGGATTGGACGGCCCTCTAAAGGGGGCGCTGCCCTGCGCGACACTGCCGATTATAATCGTTTCAGAGGGGCTACGAAATGAACAGAGCCATCGAAACTCGTTTCGACTGTTATATGGACATTGAAAGCATCCGTCGACGAGTTATCATTCGACCGGAGCCGGTAAAGGATTTGGAAGTATTCCCTGCTCACGTTGCTGCTGAGGTTTTGGCTGAGAGATTGAAGGAGATGTATATCCCTAATGAGTTTTCTCTCAATTTCATTCATGAAATGATCGGCTCGGCGTACCTACACAACCTCAAACTCTTCCCCAGCGAAGTGGGCTACGCCGCGAGAGTCTTCAAACCTCCAGAGGTGGAGGTGTCGCCGATCTGTCTGACCGGCTTGGCTGGGGTAGGTAAGAGCCAGACGATCGCTGCTCTGCAAAGGGCTTTGCCACCACCGGTAGAGCTCACTTGTGACCTATTCGAAGGCTCGGTTGAACTGACTTCTCTGTGGTATGCAAGCGCTCGCGGCAAAGCCGGTGGTAAGCAGTTGCTCCTGGATTTTGTTCATGGCGTTGGCCATGACGGGCGCGGAAGCAACTTGGCGAAACTGCTTGATGAGTGTCGGCGGCGTGTCAATCGTGACGGCGTCTGTATGGTCGTCCTAGATGAGACCCAGCACATCAATACCGGCATGGGCGCATCAAAAGTGACTGACATCCTGCTGACGATGGCTGCCATCGGACCACCGATGATTTTTGTGTCTAACTACAGCCTCGTGCACAAGCTGCTTCGTCGTAACAGTGAGGATAAGCAGAGGCTGCTTTCCGATCCACGGATCATGCTGCCCGAGGACCCAACGAGCCAGGATTGGGCAAAGTATGTAGACGAGTGCATTAGGATTAGCGGTGGTCGTGTCAAAGCAGGCAAGAATGAATTTGCAGCTGAGCTTTACCGCTCCACCTTTGGCATCAAGCGTCTCGCCGTACAGTTGCTGAAGCAAGCTTATATCGAGAGTCGTGCTGCCGACAGGAAACAGATTGAGCTCGATGACATACACCGTGCCTACCGGTCCAGTGCATACACCAGTAATGCGATGGAGGTAGAAGAGTTGCAGCTGCAGACCATCAAGAAGGGATCCAGCGGGGCGCACTTGGATCTGTGGTGCCCGTTCGACTTACCCGTTCAGTATAAGTCCAACGTGTTGAGCTTCAGTCGCGCTGAGCGTGATCAGCGGGTGCGGGCCAGGGTTTTCGATTCGGCAGCTACCGAGACAGAGCGCTCAGTGCTCGAACATATCGCCTCGTCAGAGGCCCCCCCCCTAGCTAAATCCGCCCGACGAGCACCCGCCCCTAAGGCGACCGACGAGGATTTGACTCGGGCCTTTCATCAGTTCATGGAATCGCAGTCGCTGTCATCTAATCCGAAAAAACAGAAGTGAAAGACCGAACTGGAGTCTGCGATTCAGCAGCCATCCCGGAAGAAGTCATTCTTTGCAGCCAGCCCGAAATCTTCCTCGAGTTGCTGCGAGGCCTTCTCAAACATGTTGGTCGCGCGCCGCTCTTGCTTGAGGTAAGCAATGGTCGCGAAGAAGCAGCTCTCGCAAAGGTGCACCTCATAGCGTTCGCCGTCGTGAAGAGCACCATAGCCCCAATGCGCCTGCAGCATTCCATATTGCAGGTTGCCGCTTGCTAGTCGAGTAGAGGAGTCGCATACGTCGCAACGTACGTCGATCACAGCTTCAGTTTCTACAGGACCAGTGATTCTCATTTTGCCCAAGCCTCTGCGCTTCGAGAGGATGAATTTTGGCGATATTGGTATTCGTGCGGCGAAAATCGCAAGCCTAAACAGCCAGACGGCGGAATCGGGGCATCCGATAGCACTCGCATGTCTCGCATTAACGGGTAACAGCAGGTGATCGGTCATGCATCGGTGATCAACTCAGCCTCAAGCTGATTGTGCTCAAGCCTCTGGGTGAGGGTTTAGCCTAGAACCGCAAGAAAATGCCCGCCTAGTTGCCACTGGGCGGCCCCTTCTTGACATCATCGTCATTTCTGACGATGCTTGGATTCATGAGATATCCAGGCGGAAAAGGCAAGTGCTACCAGCGCTTGATCAACTTGATGCCCCCGCATCAGACCTACATCGAATCCCACCTTGGTGGGGGCGCTGTCATGCGCAACAAGAAAGCCGCGCAGCGCAACATCGGATTGGACCTGGACGACAAAGTCATTGCGCTTTGGCACGCACAGCATCCAGGCATTTGCGAGCTTCACCAAGTCGATGCGATCGCTTTCCTGGAAGGGTATGCGTTCGAGGGTCATGAACTGGTCTATGTCGACCCGCCCTATGTCCCTGAGACGCGCCGCCGAGCCAAGGTCTATCGCTGCGACTACTCGGAAGATGATCACCTGCGTCTGCTGCGGTGCTTGGCCGCGCTACCTTGCAAAGTGATGCTTTCGGGCTATGACTGTGATCTCTACAACCGTGAGCTCGTTGGATGGCGCAAGGTGACTTTCCCGGCCAAGACCCATGTGGAGGTGCGTGAAGAAACGGTATGGATGAACTTCGATCCTCCCGACCGTTTGCACGACAGCCGCTATATGGGCCAGACATTCCGGGACCGCCAAACCATTCAGCGTCGCCAAACCAGACTCCGCAGCCGCATCGAGAGCCTGGACCCAATTGAGCGGCACGAGCTACTGCAATGGATGCAGGAACACTACGGCAGTGCCGAGGAGGCCGCCTAATGCAACTGGGCGCAATTTGCTTGGACCAAGTGGTCTTCAATGTCGAACTTCCCAAGGCGGATGCCGAGGTCATACCCGGCGTGCCGTGGGGACCTGTGGAGGCTTTCCCGTCACCGGCTTACTGGGCTTATCAGGTTTATGCCCGTCGGTTGATCGGTGATCGAATCAACTACAAGCTTGGCGCGACCTTGAAAGAAGAAGTCGGTGCCTGCTTGCTGGGTGGGCACGGTATCCCAGCCAGTGTTGGCCTGGCTGCGTTTCATCACCTCAAGGAGCACGGTGCTTTCGGTGACCAGCCTCCATCCGAGGAAACGTTGTTTGAGTGGCTTAGGGAGCCGCTGACTGTTGAGGACCGCCAAGTGCGGTACCGTTTTGCCAAGCAGAAAGCCCGTTACTTGAGCGCGGCGCTGCAGAAGCTTTCCGTCGAGCGCGCACCGCTCGAGTCGGGAAGAGCTTTACGAGACTGGCTGCTAGACGTTCCAGGCATTGGTTATAAGACGGCCTCGTGGGTCGCGCGCAACTGGCTGGATGCAGATGATGTGGCCATTCTCGACATCCATATCCTGCGAGCTGGCTTGTTGGGCAAATTCTTCGATAGTCACCTGACCGTTGAACGTCACTACTTGGAGCTCGAAGATCAGTTCATCCGCTTCAGCAAGGGGCTGGGTGTACGCGCCTCCGAACTGGATGCCCTGATGTGGCTGGAGATGATGGCTTCGCCGAGCACGGTGCACAGCATAATGGGCATGGGACACCATGCGCCGACATCAGGCTCCCGTGGCCGTACCAAGAAGAGCAAGTCCAACCCCGGCCAGTTGGCCCTGATCAGCTAGAGCCCTGGCCCAGGGATCCCCCGTGATGCCCAGCGGGCAGAAATGAAGTCCCTGGGCTGCCGCGGTGAGCGACATCACGCCGAGCAGCACACCGGCATCTCGCCATACCAGGCTGCAGCCGTTTTGGTATTTTCCCAGCGTCTTCCCAGGTTCGGCCAGGAGCAGCAAGCGTGTGGCGTCGCCTCCGGCGAGGACCTGCAGGCTGAGCTCATACAGGCCTGCGAGCACGACGTCGGCGTCCTTGAGTTCAGCCAGTCGGTGCTGGTCAGGTTGATACAACCACCAGCGCCTATCCGCAGGTCGGCTCACCACGACATGAACGGGGTGCGTCGCGCCGGCGGAAGGTGCTGCACGGTGCTCAAGGTCAAAGCCAAGATGCGACGCGGCAGAGCCGCGGGTTCTGCAGGTGGACCAGAGAAAAGCGCCGAGTTGTTCATCGTCAACCACCCCGAAGGTCCGGTGAGTGGCGCGTGTATCGAGGACTTCGCCGAAAGGGCGGTTCAGGGCTTGTGTCTGCGTCGGCAACTGATGAACTTCTCCGACTCTCCAGTCGATCGGCGTGTATCGCTCGGGCGTTGAGCGAGGTACCGGATCACCGAGGTCGATCCAGGTCATACCCCACCTCACGGAACACTTCCATGTACTTGTTGCAGCCTCGACAATCGCCGCACGCAACGTGGGATTTGTGACAGCTGTGAGCCCACGCCAAGAGGCTGGCAGGGATTCCTGATTTACGGACGAGCTCGGCGGTCGTAAGGCCGATTGCAGGCGCTTGGACCTCCATACCGCCCTCTTGCAGAGAGAGCAGTTTGCTGATGGCCGACATGAAGTCGGGGGAGCCGTCGCGGTGGAATCCATCAGATTTTACGGTACCCAACCACAGGTGCGTCACGCCATGACTAATCGCCTTCATTGCCGCGAGCGTCACCAGCAGTTGGTTCCTGTAGGGCCACCAGTCTGACGCTGGGGCCAGACTGTCGGCGGCGTTGCCAGCCATGTCGCCTGATCCGAGTGAACTGCAGTCGATGCGGATAACATGGTGAGGGATCTCCAGCTGCTGGCAGACTGTGCTCGATGCCTCGATCTCGGCTTGCGCTGCGAGCTGGCCATAGTCCAGGGTGAACGCGATGTCGGGACGTTTCCACCAGGCAAGCGCCACGGAGTCCATGCCACCAGAGAGCAACAATCCTGTTTTCATAGCACCACCGCTTCCCAAACCGTCTGATAGATCGCGGTCACATAATCATCGGTGATGACACAGTCTGAGCCCTCCATCATTTTCTGATCCTGCTCTGACTCGTTCTCGGCGTAAAAGACCACGGGCTTATTCAGGGCGCGGGCATAGCCGATCTCGTAGATGGTGCCCGAGTCGAGCCCATCACCAATGGCGAACAGTGCATCGCATTGGTGGATGCCTTCGAGGTCTTTCGCCACCACATCTTCAGCCGTGCCGAGGCCCACATCATGATAGGGAGAGAAAACATCCAGGCCCATGGCCAAGAGGTCGCGGCGAGCTTGGCCAACCATCCACAGTTCTGCGAGCGTAAAGAACGGTCCTGCGAGGTACACCTTCGGGACATAGCCATCCCGGTAGCGGGCCGAAGGTTGTAGTGGCTGCGGTTTAAAGTCGGCGAGCAAAGCCGGGTCGGGAAAGCCCTGGTTTTGGCAATAGAACGCAGTCGCTATGGAGGCGATCTCTGCAGCTTTATGGGCCGACAGGCCATTGTCCATCCACCCCAGCGCGAAATGTGCAGCGAAGGTGTCTCCCGAGCCAATCTTCCACACTTTTTCAGTACGGTAAGCGGGGACTGTGGAAAGAGTGCCGCGGTCATACACCAAGGCACCCAGCGGCCCCATCTTGATGACGACCACCTCGGCGTTTTCCTGTTTTGCTAAGGCAGTTGCAAGGTCTTCAGCCTTGAGGTGTGCGTAACCAGGTGCCAGCAGGTTCGCCTCATGACGATTCAAGACCAGAGCCAGGTGATTGGCACGGGAGCCGTTGGAGGCAAAGGACTCTGGCCCGTCGGCATTCTGCGGGTCGAAAACGGCATAGTCGGCTTCGATGACCGCCGTTCCGTCGATCATGCCGAATCGCAGAACCTTGTCGGCGCTGACATTCAGGTCCGATTGGCCTTGTACGCCCCGGCGGATGTCGGGCGTAGAGAGGCCATGGATGTACTCAAAGGTGACGCTGGCGGGTTCGGGTGTGGCTTTGAACTTGAAACCTTCAGCAGTCGCGCGAGCCTCGACAACGACATGGGTGTAATCGTCCATGCACGCGTGTAGCTCAGCCTGGCCGCCGAAGCGGGCGATAGCGGCGGCTGCCCGGCCAGCAGACCCGTAAATATCGTCCCAAGCCGGACGCATGCACCTCTCCCGGTACACGCCACCAACGATGGTGATCATGGAGCTCTCCTTGCTCTCGATTAGACGTGGTAAATGCGGAGGCGAACCTGGCCGCCGCCGACGTGCAGAACCTTGGCTTTGTACATCTCGCCTTGGCCCATGCAATTGCGCAGTTGGGTGAGGTGCGGGTCGACAATGCTGCCGGCCTCCGCGCCGTTCCACAGGGCGATTACGATCTGCGGGTTATTGGCCTGGGCGAAGACGACGTCGAGGATGTCGTTCGGTTTCAACTGAGTGACCACCGCTGCTTTCGGCGAGGCCAGCTGGGTATCAAATTGGAGAGTGGTGCAGGAAGTGGTCGGGGTGGAAGGCCCCAGGTAGCTGACGCCAGAACCAGACATGTGCATTTTCCTTTGCGTGCCAGATAGAGCTCAAAGCAATATCACAGTTACAAGGCAAATGGCCATACCTTGTATGTCCGATTGCGGTTGGGAGTTTTATCTCTGGCGATTACACGACTATAGCTGCCCGATTGTTTACCAAATTAGCCAGAGAAAAATTCAAGAAATGAATTGCCGCAAATGACAATGCGAACCTTTAACATTCCGGAGTTAGTTCGCCCATACCGTGGAAATTTCAGTACTTGGCCTCACCCCCGTTCTTGATGCGAGAGTCCGAAAGGTGCCTTGATCGGACATTTCCGACGTTTCGCCATCCCTAGCGCGCTGTTTTCCGTAAGTGAGCAGCCCGTTTATAAGCTGAATCGAGTCAACCCATCGTGCTTTCCTACGGGCCTATTGCGTATCTCCACCCGAATAGGATTTGATCCGCAAAAACAAGGATGGAGTCCGTCGTGTATCTCGCTGAGCTGACCATAAAAAACTTCCGCAAGCTGCGGGAAGCCACGCTGAAGTTTCAGCCTGGGTTGAATGTATTGGTGGGGCCGAACAACGTTGGAAAAAGCGCTGTAGTGGATGCGCTGCGGACATTGCTGGCTGGGCATGACGAGCCCTATCCCCGTCTCGATGTGTCGGACCGGCACCGCCCGGCCGAAGGCGACCCGGCTGGCGACATTACCTTCCATTTTGTCTTCCGCGATCTAAGCCACGACGATGAAGCGGATTTTATCGCGGCACTTAAGCCTGCTGCTGACAAGACCATGGAAGCCCATATCCATATCCACTATACCGACGCAGACCCTACAGGACGTTTCAGGGTGAAACGTTGGTGCGGTGATCACCAGGACGTGGCCCTTACTTCAGACATGATGGAAAACCTTCGGGGCGTTTATCTCCAGCCTCTGAGGGATGCCGCTCAGGGACTTCGACCCAGCCGCAACAGCCAATTGGCACGTCTGCTTCACCTCCTTACGGATGAGGCTGGCCGCGACGCGATCAACGAAGCATTAAAGGAACTGGACGAAAAGCTTCAACAGACCGAAGCGATCCAGAACACCCATACCGCGATTTCGTCCAGACACGGCCTGATGATGGGCGATCAATTGGCACAAACACTCGCTGTTGGGCTTAGCGCGACGGACTTTCAGCGGTTATCTGCTCGGCTTTCCCTCACGGCTCAATCAATGGAAATTGAGCAGAATGGCCTGGGTTTCAACAACCTGATTTTTATGGCGGTAGTGCTGAGTGAGCTGGCCAAGAATCCGGACGCCGCGTATCGCAGCCTGATTGTTGAAGAGCCGGAAGCCCATTTGCATCCTCAACTGCAGCGCGTGTTGTTGCGCTATCTTGCGGGCGTGCCAACGAGCGAAGGTGAAAAGGCAGTGCAGCTGTTCGTCACCAGTCACTCTCCCAATTTTGCCAGTAACTCCAAGCTCGAATCCCTGGTGTGTTTGGTAGAGAACGATGCTGGCGTAGAGACCTTCTTCCCGCGCGACATCAAATTCGGTAAGGGCAAACGCGAAAAGCTTGAGCGTTACCTGGACGTGACCCGTGCCGAGTTATTTTTTGCTCGCCGGGTCATTTTTGTGGAAGGCGCCGCCGAACTCATGCTCGTCGATGCCCTTGCCAAGCTCATGGGGCTTGATCTGCGAGAGTTCGGAGTCAGCCTGATCAGTGTTGAGGGACTGAATTTCGATTCCTTCCTACCCCTGTTCGGTGAAAACGGACTTCGGATTCCCGTTGCCGTCGTAACCGACGCCGATCCTTTCGAGGAGGAAGAGGCTCAGGATCCTACGGAACGTCCGCTGGATGCAGGAGACATCGAAGACATTCTCGCTGAGGCCGCGTACCTCGAAGAAACAGATGCCCCTGACGCTGAAGATCCATTGGCTGAGCCTGCGAAGAAAAAGAAGAAGCTCAAACGGAAAGAAGTCTATCCCTCGTTGGGCGACGAAGTGAGGCTGTCGAGCAACACCCTTAAGATGAAGGAATCGGAAGACGCTTTCGTCAAAGTGTTCCACGGTTTGAAAACGCTGGAATACGACTTGGCATTGCTTGAGGCGAACCGTGACCCGATGCTCAAGGCCTTAGCTGACCCTCACCCGATCATTTCGGCAGCGCTACGCAAGATCGTCGAGGTTCAGCCAGACAACACTGCGAAGGCGAAGACACTGTTTTGCGGCATGTTCGAGCGTAAAGCGAGTAGCGGTAATCTGCAAAAGGGTCGGTTTGCCCAGGCTTTGGCTGAACAGATTGCCAGCACGCCAACGTGCGAAGTGCCTGACTATCTCCGCAAAGCGATTGAGCATGTCTGCCAGGGAGTGATCAAACCATGAAGCTCTCCGATGAGCAGAAAGACATAATCAATGCACCTCTAGAGCCTATCGCTGTCACGGCCTGCGCAGGTAGCGGCAAGACAGCAACAGCGATCAGGCGCCTGATTGCCGTCCGGCAAAAAATGGAAAACAGCCGGGGTCGAGTTGTCCTTTTGTCTTTCTCGAATGTTGCGGTCAATACCTTCAACAAAGGCTACGCCCAGCTCGCTTCAAACCTACCAGATGACGCCAACCGCAAACGTGTGGAAGTGGACACGCTCGATGGTTTCTTCACCCAGCATGTACTGCGCCCCCATGCTTACCGGACAATGTCCTCAGGCCAGGCTGCGTACCTTGTGTCCGGTACAGAGCCGTTCCTGGCTAACTTTAAATACTGGCCTGAGGAAGGACGTCCGACCCCCATTAAGGACGTCAAAGTGGGCCTGGAGCATGGGAACTTCTACTTCTTTACTGGTACCCACGATGATTTGGTGAGGCTCGATACTGCCAAGGCATCAGATACGATCAAGCGTCTGGGCCGCATCGGGGCCTACACGCACGAGCTTGGCCGGTATTGGGTATACCGTACTTTGATAGGGCAACCTGCAGTTTTGCGAGCGCTTGCCGTCCGCTACCCGCAAATTTTGGTCGATGAGGCCCAGGACTTGGGCACCGTGCACCAGGCCATTTTGGAATTGCTCATCAAGGCTGGAGTTCAAGTCTCGCTCATCGGTGACGTTAACCAGGGGATTTACGGCTTCGCAGGAGCTGACGGTTCATTCCTGAGCACCTATTACAACCGTGCAGGGGTGAATAATTACAAGCTCACGCGCAATTATCGCTCACTGCCTCCAATCATCAGCATCGCTAATTCGCTCTGTGCCCGAGAGGATGAAGCCGATCGGGAGCCTGAAAACGGAGGGGCGTACTTCGTCGGATACAACGACTCCGAGCTTCCTAAGCTTTTTGAATCGTTCAAAGCGCAAATTGATGACCTAGGCATGCAATATCAAGATGCGGTGATACTCAGTCGGGGGAGTGACCGGGCGGTAGTACTTTCCGGCAAAGCCGCTCCCCCCGGTCAAGGTACGGTTGCTCTGTTCACCGAAGCAGCATTGCTCCGAGACCAGCAGGGCCGCTATCAAGAGTGCTTTAAGCTAGTATGCCGAGCGGTGGTGGGTTTGATGGAGCAGCCGCCGCATGGTCTCAGCACCCATCTCCAGGGTTCCCCGCAGGATGTATCGTTGCTTGGGCTTAGACGGTTACTGTGGAGCTTCATCCGC
>CAACWQ010000036.1_pt1 | contig 13641 bp, 14 predicted proteins | sample 2275681 | NCBI WGS metagenome assembly CAACWQ01 (sample SAMEA5312463, study PRJEB27640) | indoor metagenome | biome: indoor environment; feature: controlled; material: polymer furnished wood metals | place: Austria | collected 2011-04-21
GTCATGACCGCACTTCGAAAATCCGACTTCCCCCTCATCAACGTTCGCCAGCATCTGGAAACCGGGCCCATAGTGCTCGTGACCTCAGCCTGGAACGGCGAAAGTAACATCATGACCATGGGCTGGCACATGATGATGCAATTCGATCCAGCCCTTTTGGGCTGCTACATCTGGTCGGGGAACCATAGCTACGAACTGATCCGCAACAGCCAGCAATGCGTGATCAACGTACCCACCCTAGAGCTGGCGGACCAAGTCGTCGCGGTGGGCAACAATACGGGCAGTGCTGTGGACAAGTTTGGCCAATTCGGTCTTACCCCGACAGCTGCGACGCAGGTTGAAGCGCCGCTGATAGCCGAGTGCTATGCCAGTTTCGAATGCCAGCTGTATGACTCGAAGCTGATCGACGAGTACGGTCTGTTCATCTGGCAAGTGGTCAAAGCGCATGTAGATCGCTCGGTGGAGCAGCCTAGAACGCTGCACTACAGGGGAGGCGGTCAATTCATGGTGGCGGGGGAAATCTTGGACTTTCGCCAGCAATTCCGTCCCCAGAACCTCTGACTGGCGTGGACTACTCACTATTTACGGTATTGAGTGGGCGTGACGCCAACCTCACGTTTGAACACCTGAGAAAAATGGCTTGGGCTGCTGTATCCGATCTCCAAGCCTATATCGATCACGCTCCGATCCGTTTCGATTAGGAGCTGCCGGGCTCTTGCCATCCTCAGTCTGATAAAGAACTGCGACGGGGAATAACCAGCGGCTTTTTTGAACATCCGGCTGAAATGGTACTCGCTCATCCCAGCTATTTCGGCCAAGTGCCCGAGATTGAATTCATCAGCCAGATTCGCCTCCATTGCCGACAGCACACGGCGCAGCTTGTAAGCAGGCAATGCATTGCGGCGCACGATATCGTCCGCTGAGCTGTCCAGGTAGCTGCGGGCAAGGTGAATGGCGATGCACTGGGCCAACCCCTGAAGATAAAGAGGGCTAGCCCTGTGCCCCGTCAGTTCCAGGCGAACTTGCTCCAGTAGAACGGACAACCCATCGTCACGCCCGCCCGAGACTTCACTTAGTCGAACCGCTTCCACAGACCCGCCCAAGACCTCATGGATGGCTTTTTCCAAAAGCGGGATGCCGAGGTAGATATGCATGACCTCAAATGGTTCTACACCATCTACGTTCCAGCGCATCTCGTAAGGTTGTGCCGAGGTAGTCAAGAAGAAATCACCTTTGGACACTTGGCTACATTGCCAGTCGCCGTCAAGCTCACGCTCCTGAACGGCAGCATTACCGGAGATGATCCACACGAGCAAGGGCTCAGCTACGGCGGGCACGATAAAGCTCTCTTCCTTACGCTCCCGGTTAAAGATCTGCACCAACATATCCCTATCGGCCAGAACGTCCGAGGCGGCAAGCCGCTCACCCCGAATGTAAGCCTCCAGGCCATGGGCTGAAGTCCGCTCTATGACATCCATGGGAATCGTCACCTCAGTTAGTACGCCGACACAAACGAGCCATCTCGGGCATTGGTCTCACAGGGTGGACTTGAAGTTCAAGCCTAGGCTTTCAACAGTCAAGGCCGTTCGCGGCCCCGTAGGGGATGTAAAGAATCCGCTCTGGATGCGTGTTCTGAAAGGTAAAAGTCGAAAAAAAAGCCGGAATGTCTCCATTCCGGCCGGCCCCTCAACGCTCGGGATAGAGAATCATCCCTGCGTGATACAGCACGTTGCTTCGAAACTCCCCGTCGGCAGTAAATCCGGTGTCATCCACATACTCGATGTGATCACCCTCTAGCCAGTATCGACCTTGGTACGCGCTTTGTTGCCCTCCGCGGGCTTCGTCATAGCGGCCGCCAGGCAGGAGCTCATGGCGAATGCGACCGTCAGCCGTCACCCACATGCCAACGTATTTATCCTGATCTCCAAGTGGTTCACCCATGGCATTTCCTCGCTGTCGACCGGACGTTCAGAATGGACTTGCGGTTGGACGCACGATCAGTTCGCTGACATCGACATCCGCAGGCTGTTCTACGGCGTAGGCGATCGCCCGGGCAATCGCCGAGGCTGGAATCGCGATCTTGCGGAACTCGCGCATCTCGGCACGCCCGCCCTCATCGGAAATGCTGTCGGCCAGTTCGGACTCGGTGACGCCTGGGGCAATGACGGTGACCCGGATGTTACCGCCCACCTCCTGGCGCAAGCCCTCGGAAATGGCTCGTACGGCATATTTGGTGGCGCAGTACACCGCAGCGGTCGGGCTTACCGCGTAGGCTCCAATCGAGGCAATATTGATGATCTGACCGGCGCGCTGTTCTTGCATGAGCGGCAGCGTTGCGGCAATGCCGTGCAGGACGCCGCGAATGTTCACATCGATCATCCGATTCCACTCATCTACCTTGAGCGCTTCGAGTTTCGAAAGCGGCATGACGCCGGCATTGTTGATCAGCACGTCGACGCGTCCGTGCAGTTCGACAGCGAAGTCGATAAAGGACTGCATGTCATCAAGGTTGGTGACATCCAGCGCCTGGACATCAGCGATACCGCCTGCTGAACGAATCTCCCTGGCCAGAGTTTCCAGGCGATCGGTGCGGCGGGCGCCCAGGACCACGCGAGCGCCTTTGCTGGCAAGCAGGCGGGCTGTTGCTTCGCCGATACCACTGCTGGCGCCGGTGATCACGATGACTTTTTGTTCGATGCCGTGCATTTTCGTACTCCTGTTTCTGGCTTGAGGGGCCACCGCCGACAGGCAGGTGGTGAAGCAAGAGTAAGAAGCCTTGGCTGGGCTGGGTTATCCGATTCCTGCGGTCAACATGCACGATCCTGCGCAAGTGGTCGGCGTTGGAGTTCATGCGATGCCAGCGGGCAAAAAGCAAACATGCTTATCTATCTCATCGAACGTAAACCACGAAATTAAGCGACTATTCAGCTATGTGAGGCTGTTCCAGACTTACTCATACCAGCGTTCCATTCCGGAATGCTTACACCAAGGAACGTATGCCATGCCTCACGCCATCACCATTTCAAGCTCAGCCTCTCATCCTTCGGCTGCAACAGCTGGTGCCGCCGCACTAGTAGGTCGCATTTTTCTGAGCGCGATCTTCATCCTCTCAGGCGTATCCAAGGTAGGCGCGCCGGCCATGATGATCGGCTACATCAGTTCAGTTGGTCTGCCGTTTCCTTCCTTAGCGCTGACGCTTGCCATTCTCGTGGAAATAGCCGGCGGTGTAGCTCTGATCGCCGGGTATAAAACCCGTGTTGTCGCAGCAGGGTTGGCGCTTTTCAGTGTCCTCACTGCGGTGATCTTCCACAGTGCTCTGGCCGATCAGAACCAATTCATTCACTTCTTCAAGAACATCGCGATGGCCGGCGGTTTGCTGCAGATCGTGGCCTACGGCGCAGGACGCTTCAGCTTGGACGCGCGTCGCCAGTAACTGACGCGCCCTGCCAAACATCGACTTGATAACCCATTACCTACAGACGGGGAAGTTCATGAAAGCTATCCAAGTGGCAGAGTACGGTCAGATTGAACGGCTTGAGCTGATAGAGCTTGAAGAGCTGGTGCCCAACGATGACCAGGTTCTCATTGACGTTGCCGGCAGCGGAATCAATCCGATTGACTGGAAGATTCTCTCGGGGGCCATGAAGGAGTTCATCCCAATGTCCTTCCCCTACACGCCGGGTGTAGAGGTTGCCGGCACCATTGCAGCAGTTGGAAAGAATATTCACGAATACGCCCTGGGTGATGAGGTGTTCGGATTCATTGGAATAGGCGGTGGTTACGCCACCCAGGCTCTTGCAACGCCCGACAGGCTTGCGCACAAACCCGATGGGTTGTCACTTCTTCACGCCGGTGGAATTCCTGCCGCAGCGCTTACTGCTTGGCAGGCGCTGCACGAACACGCCGAAATCAAGCCAGGCCAGACTGTTGTGATTCACGGTGCAGCAGGAGGGGTGGGTAGTTTCGCGGTCCAGTTAGCACGGCTGGCCGGCGCTCATGTAGTGGCAACAGGCTCGGCCAGAAACCGAGACTACCTCCGATCACTCGGCGCCCATCAGTTCATTGATTACACCGCACAACAGTTCGAGAACCTCGTCAGCAATGTCGATACCGTCATTGATCTGGTCGGCGGAGACACTCAGGATCGCTCCTGGACGGTGATCAAACGCGGTGGGGCGTTAGTCTCGCCTGTCAGCACACCCAACGCGCAGAAAGCACGTGAGTACGGCGTAGTCAGCAAAAATTTCGCAACCCGGTCGGACGGGCGCCAGTTAGCGGAGATAGCGAAATTGTTTGCTGAGAAGAAGCTACACGCCGAGGTTGAGGTCGTTCCGCTTTCCAGCGCGGCTGAGGCTTTGATGCTAAGCCGGGGAGGACATATTCGCGGCAAACTGGTGTTCGATGTGAATCGGTGATTAATCTCGAAGGCGCTGCGCTCGGGTGAATCTGCCGGAAGGCGGCCCGGCGCAGGAATATGCAAAAGCCTCGCAGGAACCAAATAACGGCCTGCTCACCGCCGCCGTAATCTGAGCCCAAGCAGAAAGCGAACCCGCTTCTGCCGCCGGCCATCAGAGCGACCGAGCCTGCAACAAACAGGAATCCACGTCACGCTTTGCACTGACAACCGGCAACGAATCCATCGCAAATTACGGAGTCGCTGTCATGAAAACTGTACATACCATGATGATTGGAATTGCCTTATCTGCTCTCAGTGCAAGTTCGATGGCACTGCCAGCCAAAGAGATTGGCAGTTGGACCCATCAGACCTGCAAAGAAGTGATGGCACCCCTTGTTGTCGAGGGGGGTGGAGATCGTCTCAATTACCGCCGCGTGGCCGAGGGCGGTGCCGATCGCCTGAATGACCGCCGTGTAGCTGAGGACGGTGCTGATCGCCTGAATGACCGCCGTGTGGCTGAAGATGGTGCGGAACGTCTTAATGCCCGTAGAGTGGCTAAAGTCGATGCGGATCGTGCCACCTATGCCTGACGCATATAGCCCATCCTACCGAGAGCCCGGCCCGCCGGGCTCTTGCATTTGAAGGGTGTCTATTAGCATCTACCCAAAAGGCTGCGGACCAATTTATTCTCTGCAATAGAACCAGTCTAATGGGAGGTAATGGCAGTGGATGATAGGGACGAAGAGCTGACGCGTCTGAGGGCCGAGCTAGCATCAACCATGCATCGTTATGCTCCCACCTATGGCGTGTTTCAGACGGGAATTGCTCCGCTGCATTTCATACGCAGTGATACTCCAACCGATGTGATCCATACTGTCCATAAACCGGGGCTATGCATCGTTGTGCAGGGCCGTAAACAGGTGCAGTTGTGGGAAGAAAGCTATGTCTACGACCCTTTGAACTATCTGGTCGTCTCGGTAACCCTACCTTTAGCGGGTCAAGTGACAGAGGCATCCTCAGAGAAGCCCTATTTCTGCATCCGCCTGGATATCGATCCGGCAGAAATCGCTCAGCTGATCGCAGACGTCAGTCCTATCGGCGTGCCGAGCCAACAGCCCCACCGAGGGCTATATCTGGATAAGATCGATAGCTCGTTGCTCGATGCAATGCTGCGATTGGTACGTCTATTGGATGTGCCATCGGATATCCCAGCGTTGGCGCCGCTAGCACTAAGAGAAATTTTCTACCGGCTGCTCAAAGGCCAGCAGGGTCAGCGTTTACATGAGATAGCCATAACCGATAGCCAGACCCATCGCGTTACTCGGGCCATTGAGTGGCTGAACAACAATTATGCACAACCATTGCATATTGATGAGCTAGCGAGCTATGCCAATTTGAGTAACTCGACGCTTCACCACCGATTCAAGGCTGTCACCGCAATGAGTCCTTTGCAGTATCAAAAACAACTTCGCCTGCAGCATGCACGCAGGTTGATGATCTCAGAGGGTCTGGATGTTTCTACAGCCGGATTCAAGGTGGGCTATGAAAGTCCGTCACAGTTCAGCCGTGAATACAGCCGGATGTTTGGGGCCCCACCGAGCCGAGATATCGCGAAGCTTCGGTCTCTCGGGTAAGGTGCTGCTGAAGGCTTGGCTAAAACAACCCTGATGGCGGCCGCCGAGCAGAAGGTGATGCGCACATCAGCCGGGAAAAACGCCCGACACGCGCTGACGAACGCGTGGGTTTGTGACGAGTCGACGCTGGTGAAATACGGCGCCACGACGATGTTGCCACCTTGGCGCCCATCTCGGCGATTTCGGCCTCACTGGTAGTCAGGCTGGCAATGGGCGGCCGAGGACCATTACCGTAACGCTGCGCCAATGCCTGATAGAAACTTGCCGTACCCGTACCGACCACGGTCGAGAACACCACATCCGGAGCAGAGCGAACCACCCGCTCCACCACCTGGGCCAGGTCATCGGCCGAGGGGTACAGTGGCATGTAAGCCTCCTCCACCACTTCGCCGCCATGCTGCTTGTACAGATGGCGCATGACGTGGTTGCTTTCCCGGGGGTAGATGTAGTCCGAGCCGACGAAGGCGACCCTGGCACCATAATGACGGGTCAGGTAGGCCGCCAGCGGCGCGCTGTTCTGGTTAGGTGTCGGCCCGCCATAGACGATGTTGGGCGAGTACTCGAAACCCTCTTAAGGCGTGGGATAGAACAGCAAGCCATCAGCGCGCTCGACCACCGGCATCACGGCTTTACGGGTATGCGACATGTAGCAGCCGAGCATCAGGCGCACGCCGGTCAGCGAGAACACGCCCCAGACATTGGCCTTGCGGCAGGCCTGGGCGAACACTTCGGTTTCCACGCCGGGTACGGCCACGGCGGTTTCCATCATTTCTGCCGGGGCGTACATGATGCCCAGCAGGCTGTACTCCGGGAAAATCACCAGATCCATGCCCGGCAACAGCCGCTGCCTCTTTAGGCGCCGAGTGAGCCCAGCACGCGTTGCAGCCTGTCCCGGGTCGTATCCGTGCACGCTTGCATCGGTTCGCGCAGCTCGTCTGCCATCAGGTTTTGCAACTGCAACGCTGCCTTCACCACCGCCGGGTTGGGCTCGGTAAAAGCCAGCTTGATCCAGGGCAGCAACTGGTAGAACGTGCCGCGCGCAGCCACCCAGTCACCGCTGTCGACCTGCTGCAGCATGCGCACATACAGGTCGGCACGCACGTGCGCGGAGGCTGAAATAGCCCCAGCACCACCCAGGCACAGGTTGTTGAAGATCTGCAGGTCTTCACCCGCCAGCACCTGGGCATGGCCACCCTCGATCAGGGCCAGGGTGGTCTCGCTGTCGCCGCTACAATCCTTGACGGCTGCAATGCGCGGGTGACGCACGATTCGGCGCAGGGTTTCACGCTCGATGCGCACGCCCGTGCGATAGGGAATGTCGTACACGATCACTGGCACGCGGGCGGCATCGGCCACAGTGGCGAAGAAGGCTTCGAGACCGGCCTGCGAAGGGCGGATGTAGCACGGTGCAGGGACTAGCAACCCGCCAATGTCACGCTGCTGGACTTCAGCCTGAAACGCTAGCAGCTCACGCAGGTTGTAACCCGACAGGCCCATCACCACCCTGCCCGGCTCCACCCAGGCCAGCACCGCATCCAGCACTGCCAGTTGCTCGGCCTTGGACAGTGCCGCCGCCTCGCCCGTGGTACCGCACACCACAAAACCGGCCACGCCGTCCTCGAGCAGCTTCTTCACCAGTTTTTCCAAGGCGGCAAAGTCGATTTCATTGGCGCGCATTGGCGTGACGAGGGCGATCCAGATACCACGGAAATTCGACATGCAAAAACTCCTGATGTTGACCGAAAGTCAGCGTCAGAGGGTGAAGAGTCGAAGTGGTCTGGCAGGGATACCTAGCGCCTTCTGTCTCGTCAGCCCACCTGACGAGACAGCGCGCCTCGGTCAGATGAGCGGCTGTTTCTTGGATTTCTTGGCAACGGCAACGCACGCGCCTGCCTGGGCAATGAAGCCCGAAGCGAAGATGGCGTGGTTGGACATGGACATGGGGGAAAGCCCGCTGCGTGGATTAGGCTGGATAATGGTGGAGCGACACGCGAGGTGTCAACCCTCGACCTTGCTGCAGCGTCGCAAAGCTCGAAGCCGGCTCAGTGCAGAAGCCTGAACTTTCGTTCACCGTGCATACAGCGACATTTCGGGCGATGACTTGATGAGAAAAGGTTATGCCAGCAGGCGAATGCCTGGATGTGCGGTATGGTTACCCGGTAAGCAAAACCTGATTTGCGGAGACCCACATGTTTCGTGTTTTTGAACGCTGGCTCGACCCCTTCCCCCCTGACGAAGTGCCGCCACCCCCGGTGGGCCTGCTGCGCTTCATGTGGGCCTGCACCCGGGGCGCCCGCGGCTACATTCTTGCCCTGGCCCTGCTCAGTGCCGGGGTATCGGTTTACGAAGCCTGGCTGTTTGCCTTCCTCGGCCAAGTGGTCGACCTGCTCTCGAACTGGCAGGCCGGGGGTGCCGTAGGTGCTGAGGAAAGCCGTGTGTTGTGGGGCATCGGTATCGTCCTGGTGGCCAGCATCGGGCTGGTGGCAATGCGTACCATGGTTCAACACCAAGTGCTGGCGATCAACTTGCCGCTGCGGTTGCGCTGGGACTTTCACCGGCTGATGCTGCGCCAGAGCTTGTCGTTCTTCTCTGACGAGTTTTCGGGCCGGGTCACCACCAAGGTGATGCAGACAGCCTTGGCGGTACGCGAGGTGCTGTTCACCGTCATCGAAATACTGCCCGGTATCGGCGTGTACTTCATTGCAATCATTGCCCTGGCGGGTGGTTTTGCCCTGAAGCTGATGCTGCCGTTCATTGCCTGGCTGGCTCTGTTCGGGCTGGCGATGCTGTACTTCGTGCCGCGCCTGGGCAAGGTCGGGCAGGAACAGGCCAACGCGCGGTCGTCGATGACTGGGCGGGTTTCCGATGCCTACACCAACATCACGACGGTAAAGCTGTTCTCGCACTCCAGGCGCGAAGCGCACTTCGCCCGTGCGGCCATGGAGGACTTCAAGCAGACCGGCTTTCGCCAGATGCGCTTGGTCAGCCAGTTCGAAATCGTCAACCAGGCGCTGGTGGTGGGCTTGATCTTCGGCTCCGGCGGCTATGCGCTGTGGCTGTGGCACCAAGGCCAGGTCGGCACCGGTGCAGTCGCGGCAATCACCGCCATGGCCCTGCGTATCAACGGGATGTCGCACTGGATCATGTGGCAGATGACCTCGTTGTTCGAGAGCATCGGCACCGTGCAGGACGGCATGGCCACCCTCACCCACGGCCCCAAGGTGCAGGATGCAACCGATGCAGGCGAACTGGTGACTCAGGGCGGCGCAGTAACGTTCGACAAGGTCAGCTTCAACTACAACGGCGAGCGCCAGGTCCTGAACGACCTGAGCCTGCACATTCGCCCAGGCGAAAAGGTCGGGCTGGTCGGCCGCTCAGGCGCAGGCAAATCCACCTTGATCAACTTGCTGCTGCGCTTCTATGACGTGGACAGCGGTGTCATCCGCATTGATGGGCAGGACGTCGCCAAGGTCACCCAGGACAGCCTGCGCAGCGCCATCGGCATGGTCACTCAGGACACCTCGCTGCTACACCGCTCGATCCGCGACAACATCGCCTACGGCCGCCCGGATGCCACCGAAGCGCAGATCCGCGCTGCGGCGGCCAATGCCCAGGCCGATGGGTTCATCAGCCAGCTCAGTGACCGCCAAGGCCGCAGTGGCTACGACACCTTGGTGGGTGAACGCGGTATCAAGCTGTCCGGCGGCCAGCGCCAGCGCATTGCCATTGCCCGGGTGATGCTGAAGAACGCGCCGATCCTGCTGCTGGACGAAGCCACCAGCGCTCTGGACTCGGAGGTGGAAGTGGCCATTCAGGAAAGCCTGGATGAAATGATGCAAGGCAAGACCGTCATCGCCATCGCCCACCGGCTGTCGACGATTGCGGCCATGGACCGGCTGATCGTGATGGATGAAGGCCGCATCATCGAGCAAGGTACCCACGCTGAGTTGCTGGCGAAAAAGGGCACCTATGCCCGGCTGTGGCAACACCAGAGCGGCGGGTTCCTGGGTGAGGACCAAGGTGTGGCCGAGGCGGTGGAATAGGCCTTAGCCAAACACATGCGAGGGGCGGCGCAGCACCGGGTCGAACGGGTTGACCCGTTCGCCGATCGCCGCCGCCTCCCGCTTGAGCAAGGCCACCACAGTCGGCATGCGGTTAGGCCCAAGGCGGTCGCTGATGGTCGCCACGCTCAAGGCCGCCACCGCATGACCATTACGGTCCAGAATTGGCACTGCCAGGCCGGCCATGCCGTCGAGTACCCCGGTGTTGCGCCCGGCATACCCCAGGCTGCGCACATTGTCGATTTCGGCACGCAGCAGCACTTCGTCGTAATGGTGAAAATCCTTGAGCCGCGGCAGGTTATAACGGATCACCTCGTCACGCTCCTCCTCAGGCAGGAAAGCCAGAATGGCCAGGCTGCCCTGCCCCACGCCCAAGGCCACACGGCCGCCGATGTCGCCGGTAAAGGTGCGGATCGGGTAAGGCCCTTCGCTGCGGTCCAGGCACACCGCGTCAAACCCCGAACGCGCCAGCAGAAACAGCGAATCCCCCAGCGAAGCAGAAAGCCGCAGCAGGCTGGGGCGCACCACATCGCGCAAATTGCCGGCCTGCCCGGCCTTGGCCGCCAGGGCAAAGAAATCCAGGCTCAGGCGGTAGCGCTTGCTGGTCGCACACTGGTCGACCATGCCCTCTTCGATCAGGCTGCGCAGTAACCGGTGTGTGGTGGGCTGTGCCAGGCCAACCCGCTGGGCCAGCTGGCTGACCTTCTCGCCCTCGCCACCGCAATCACCCAGCGCACGCAACACGGCGAACAAACGCGACACGGCACTGACACCCACTTCCCTGGCTTGACCATTTCGTTCATCGGAATCCATTTTTCGCTAAACCCTATCAAATTTCATTGAGTGGAATAATTTCAAAATAGCTATCACTCAGTGAAATTACCCTTTGTCGCCATCCTAATCATTGCCCTACTCTCCGGTCCATAGGGCGATATCACAACATCGGCCGCCGCCACAGAAGCGAGCGCCAACGTCCGTAAAAGCATTGCTTTTCGCCGCTGGCGCTCTGCCCACCCTGAAACTGCCGGTTTATCCCGGTTCCGTTTGCGATGGAGCACAGCCATGACCTTTCTGTTGATCGACAAACTCTGCAAGCGCTATGGCGCCACGGAGGCCGTGGCCAGTTCGTCACTGGCCATCGAAAAAGGCGAGTTTGTCTCCCTGCTCGGCCCTTCCGGCTGCGGCAAGACCACCACCCTGCAGATGATTGCTGGCTTCGTCGAGGTCACCAGTGGCCGCATCGTGCTCGATGGCCGCGACATCACCCACGCCAAACCAGCCAGCCGCGGCCTGGGCGTGGTGTTCCAGAGCTACGCGCTGTTCCCGCACATGACCGTGCGCGACAACGTTGCCTTTGGCCTGCGCATGCGCAAGGTAGGCAATGCCGACATCGCCCGCCGCGTGGACCAGGCGCTGGCGCTGGTGCGCCTGGACAAGCATGCCGACCGCTACCCACGGGAATTGTCCGGCGGCCAGCGCCAGCGTGTAGCACTGGCACGCGCGCTGGTGATTGAACCGCCCGTGCTGCTGCTGGACGAGCCGCTGTCCAACCTGGACGCACACCTGCGTGAAGAAATGCAGTTCGAGATCTGCCGTATCCAGAATGAAGTCGGCATTACCACGTTGATGGTCACCCACGACCAGGCCGAAGCCTTGTCGATCAGCGACCGGGTGGTGGTGATGGAAGCCGGGCGCATCACCCAGGTCGATGACCCTTACCGCCTCTACGAACACCCGGGCACGCCGTTCATTTCCGACTTTGTCGGCAAGGCCAACCGCCTGCGTGGCGTCACCGGCTCTGGCGGCCAACCGCAGGCAGCGCCCCAGGGGCCGCTGACCCTCAGCCTGCGCCCGGAAAAGATCAGCCTCGGCCCGGCGGGCAGCGGCAAACTGTCAGGGCGCATCAGCTGCCGCTACTTCCTCGGCAGCCAGTGGCTATACCGCGTTGATACTGCCCTGGGCAACCTGGCCGTGGTCCGCGCCAACGATGGCAGCGCGCCGCTGGACGAAGGTGCGCCGGTTGGCCTGGACTGGAACGATGCCCTGCTGCGGGTGCTGAACGCGGCCGAGGTGGCGGCATGAGTACGGCAAAACTGCGCAACAACGCCTGGGGCTACGGCCTGAGCAGCCCGGCCCTGCTGTTGTTCCTGGCCTTGCTGGTAATGCCGCTGGGGTTGACCGTGCTGCTGTCGTTCAACGCGTTCGACTACAGCAGCGGCATCCAGGCCGGCCAATACACCCTCAGCCATTACCTGAGCCTGGTGACCGACACCTATTACTACGAGATTTTCTTTCGCACCTTCTGGATCAGCGCCCTGGTCACCTTGCTGTGCGTGCTGATCGGCATCCCCGAGGCCATGGTGCTTAGCCGCATGGGCGCGCCGTGGCGCTCGATCTTTCTGATCCTGGTGCTGACCCCGCTGCTGATTTCGGTGGTGGTGCGCGCCTTCGGCTGGAGCCTGCTGCTGGGCTCTGACGGCCTGATCAACCAAGGCATCAGCGCCCTCGGTGGGCAGCCGATAAAGCTGTTGTACACCCCGTTCGCGGTGATCATCGGCCTGGTCCACGTGATGCTGCCGTTCATGATCATCCCGGTCTGGACCTCGTTGCAGAAGCTCGACCCGGCCGCCGAACAGGCTGCACTGTCGCTGGGCGCCAGCCAGTGGACGGTGTTCCGCCGCATCGTGCTGCCACAGATCATGCCGGGCGTGCTGTCGGGCACGCTGATCGTGTTCGGCCTGGCGGCCAGCTCGTTCGCCATCCCCGGGCTGCTGGGCGGGCGCCGACTGAAGATGGTCGCCACCATGATTTACGACCAGTACCTGGCCGAACTGAACTGGCCGATGGGCGCCACCATCGCGGTCGCCCTGCTGCTGATCAACCTGCTGGTGATGCTCAGCTGGAACCGGCTGGTGGAACGCCGCTACAAACGCGCACTTGGAGTTTGAACCCATGACCCGTAACGGCCCGCTGGCCCTGTCTTTTCACGCCCTGGTGATGCTGTTCATGCTCGCCCCGCTGGTGGTGGTGTGCCTGGTGGCATTCACCCCGGAAAACACCCTGAGCCTGCCCACCGCCGGCTTCTCGCTGCGCTGGTTCAGCGCCGTGTTCGAGCGCGCCGACTTCCTTGACGCGTTCTACAACAGCCTGAAACTCGCCGCCCTGGCGGCCTCGCTGGCCACCCTGATCGCCGTACCCGCTGGCCTGGCGCTGACCCGCTACAGCTTCCCGGGCCAGGGCTTTGTCAACGGGCTGCTGCTGTCACCCATCATCATCCCGCACCTGGTGCTGGGTGTAGCCCTGCTGCGGCTGTTCGCCTTGCTTGGGGTCAATGGCAGCTTCGCCTGGCTGGTGTTCGCCCATGTGGTGGTCATTACACCCTACGTGCTGCGCCTGGTGCTGGCTGCCGCCATTGGCATCGACCGCAGCGCCGAGCAGGCCGCACAGAGCCTGGGCGCAGGCCGCGTCACGCTGTTCTGCAAAGTGACCCTGCCGATGATCTTGCCGGGGGTGGCCGGTGGCTGGCTGCTGGCGTTCATCAACAGCTTCG
>CAACWQ010000113.1_pt1 | contig 13450 bp, 12 predicted proteins | sample 2275681 | NCBI WGS metagenome assembly CAACWQ01 (sample SAMEA5312463, study PRJEB27640) | indoor metagenome | biome: indoor environment; feature: controlled; material: polymer furnished wood metals | place: Austria | collected 2011-04-21
CGACATCGAAATCGAGATCAGCAACCAGTGCGCCAGGCTGATCGGCAACGCGATCATCTTCTACAACTCGGCGATCCTGTCCCTGCTGCTGACGAAGTACGAGGCAGCTGGCAATGCCAAGGCGCTGGCGTTGATCACGCAGATGTCGCCAGCGGCCTGGCGGCACATCCTGCTGAACGGGCATTACACCTTCCAGACTGACGGCAAGTTCATCGACCTGGATGCGCTCGTGGCGGGACTGGAGCTGGGCTGACGGAAATTTCTGGGATTCCGGCGTACAACCCCTTACGGCACCCAACTGCTGGAATGGCTGGAAACCTACACCTTCCCGACCGAATCGCGCTTTGCCGATGCCGACTGGTCGGCCAAACAGTCCAAGGTCTTTCTCGACCTGCTGCTGGCGCATGGCACCACCTCGGCGCTGGTGTTCAGCACGTCGCACAAGGTCGCCAGCGAGGCGCTGTTCAGCGCTGTGCACGAGTACAACATGGCGATCACCACCGGCCGGGTGATGATGGACTGCAACGCCCCGGACGGCGTACGTGACACCGCCGAGGCCAGTTACCAGGAAAGCCGCGAGCTGATTGCCCGCTGGCACGGTACCGGCCGTCAGCGCTATGCCGTCACCCCGCGCTTCGCCGCCACCTCGACCCATGCGCAGCTGACTTACGCCGGCAAGCTGATGACCGAGGCAGAGGGCCTGCTGATGCAGACCCACTGGGCGGAAAACAAGGCCGAGATCGCCTGGATTGCCGAGCTGTTCCCGGACCGCGCCAGCTACCTCGACGTCTACGACCACTTCGGCCTGCTCGGCCCACGCAGCGTGCTGGCGCACGGCATTCATATCGACGATGCCGACCGCGCCCGGCTGGCCGAAACCGGCACCCGCATCGCTTTCTGCCCGACCTCCAACACCTTCCTCGGCAGCGGCCTGTTCGATCTGGCCAGCGCCCGCGCGGCGAATGTCGAGGTCGGTCTGGCCTCGGATGTGGGCGGCGGCACCAGCCTGTCGATGCTGGTCACCATGGCCGAGGCCTACAAGGTCTGCCAGCTGCGCGGGCAGAGCCTGAACCCGTTCCAGGCGTTCTACATGGCGACCCTTGGCAACGCCAAGGTGCTGCATCAGGAGACCGAGACCGGCAACCTGGCACCCGGCAAGATGGCGGACTTTTTGATCATCGACCGCGCCGCCAGCCCGATTCAGCAACTCAAGCACAGCGCCGAGCGCGATCTGTCGGGCATCCTGTTCGACTTGATGATCCTCGGCGACGACCGCAGCATCCGTCGCACCTACATCGCCGGCCAATGCCGTTACGACCGCGACGCCGCACAAGGAGCAGCCCATGCTGGTCTATCTGTCTGATTGGCTCAGCCTGATCATCCGCTGGTTTCACGTGATTGCCGGGGTTGCCTGGATTGGCGCCTCGTTCTACTTCGTCTGGCTCGACAACAACCTGCGTGAGCCGCCGGCGTGGAAGAAGCAGAAAGGCATCAAGGGTGACCTCTGGGCCATCCATGGTGGCGGCTTCTATGAGGTGGCCAAGTATGAAGTCGGCCCCGAGCAGATGCCGACTGACCTGCACTGGTTCAAGTGGGAGGCCTACAGCACCCTGATGAGCGGTCTGGCGCTGTTGTTCGTGGTCTACTACCTCGGCAACCCCGGTTACCTGATCGACCCGAGCAAGCTGGATCTCAGCGCCGCCGGCGCGATGGCTATCGGTATCAGCACCCTGCTGGGTGTGATGGTGATCTACGAGGCGCTGATTCGCAGCCCACTGGCGCGCAACGGCATGGCCTTCGGCGTGGTGCTGTATCTGATTCTGGTGGCGGTTGCGTTCGGTCTGTATCAGGTGTTTGCCGGTCGGGGCGCGTACATTCACGTGGGGGCGGTGATCGGCACCATCATGGTCGCCAACGTATTCCTCGGCATCGTCCCGGCTCAGCGCGCCCTGGTGAATGCGGTCGCCCGTGGCGAGAAGCCCGGTGAAGAAGTGGTGATGCTGGCCCAGCGCGCCATGCTGCGCTCGCGCCACAACAACTACCTGACCCTGCCGGTGCTGTTCATCATGATCAGCAACCACTACCCGATGTTCTACGCCAATGCCTACGGTTGGGCGGTACTGGCAGCGATCGGTGCGATTACGGCCTACGCACGGCACTTCTTCAACCTGCGCAATCAGGGCCAGTTCAAGCCGTCGATTCTGGTTATCAGTGCGTTGGCAACCGTTGCCCTGATCTGGGCCATGGCGCCGAGTGCACCGGCCAAGATCGAGAGTCATGCGACGGAGGAAGGGGCTGCAGTAACCCGAGTTGCCGACGCCGAGGTCAGCCAGCTGCTCGCCACCCACTGCCAGGCCTGCCACGCGGTCAAGCCGACCAGCCCGGCCTTCCAGGCCCCGCCTGCCGGCATCGTGCTGGACAGCCTCGAGCACCTCAAGCAGAACCGCGACAAGGTCTATCAGGCCGCCGTCGCCTCCGGCCTGAACGCGGGTGAGCAGGTTGTTGCGGCCGGTGGCAACGAGCTGAGCGAGGGCCAGCGGGTACGTCCCTGGATCCGTGAGCGGGGGCTGTAATGAATATTGCGGCCTACTTCATCAAGCGCCGGGTCACCAGCTGGCTGGTGGCACTGTTGCTCGGCATTGGCGGGGTTATTGCGTTTCTCGACCTCGGGCGGCTGGAGGATCCGGCCTTCACCCTGAAAATGGCGATGGTTGTTACCCCGTATCCGGGTGCCTCGCCGCAGCAGGTCGAAGAGGAACTGACCTACCCGCTGGAAAATGCCATCCAGCAGTTGCCCTATATCGACACCATTACCTCGACCAGCAGTGCGGGTCTGTCGCAGATCATGGTCGAGGTACAGAAACAGTACGGCCCGGAGCAGCTGCCACAGATCTGGGACGAGATGCGCCGGCGCATCAACGACCTGCGCCCCAACCTGCCGCCGGGGGTGGGCGAGCCGCAGATCAAGGATGATTTCAGCGACGTGTACGGCACCTTCTTCATGATCAGCGGCGACGGTTACGACTACCGCGAGCTGCGTGATTACGCCGATTACCTGCGCCGGGAACTGGTGCTGGTGGACGGCGTCGGCAAGGTCAGCCTGGCTGGCGTGCCGCAGGAAGAGGTGCATCTGGAGATATCCCGTGCCCAGATGACCGCTCTGGGCATCGCACCGCAGCGTATCTACGACCTGCTGAGCCGCCAGAACGTGGTGTCAGACGCCGGCCGCATGCTGGTTGGCAGCGAGTCTATCCGACTGCATCCGACGGGCGAGTTTCAGGATGTCAGCGAGCTGGAACGGCTGATCATCAGTTCACCCGGCAGCTCTAAGCGAGTTTATCTGGGCGACGTGGCGAAGATCAGTCGCGGTTTTGCCGACACCCCCACCAGCCTTTATCGCGCCCAGGGCCAGCCGGCGCTGGGCCTCGGTGTGTCATACGCGGCCCACGTCAACGTGGTCGATGTGGGTAACGCGGTGGCGCTGCGACTGGCCGAGCTGGAGCAGGACCGCCCGGCCGGCATGCAGGTCACCATGTTCTACAACCAGGCCGCCGAGGTAGAAAACTCGGTCGGCGGGTTTGTCTGGAACTTCCTCGCTTCGGTGGTCATTGTCGTCGTTGTGCTGCTGATCTTCATGGGGCTGCGCAGCGGCCTGCTGATTGGTCTGGTGCTGGCGCTGACGGTGCTGGGCAGCTTTATCTTTATGCAGATGATCGGCATCGAGCTGCAGCGGATTTCGCTCGGTGCGCTGGTGATTGCGCTGGGGATGCTGGTGGATAACGCCATTGTCATCGTCGAGGGCATTCTGGTCGGTCGTCAGCGCGGCCAGACCACGCTGCAGTCGGCCGGTGATATCGTCGGTCAGACCAAGCTGCCGCTGCTGGGGGCAACCGCGATTGCCATCATTGCCTTTGCGCCGATTGGTCTGTCGGACGACTCCACCGGCGAGTTCTGTCTGTCGCTGTTTCAGGTGCTGCTGATCTCGCTGACCCTCAGCTGGGTCACCGCCATCACCCTGACGCCCTTCTTCGCCAGCCTGTTCTTCCGTGATCAGCCGGCGCAGGCCGGTGATGCCGAAGCAGAAGACCCGTATCGCGGCATGGTCTTCGTGCTCTATCGCAAACTGCTGGGCACGGCGCTGCACCACCGGGTGCTGACGCTGGTACTTCTGGGCGCGCTGCTGGTGGCGTCGGTATTTGGCTTCAGTCAGGTGCGTCAGGCGTTCTTCCCGCCGTCCAACACGCCGATGTTCTTTGTCGACGTCTGGCTGCCGAAGGGCAGCGACATTCGCTACACCGAGCAGGTCGTGGCGGAGATGGACCGCTATGTGCTCGCGCAGGACGGCGTAACCGAGGTCACCACGACCATCGGCCAGGGCGCGCTGCGCTTTATCCTCACCTACTTCCCGCAGCGGATTCACGCCAACTATGCGCAGCTGCTGGTGCGCACCGAGCAGCGCGAGCAGATTGCCCCGCTCATCGCCGAGCTGGATGAGTACTTCAAGACCCAGCACCCCACGGCTAAAGTGAAGCTCAAGCAATTGATGCTCGGACCCGGCAGCGACAGCAAGATCGAAGCACGCTTTACTGGCCCGGACCCGCAGGTGCTGCGCGAGCTAGGTGCGCAGGCCATCGCGATCATCAAGGCCGACCCGGTGGCCGACGCCGTGCTGCATGACTGGCGCGAGCGCACCAAGCTGGTCCGCCCGCAGTTTGCCGAAGCGCAGGCCCGTGAGCTGGGTGTCGACAAGCGCGATCTGGATACCCTGTTGAAGATGAACTTCAGCGGCGTCAACGTCGGCCTGTACCGTGACGGCACCCGCATGTTGCCGATTGTCGCGCGCACCCCGGAAGACGAGCGGCTGGATGCCGGGACCCTCAACGACCTGCTGGTCTGGAGCACCGTGCGCAGTACCTACATCCCGATCTCGCAGGTGGTCAACGGCTTCGTCACCGATTGGGAAGACCCGCTCATCCTGCGTGAGGACCGCAAGCGCACCCTGACCGTACAGGCCGACCCGAGCATCATCAGCGGCCAGACCGCCGCCGAGCTGTTTGGCCGCATCCGCCCTCAGATCGAAGCCATCGAACTGCCGCGCGGCTACGAGCTGGAGTGGGGTGGTGAGTACGAAAGCTCGCGCGACGCGCAGAAAGCCGTATTCGGCAGCCTGCCGCTGGGCTATCTGGCGATGTTCCTGATCACCATCCTGCTGTTCGACTCGATCAAGCGTGCCGCGATCATCTGGCTGACCGTACCGCTGGCAGTCATCGGCGTGACCTTGGGCTTTTTGCTCACCGGCATCCCGTTCGGCTTTATGGCGCTGCTCGGTTTTCTCAGCCTGAGCGGCATGCTGGTGAAGAACGGCATCGTGCTGGTCGACGAGATTCGTCTGCAGATCGACTCCGGCAAGGAAGCCTACAGCGCGCTGGTGGACTCCTCGATCAGCCGGGTGCGTCCGGTGTCGATGGCCGCGTTGACCACGATCCTCGGCATGGCGCCGCTGCTCACCGACGCCTTCTTCCAGAGCATGGCCGTGGTGATCATGTTCGGCCTGGGCTTTGCCACCATCCTCACGCTGGTGGTGCTGCCGGTGATCTACAGCCTGTTCTACAAGATCCCGGTCGAAGGGCGGCGGGTATAATCCCGCCGCTGATGCCGACGCCAAATTGTAGGGTGGAGAACGCACAGCGTTGTCTACCATGCTGTAACTCCGCTCAGGCCCCAATGCCGTAGGCTGGAGAACCGCGAAGCGTTCTCCACCATCGTGAAGCCCGGCCCAACGCTGCCGTTGCACACCGCCCACGGCTGACGTAACCGAAACGCTGGGGTAGGCTGCAACAACCCACTCGCAGCTGGAGCGTCGTATGAGCAGCCACCCCGTCAGCGCCCAACGCATCACCGCCCGCACTGCCGAAATCGGCGGCACCCTGCCGGTCAATCGTGTCCTGCCCACCCGCCAACGCCGCCAGATCGGCGCCTGGTGCTTCCTCGATCACGCCGGCCCCGCCCGCTTTGAATCAGGTGAGGGCATGCACGTAGGCGCGCACCCGCACACCTGCCTGCAGACCTTCACCTGGATGATCGAAGGCGACGTGCTGCACCGGGACAGCCTTGGGAATGAGCAACTGATCCGCCCCGGCGAAGTTAACCTGATGACCGCCGGGCGCGGCATCAGCCACACCGAAGACTCCACCGACGTCACCGACCGCCTGCACGCCGCCCAACTGTGGATCGCCCTGCCGCCACACATGGCAAACGCCGACCCCGCCTTTACCCACTACCCAGACCTGCCCACCTGGCAGCAAAGCGGCATCGACTTCACCCTGCTGGTCGGCGACTTCGCCGGCCACACCTCCCCGGTCGAGGTCTACAGCCCACTACTCGGCCTGGACATCCACAGCCCCTACGGCGGCACCTGCGAGCTGACCCTAAACCCGGCTTTTGAGCACGGCCTGCTGGTGATGGAAGGCGAACTGGAACTGGACGGCGAACGCTTCGCCGAAAACGAACTCGCCGCCCTCGACCCCGGCCCAACCACCCTGCACCTCACCCTCACCCCCGGCAGCCGCCTGATCCTTATAGGCGGAGAACCAGCCGAGAAAGTGCTGATGTTCTGGAATTTCGTCGGTTACAGCCGGGAATACATCATCGAAGCGACGCGGGAGTGGCAGGCGGAGTCTGTGCGCTTCGGCAAGGTGGCGGGATTTGATGGGGAGCGGTTGGCGGCGCCGGCGTTGCCGTGGCGGAGTGCGTAATCGCGCGTGAACGTCGCCCCGATTTATCATACCCACACGGTATCTACGGCGTGGTTAGGCCGGACGTTGCTAGCGCTTTAACCGCCGCGAGCATTGCTCTGCGCGCGGCCTCCTGACTCACCACCCTGAACCTCACCTTCTGCCCCGGCGCACATTGCGCCAACCGCGCCAGCGACAGCGGCGTGACTGCGCCGAGCCTTGGATAGCCGCCGATGGTTTGGCGGTCGTTCATCAGGATGATCGGTTGGCCGTCGGGCGGTACTTGGACGGCGCCGAGGGGGATGCCTTCGGAGATCAGGGCTTGGCCCTGGTAGCGCAGCGCGGGGCCGGTGAGGCGCATGCCCATGCGGTCGGCGCGTTGGTCGAGGGTCCAGCTTTGGTTGAAGGCGGCGAACAGGCTGGCACCGGCGAAGGCGGCGATTTGTGCGCCGGGGATCAGGTCGAGCACGACTTCATTGCCCGGATACCAGAGCGCGTCTGCGGGCAGGGTTCGTGGTGCTGCGTCGCTGGCCTTACCCTGCAGGCGGTCGCCGTTGTGCAGGCCGCGGCCATTGCCGTGCAGGCCGCCGAGGTGTTCGCGCATGACGGTGGCGACGGCGCCCATGACCGGGTCTGCGGCAAAGCCGCCGGGGGTGGCGAGGTAGGCGCGTACGCCGCGCTTGGGGCTGTTGAACTGCAGGGTCTGGCCGTGGTGCAGTTGGAATGCCTGACCGGGTGTCAGTGGTTGCTCGTCGAGTTTCGCGTCCAGGTCGGCGCCGGTCAGCGCCAGCCAGCCGCTGGCTTGTGCGCGCAGTTGCAGGCCGCCAAGGGGGATTTCGATCACGGCGGCATCGGCGGCGTTGCCGAGCAGCCAGTTGGCCTGCTGCATGGCGACCCAGTCCAGCGCCCCGCCCTGGGTGATGCCCAGATGGCGCACGCCAAAGCGACCGCCGTCTTGCAGCTGGGCAAAGCCGAGGCTGTGTTCGACCAGCAGCTCGATCATGCGCTGGCCTCCATCGCCGTATCGTCGCCGCCGAGGCGGATAAATTCGGCGTGGTCGATGGACACAAAGCGCACCCGGTCGCCGGGTTGCAGCAGGCTGCCGCGCTCGGCGCTGAACAGGGTCAGCGGGCAGCGGCCAATCAGGTTCCAGCCACCGGGTGAGGTCAGCGGGTAGATGGCGGTCTGGCGTTCGGCGATGCCGACGCTGCCTTTGGGCACGCGTTGGCGCGGGGTAGCGAGGCGGGCGGAGGCGAGCGCTGTATCCACCAGCCCCATGTAGGCAAAGCCGGGCGCGAAGCCGAGGGTGAACACCGGGTAGTCGCGGCTGCAATGTTGCTCGATCACCTGCTCGGGGCTGAGCCCGGCGCGCTGGGCGATGCTGGTCAGCTCGGGGCCGACGCTGTCGTGATACCAGACCGGGATGGCGTGCAGGGTGCCGGTGTCGCTCGCCAGCGGTTGCAGGTTGCGCAGGCAGCTGCGGATCAGCGCGATGGCGTCGCTTTCGCTCAGGGCGTGCAGGTCGTAGTGCAGTAGCAAGGTGGTGTACGACGGCACCAGATCGATCAGCTGCGGACCGAAGGCTGCGCGCAGCTTTTCTGCGGCGGCGATCAGCCAGGGCATGTTGGCTTCGTCGATCTCATCAAACAGGCGCACCATCAGGCTGTCGATGGCGGCGCTCTCGATGCGTAGATTCACAGCGCGTCCAGCGCGGCGCGGATGCGCGCGACCACGGCGACCGATTCGGCGTTGTCGCCGTGTACGCAGAGGCTGTCGGCGCGCAGGGTCAGTTGGCTACCGTCGCTGGCGGTGATCGGCTCGCCACGGGCGAAGGTCAGTGCCTGGGCCAGAATGCGCTCGGGGTCGTGATGGACAGCGCCCGGTTGGTTGCGGGGCAGCAGGTAGCCATCCGGGTCGTAACCGCGGTCGGCGAAGGCTTCAAACAGCAGGCCGATGCCTTGCTCTGCGGCCAGTTGTTCGGCTTCGCTGTTGTTGCGGCGGGCCAGCAGCATCAGCGACAGTTGCGGGTTGAAGCGGGCGACGGCGCGCATCACTGCGGTGAGCAGCGCGGGCTGTTTCATCATGTCGTTGTACAGCGCGCCGTGGGGTTTGACGTAGCTGAGGCTGGCACCTTCGGCGCGGCAGATACCGTCCAGTGCGCCAAGTTGATAGAGCAGCAGGTCTTCCACTTCCTGCGCGGAACAGGCCATCGAGCGGCGGCCAAAGCCGACGAGATCCGGGTAGGCCGGATGGGCGCCGATACGCACGCCGTGCTGCACCGCCAGCGCGACGGTGCGGCGCATGGTGGACGGGTCGGAGGCGTGAAAGCCGCAGGCGATGTTGGCGCTGTGCACATGCGGCATGACGGCCTCGTCCATGCCCATGGTCCAGGCGCCGAAGCTTTCGCCCATGTCGCAGTTGAGTTGTAGCTGTTGCATGCGGTTGTCCTCTGCGGCTCGGTTTTACTGCCAAAGGGCAATGGGCCGATTCTCGGGGTTCTTCCCGAAGAGGACAAGGTTCGCGGTGGTCGAGCTGGCGCTGCGCATTCTCGGTGGTGCGTTTTCGGGAGGGTCGAGCTCCTGCTCGACCTGAGGTCTCGGGTGCATCCGCATGGCCGAGTAGGAACTCGGCCCTCCCGGCGGGCACCATTCTTGAGGCAGTTAGCTGAGAATCATATTGGTCGCGGTGGCGTAGGCGTAGAGCGAGCCGGTTTCGTCGCGCAGGTAGCCTTCGCTGATGATCAGGCGGCGGGTCTTGTTGATGACCTTGCCTTCGGCGATCAGCGTTTTGTTGAACGGCACCGGTTTGCACATCTTTACGTTCAGCTCGATGGTGCCGTAGCCCTCACCTGCACCCAGCATGGTGTGCGCGGAGCAGCCGGTGACCGAGTCCATGACGGTGGCAGCAAAGCCACCGTGGACGCCGCCCAGCGGGTTGGTGTGGCTCTCGTCGGCGGTGGCTTCAAACACTACGCGGCCCTCTTCGGCCAGCTTCACCTGCATGGGGATGGTCTTGGCGATGGGTGCAATCGGCAGGTGGCCAGCGGCGGCGGCTTGCATGATCTGCAGGCCGGTCATGTCTTTCGGGTTCATTGCGTGTTCCTTGAGTCGATCAGGCCGCTGCGGCGGCCTGGGGTTGGCTGGCAAACCAGTCCAGCGCATCGCGCCAGAGCGGTTCTGCGTAGGGGCGGAAGTAACCCATGTGGCCCAGCGGCTTGAGGCCGAGCGCCTTGGGGTCGATGTCCCGCAGTTGATAGGCGGCGCTGCTGAAGGCGCTCATAAAGGCGTCGCGTGATTCCGGGCCGGCCCAGAGATCGTCCAGCGAGACGGCGCCGACAATCGGTGTGCGCACGGCGGCAAAGTGGTCGTTCAGCCAGGCCATCTTCGGGTCTTCAAAGAAGTAGCGCGGATAGCGGCACCAGTGTTTCCAGTCGCGGTACACGCCCATGGGTAGGTCTTCGCCGAGACCGAGCCAGTTCCACGCCTGATAGCCCTTGATGGCGACGATCAGCGGCAGCACCAGATTCCACATGAACTGCACCTTGCGGCGTTCGCCTTTGGGCATCCAGCCGTGCCAGCCGGCGCCGGTGCCGAAGGTGTAGACGGCGTGGATGGCGTCGCGGTTGGGCAGCAGGCCAAAGGCATGGCCGCCGAACGAGTGGCCGATCAGGTACAGCGGCAGGTCGGTCTGGCTGAGATAGTCGACGCCCGCGGCGAGGTCTTTGTCGGCCCAGTCCAGATAGTCCATCTTGAAGCCCTTGAGGCTGGCTGGGGCCGAGGCACCGATACCGCGGTAGTCCAGCGTCAGGGTGGTGAAACCGTTGCTGGCGGCAAACTCGGCGAAGCGGCGGTAGAAGCCCTGCGGCACGCCAGTGGCGCTGCCAACCAGAATCTGGCCGCGCGGCTCGCTGGCCGGATACAGGGTGGCGGCGAGTGGATAGCCGTCGGCGGCGGTCAGTGTCAGTGCGTGCGGGGCAAGGGATTCAGTGGCCATGGGCAAGCTCCTTCTGTTGCAGACGGACGTGGCTGAGCAGGGCTCGGAAGGCACGTTCGATTGGTTCGGTAGTGCCCGCAGCGCGGGCCATGATCAGGCCGCCCTCGTAACTGGTCAGCACCAGTACGGCGAGGTCCGCGGCGGCATCGGCAGGGAAGCCGGCGCGGCTGATATGTCGGGTGAGCAGGTCGCGCAGATTGCCGAAGGCGCCGTTGAGAGCCAGCAGCAGGTCGGTGTCGTCGGGCGAGCAGTCGAGCGCTGCGGCCGCCAGCGGGCAGCCAAGTTTGAAGCGGCTGGCAGCGATGCGCTGCAACGCGCTGTCGATCCAGGCTGCGAGCGCTTCCAGCGGGTCATCGAAGCGCGCAAACATCTGCTCCAGAAACCGCGCCATCTCTGCCTCGGCGTTGGCAATAGCGGCCAGGGCCAACTCTTCCTTACCGCCGGGAAAGTGGTAATACAGACTGCCCTTTGGCAAGCCCGCGGCTTTCAGAATCTCGCTCAACCCCACACCATGAAGCCCCTTGCTTTGCAGGGCGCTCTGCATGGTTCTGACGAGAATTTGTCGGCTATTTTCTTTACTCATGGCGCTAGTTATAGACCGATCGGTCTATGGAGTAAAGCGAGATGTACGATATCTACTGATGGTTCCCACGCTCTGCGTGGGAACCCGAGCGCTGGACGCTCTGCCTACGCTTGCCGGGTTACGGGCGTGCCTGCCCGTTCGCTGGTCGAGCGGGAGCTCGACCCTCCCGTGTGCACTGTCGGGAAGGCCGAGTTCCAACTCGGCCAGTGCGCAGCAGTGTGGGCATCTAGATCAAGACGCCTTGCGCGCAGCCTTCGGCTCCCACGCAAACGGCGCAAAGGCGCGATCCACAGGCGTGGCGGCGACGTGGTTGGTGTAGTTGCTCATGACCTTCTGGGCCAGGCCGAGAATCACTTCCAGCACTTGGCGCTGACCGTACCCGGCGGCGTAGAAGGCGGCGAGTTGGGCCTGATCGACTTCACCGCGCTGACGCAGCATGGCCAGGGTGAAGGTGCGCAGGGCTTCGAGTTTGCTGTCGGGCAGCGGGGTTTCGTTGCGCAGTGCCTCGCTGATCTCGTCCGACACCTTCATCGCCTTGGCAATGCCGGTATGGGCCGGGACGCAGTAGTGGCAGCCGTGCTCGACGTTGATGGTTTGCCACACCACGGTCAGCTCGTCGGCGTTGAAGCTGCTGTTCTGAAACAGTGCGTGCAGAAGTTGATAGCCTTCCAGCAGCGCCGGTGCTTCGGCCATCACGGCGTGCAGGCCAGGGATCATGCCAAAGCCCTTGAGGGAGTTTTCCAGCAGTGGGCGGGCGGCTTCTGGTGCGCTTTCCAGACTGTGCAGGGTGAAATCGGACATGGTATTTCCTTCGTTGTTCGGTTTTTGATTGATTGCTCAAAAATACGCTAGCTGTATTTGAGTGATCGTTCAAGTTATTCTTGAGCGGTCATTCAGAATCCCCCCTCAATGCTCCCGGAGGCTCCATGCCCAGACCCGCCCGTCACGATCGCCAGCAGGCGCTGGATCGCGCCGTTGATCTGTTCTGGGAGCGCGGCTATCACGCGACCTCGATGAAGCACATCGAGCAGGCGCTGGATATGCGCCCCGGCAGCCTGTACGCCACCTTCGGCAGCAAGGGAAACTCTGAAAAAGACTTTCTGATTTGGCAAAATACCGCGACCCCACCCACCGAGTTTCCCGATGAAGCAGATGACCTTCGCCGACGCCGAGTACGCTGGCAAGCGCAAGCAAACCCGCAAGGAGTTGTTCCTGATCGAGATGGACCGGGTGGTGCCGTGGAAGGGCTTGATTGCTTTGATCGAGCCACATTATCCGAAGGGTGAAGGTGGCCGTCCGGCCTACCCGTTGATGGCGATGCTGCGTGTGCATCTGCTGCAGAACTGGTTCGGCTACAGCGATCCAGCGATGGAGGAAGCGCTGTACGAAACCACGATCCTGCGCCAGTTTGCCGGGCTGAACCTGGAGCGCATCCCCGACGAAACCACCATTCTCAACTTCCGCCGCTTGCTGGAGAAACACGAGCTGGCGGCCGGCATCCTCGCTGTCATCAATGGCTATCTGGGCGACCGCGGCCTGTCGCTGCGCCAGGGCACCATCGTCGATGCAACGCTGATCAATGCGCCCAGTTCGACCAAGAACAAGGACGGCAAGCGCGACCCGGAAATGCACCAGACCAAGAAGGGAAACCAGTATTATTTTGGCATGAAGGCCCACATCGGCGCCGATGACGAATCGGGTCTGGTGCACAGCGTAGTGGGCACGGCGGCCAATGTGGCGGATGTCACCCAGGTGGACAAATTGCTGCATGGCGACGAAAACGTGGTCTGCGCCGATGCAGGCTACACCGGTGTCGAAAAGCGGCCCGAGCATGAAGGACGTGAAGTTATCTGGCAGGTGGCGGCACGCCGCAGCACCTACAAAAAACTCGATAAGCGCAGCGTGCTGTACAAAGCCAAGCGCAAGATTGAAAAGGCCAAGGCTCAGGTGCGCGCCAAGGTCGAGCATCCGTTCCGGGTAATCAAGCGCCAGTTCGGTTACACCAAGGTGCGCTTTCGCGGCTTGGCCAAAAACACGGCGCAACTGGTGACACTGTTCGCTCTGTCGAACCTGTGGATGGCGCGCCGACATTTACTGGCGAATGCAGGAGAGGTGCGCCTGTAATGTGGAAAATGGCTGC
>CAACWQ010000309.1_pt1 | contig 13448 bp, 11 predicted proteins | sample 2275681 | NCBI WGS metagenome assembly CAACWQ01 (sample SAMEA5312463, study PRJEB27640) | indoor metagenome | biome: indoor environment; feature: controlled; material: polymer furnished wood metals | place: Austria | collected 2011-04-21
GTGATCCATGGCTGGGCGAAGGTGCTCGACGGCAAGCAGGTCGAGGTCGATGGCCAGCGTATCCAGTGCGAGCACCTGTTGCTGGCCACTGGCTCCAGCAGTGTCGAACTGCCGATGCTGCCGCTGGGCGGGCCGATCATTTCCTCGACCGAAGCCCTGGCGCCGAAAACCCTGCCGCAGCACCTGGTGGTGGTGGGCGGCGGCTACATCGGCCTGGAGCTGGGCATCGCCTACCGCAAGCTGGGCGCACGGGTCAGCGTAGTGGAAGCGCGCGAGCGCATCCTGCCGACCTACGACAGCGAGCTGACCGCACCGGTGGCCGATTCGCTGAAGAAACTGGGCATCACCCTGCACCTGGGCCACAGCGTCGAGGGTTACGAAGGCGGCTGCCTGCTGGCCCGTGATGGCCAGGTTGGGCAACTGCGCCTGGAAGCCGACCAGGTGCTGGTGGCCGTGGGCCGTCGGCCGCGCACGCAAGGTTTCAACCTGGAGTGCCTGGACCTGAAGATGAACGGCGCCGCCGTCGCCATCGACGAGCGCTGCCAGACCAGCATGCGCAATGTCTGGGCCATCGGCGACGTGGCCGGCGAACCGATGCTGGCGCACCGGGCCATGGCCCAGGGCGAGATGGTCGCCGAGATCATCGCGGGCAAGGCACGCCGTTTCGAACCCAGCGCGATCGCCGCGGTGTGTTTCACCGACCCGGAAGTGGTGGTGGTCGGCAAGACCCCGGAACAAGCCAGCCAGCAAGGGCTGGATTGCATCGTCGCGCAGTTCCCGTTTGCTGCCAATGGCCGGGCCATGAGCCTGGAATCGAAAAGCGGTTTCGTGCGGGTGGTGGCGCGCCGTGACAACCACCTGATCCTGGGTTGGCAGGCGGTTGGCGTGGCGGTTTCCGAGTTGTCGACGGCGTTTGCCCAGTCGCTGGAGATGGGCGCGTGCCTGGAGGATGTGGCCGGCACCATCCATGCCCACCCGACACTGGGTGAAGCGGTACAGGAAGCGGCGCTGCGCGCCCTGGGCCACGCCCTGCATATCTGACACTGAAGCGGCCCAGGCCGATTTGGCCCGCAGCGCCCAAGGCGTTGCGGGTCTTTTTTCATTCGGGCCTTACGGCGGTCCAAGACGCTGAAGCTCGCGCGACCGCTGTAGGAGCGGCCTTGTGTCGCGAAAGGGCTGCGTAGCAGCCCCGGCAATTTGTGCATCCTCGCTGAAACCCTGGGGCTGCTTCGCAGCCCTTTCGCGACACAAGGCCGCTCCTACAGGGGATCTGCGCCAGGCGGCCTATTCGGCTATCGCGTTCTTGCCAGCATCTTTGGCCCGGTACAGCGCCGTGTCGGCACGCGCCAGCAGTGCATGCTGGTCCTCTCCTTCCTGCCATTGCACCACGCCGTAACTCATGGTCAGCCGGCAATCGCCCACCGGCTCCACCTGCACCATCGCCTGGCGCAAGCGTGCTGCCACCTCCAGCGCCTCGCCCAGCGAGGCCTGCGGCAATACGATGACGAACTCGTCCCCACCCCAGCGCGCCAGCAGGTCCTGCTGCCGCAGGCAGGTATGCAGAACGTCGACCACCCGCACCAGCGCCGCATCGCCACGGGCATGGCCATAGCGGTCATTGATCGGCTTGAAGTCGTCCAGGTCCATGGCTATCAGCGACAACGGCTGGCGAAAGCGCTTGGCACGCTCGCACTCCAGTTGCAGCGCCTTCTCCAGCCGATAGCGGTTGGCAATGCGGGTCAACGCGTCGCGCTCGGCCAGCTCGCGGTTTTCATCCAGCTGCCGCTGCAACTGCTGGTTCACCCAGGACAGCTCGCGGGTGCGTTCGGCCACCTGGCTTTCCAGCGACTGGTTCCTCTGCTCCAGTTGCGCCACCAGGCGCTTGTTGGCGTCGATGTTGCGGTGGGCACCGAGCATGCGCGCCACCGAGCCGTCCTCGTTACGGGCGATGATGTGGCCGCTGTCTTCGATCCACAGGTAGCTGCCATCGTGGCAACGGCAGCGGTATTCGACCAGGTAGTGCTCGTTGCGCTGGTTGATGTACGCCTCGAAATGCGCCATCACCCGCGAGTAGTCCTCCGGGTGGATCACGCTTTCCCAGGTGAGCACCGAGTTGGCCATGGAGTGACTGGGGTAGCCGAGCATGGCGTACCAGCCCGGGTTGCGATAGACGTAGCCGGTATTGGCATTCCAGTCCCAGATACCATCGCTGATCAGATCGAACAACGTATGCAACTGCTGTTCACTGAAGCCGGCGGGTACCGGCCGGGTTTCCTGACTCATGGACGCTCTCCCTGGCTCCTGGCGCACCCGAACAGAATAGCCCCGACGCCCTGTTTTTGCGGCGCTGAGGACAGGCATGGATCGAGGACGCTCAAGCCAACTGCAACAGCGCCTCCTCCACTGCGGCAACCACCTGGTTGCCCTTGGCACCCGGCAGCCGCCATGCGGCGATGGTCATGCCCAGTGGCACCGCGCGGTCGATGGGGGCGACCAGTTCGCCGCTGTCGAGGTAGCGTTGTACCAGGCTTCTGCGCCCTATCAGCACCCCGGCGGCCAGCAAGGCTTGCTGCAGGGCGATCGAGTACAGGGAAAAACCCGGCCCACGGGCAACGAACTCTTGCCCGGGCATCACCGCCCCCGTCCACACCGCCCAGTCGTTCCAGCCCACATCGGCGATGCAACGGGCGTCGGCAAGGTCCTCGGGCTTGGCGATGCTGGCGGCCAGGGCCGGCACGCACACGGGCAGGACTTCTTCCGTGGCTATCCTGCGTTGCCAGCGCTCGGGCTTTTCGGTGTAGAACAGGCACAGGTCGAACGGGCTGCGTTTCAGGTTGGGCGGCTCATCCACCGCCGTCACCGAGATCTCGATGGGTGCCAGCAACCGGGTCAGTTCCGGCAGGCGTGGCCCTATCCACAACTGCGCCAGGGCAGGCGATGTGACGATATGCACCCGCTGCGGTGCGGCCAGGCGGCGCAGTGTGCGTGCAGCGGCTTCGACCGCGTCGAACGCCTCGGTGAACTGGCCTTTCACGCTTTCACCCAAGGGCGTCAGGCGCACGCCTTTGGCATGGCGCTCGAACAAGGCTGCGCCATATTCGCTTTCCAGGGTCTTGACCAGGGCGGCGATGGCCCCCGGGGTCACCTTCAGCTCGAGTGCGGCACGGGCAAAACCGCCCAGGCGGGCTGACGCTTCGAAGGCACGCAGGGCATTGAGCTGCAGCGAGTGCCGGGTAGGAGTATCGAGGTACACGGTTTAAGGCCTATTTTTTTTAGGCCTACTATTCCAGAAATCTGACGTTGAGGCCAACTGTCGCGCGCATTAACGTGGACGTACCGCCCTTGCACCGTCTGCACTCTTTCAAGGATTTCAAATGCCGTATCCAAACGGGACCCAAGCGTTCAGGCAAGGTGCCCACAGCGCCCTGCCATTGACCTCCGGCATCGTGCCCTTCGGCCTGATCACCGGGGTCACGGCGATCGGCATGGGCCTGTCGCCAACCGATGCCATCGGCATGACCTTGCTGTTCTACTCCGGCTCGGCGCAAATGGTGGTGATGCAGTTGATGCAAAGCGCCGCCCTGCCGGTGACCATGGTGGTCACCGCGCTGGTGATCAACCTGCGCTTCCTGATGTACAGCGCCAGCCTGGCCCCGCACCTGGGCCAGCTGCCGCGCCGCCAAAAGTGGCCGATGGCGTACATGCTGTCAGATCAGTCCTTCGCCTTGTGCACGCTGAAGATGGGCTCGGGCGGGCTCGGGCAGTATGCCTACCCCTACTATGCCGGTACGGCAATCACCATGTTCTTCGGCTGGAACCTCTCGGTGCTGGCGGGCATGTACCTGGGCGCGAGCATTCCTGAAGACTGGTCGCTGGGCTTTGCCATTCCATTGTCATTCCTGGCCCTTTTGATACCCGGCATTCGCAATGCGGCCACGCTTGGCGCAGCGCTGACCGGCGGCGTGCTCGCCGTGCTGGCCGCCAACCTGCCCTACAACCTCGGCCTGCTGGCTGGCGCGCTGGGCGGCATCATCGCCGGGCTGGCCATCGAGAGCTGGCAAAAACAGCAAACCGTGGCAGACGCCAATACCGAGCAGGAAGCATCATGAGCGAAACGACCCAGTGGATAACCTTCATTCTGATAGGCCTGGGCACCTTCGCCATCCGCCTGTCGTTCATCGAGTTGCACACGGTGCTGCGCATCCCCCCACTGTTTCGCCGCGCCCTGGCGTATGTGCCGGCCAGCGTGTTGGCGGCATTGGTACTGCCGGCCGTGGTATTCCCCGACCGGCAGGCAGGGTTCGACTGGATGAACCCGCAGATACCAGCGGCGATACTGGCCGCGCTGGTGGCGTGGCGTACGCGCAGCACGATGCTGACGCTGATTGTGGGCATGGGAGTGCTGTGGGCCTTGAAGCATTTGGGGATGTAGCCCTTTCGCGACACAAGGCCGCTCCTACACGGCCAGCGTCAGCTCGGCGGCTTCTTGAAGTATCAGACCGCGCTGGCCTTGGCCAGGTCCAGCGAGCGTGTCTCGGGCGCCATCAGCCAGGTGCAGAGCAGCCCGACCATTGAAATGCCAAACGCCACGATCATGGTGTTGGCAATGCCGAGCGACTACAGCGACGTGGGCACCAGGTAGGTGCCGATGGCGGCACCGATACGCGACAGGGAATAGGAAATGGCGTCCCAGGCAGGAATTGAACCTGCAACCTTCCCCTTAGGGAATCTCCGAACAAGCCTTCAGTTATGCGAGAATCCCCGCAACACCTGATCCGAGCCGCCCATGAGCCAGATGAGCTTTTCCGACTTTGAGTACGCCGGCAAGCGCAAGCAAACCCGCCGAGAGCGCTTCCTCGCCGAAATGGATCAGGTGGTGCCCTGGGCAGGCCTGCTGGAGCTGATCGAACCGTTCTACCCCAAGGCCGGCGGCGGTAGAAAACCCTATCCTCTGGAAACCATGCTGCGCATCCATCTGTTGCAGAACTGGTTCTCCCTGAGCGACCCGGCCATGGAAGAAGCGCTCTACGAAATCACGCCCATCCGCCAGTTCGCACGCCTGACGCTGAGCGCGCCAATCCCCGAAGACACCACGATCATGAACTTCCGGCACTTGCTGGAGAAGCATCAGCTCGCACCGGCAATCCTTGCGGTCATCAATGGTTATCTGCAGGAAAAAGGCCTGTCGCTGCGCCAAGGCACCATCGTCGATGCCACCATTATTCATGCCCCCAGCTCGACCAAAAATAAAGAAGGCAAGCGTGATCCCGAGATGCACCAGACCAAGAAAGGCGGTCAGTATTTCTTCGGGATGAAGGCGCACATCGGTGCCGATGTCGAGTCCGGCCTGGTGCATCACGTCCATGGCACCGCTGCCAATGTGGCCGATGTCACGCAGGTGGCTGAACTGCTGCATGGCGAAGAAAACGCCGTGTATGCAGATGCCGGTTACACCGGTGTCGAAAGGCGCGAAGAGCATGAAAATCGGGGGGTGATCTGGCAGATTGCAGCGCGTCGCAGCACCTATTCCAAGCTGAACCAGCGCAGCGTACTGTACAAAGCCAAGCGCAAGATCGAGTTCTGCAAGGCTCAGACACGGGCCAAGGTCGAGCATCCGTTTCGCGTGATCAAGCGGCAGTTTGGTTACGTGAAAGTACGTTTTCGTGGGCTGATGAAAAACACGGCTCAGTTGACCACGCTGTTCGCCCTGGCAAACCTGTGGAGGGTTCGAAAACAGCTCATGGGTATGGGTGAGGTTCGCGTTTAACACGGAGAACCGGTCGAAAAAGCTCTCCGTACATGATTTTTCGGTCACTTTTCGTCCAATGACGCTGTAGGTGCCTGGAAAATTGCAACTTGCCGCGGCTGCACGACAAGTTGATCGGAGCATCCCTAGGAAAGCCCGTACTGGAGCAAAGCTGGGAAGGAGGCTTGGGGGTTCTTCAAGCTAAGACCCGTGGCGGCGACCCAAATTGGGATATCGTTCAGATTGAACCTATCGACCTGGTGCCAGGATGTTCGGATGGCCTATTCGAAAAGGTCGACTGGTCTAAAATTGGCAATACCAATGACTTTATCCCACAAGCTGTCACGGAGTGTGGTGTAGGAGCCATCATCTGGTCTGTCGGTTTCGCATATGACACCAAGAAGATGCCAGATGGCCCGCAAAACTGGGCAGACTTCTGGGATGTGGCGAAATTTCCGGGAAAACGTGGTATGCGCCGGGGCCCTATGTACACACTTGAACCCGCATTGCTCGCCGATGGCGTAGCGAAGGAAGACGTTTACAAAGTACTTAGCACCCCCGAGGGCGTTGCAAGGGCGCTTAAGAAGCTGGATGAGCTTCGTCCCTACATTGTGTGGTGGGACGTCTCCGCATCGCAACTGCAACTGCTTGCCTCCGGACAGGTTGCTATGACCGTCGCTTATAGTGGACGTATTGCTAACATCAACAAGAGTGAAGGCACCAGTTACAAGTACATCTTCAACCAAAGCCTTTACGGCATGGACTACTGGGTAGTGCTCAAAGGTTCTAAAAACAAAGCTGACGCGATGAAGTATCTTTCATTTGTTAGCCGCCCCGATATCCAGGCACAGTACGCAGAATATTCGACTCAAGGCATCCCTAACAAAAAAGCCTCGGAATTGATCCCCAAAGAGGCAACAACCTACATGCCTTCGTCACCTCAAAACTTTGACGTCTCCGTCCCCCTAGACGCCAACTTCTGGGCCGACAATATTGCACCACTCACCCAACGCTTTAATGCGTGGCTCACACGCTAGCCACTCAAGCAACCCTTAACGAGCAAAATTAAGGCGGACTTAAAATTCAGGGCCGCCTTAATTGCTAGTCACAAACCATACAACATTAACCATAAGAACTGGCCCCGAACTTCAACATCCAAGCGTCAATACCGCACCATTCTGATGCACCCACCAGGCGACCGCACTCATTCAGGGCAAAGTGTAGTTCAAAGCTATTATCTGAGATTTGCTTTCACGGCATTCTTGCATGCTTGGGAAGTTCGCCATTAGCGCCATAAATACGACTTATAATAGTATCTAATGCCGCCAAAAAACCGTTGACCCAACGAGCCCCAATTTCAACAATTGGGTTGCCTGCTAACGCTCCGCAGGGCTTCGCAGCAAAAAATCTCACTACAGCCATTAAATGGTTAGGCCACCCAATCTAACATAGGTATTAACATGGCATTTCCTAAGCACTCCCCATATGTAATTATTGGTGCTGGCATTCACGGCCTTAGCACCGCTTACCACCTTGCAGAAGAACTCAAACGCACAAAGCGCGGCAGCGGTGCCGACATCATCATCTTGGATAAGTCTGGAATTGCAGCAGGCGCTACCGGTATCGCCTGCGGCGTAGTACGCAACAACTACTTCCAACCGGCTATGCGTGAGCTGATGGCACATAGCGTAAGTGTTTGGGAAAGCGATCCAAAGGCTTATAGTTACCACCCCGTCGGCTACATGCAGATCAGTTGCGAAGTGATGCACAAAGACGTTGCATCCATTTACGACCAGCAAAAAGCCATTGGTTATGAGTCCGTCTTCATCGAAGGTGAAAAGGACTGCATGAACTACATGAAGGGTATTTTCCACGACTGGCAGGCTCAGAACATCACTTCAGTGCTCCACGAAAAGCGTGGTGGCTACGCGAACAACACTAAAGCTATGTATGGTTTGACCACCAAGGTCGAGGAAGCCGGTGTTCGAATTATTACTGGCGTTGAAGTCAATGGCTTCGTCTCCGCGAACGATGGCTCGATCACTGCCGTTGAAACCTCCCGCGGCACCATCGCGTGTGACTACGTGGTGATCGGCGCAGGCCCATGGGTCGGCAATTTCTGGGACATGCTGGAACTGCCGAAGACCGTCAGCATTAAGAATCCGGCAACCGGCGCCATCACCGACGGCGTGCCAATGTGGACTTATTGGTCGCTCCAGGAAGGCACCTTGGGTGTTGACCCTGATCTTCAAAAAACCAATGACGGCAAGATGCCCCCGGTTATTCACGTGGACACTGATGCACCGTTGCTTTCCGATGTTGATGGTTCATTGATCACCGACAAGTTGTGGGGCAACTACTATAAGCCCGACTTCCACTTCGGTGGTATCCAAGGCGGTGCGGCTCCATTCGTGATCGACAAGCCGTACGATGAGGTCAAGGTTGATCCCTACGGCCCGGAATCGCCAGATTTCGTTGTGGGTCATGAGTTCGCTCACATGTGGGTGTCGTCCCTCGCCCACTGTCAAAAGCGCTTCTCCGGTCAAATGGCGCGATACAAGAATGAGCCATCGGGCGGTATCGGTGCGTTCACCCCTGACAGCTTCCCGGTGTTCGATGTATACCGCAAAAACTGCTACATCATTGCCGACTCCAATCATGGGTACAAAATGCTGGGCGTAGGCAAACTGGTTGCTGAGGAAATCTGTAGTAGCAGCAAGAATCGTCTGCTGGAGCCATTCCGCTTCTCCCGCTATGCCGAGGGCAAACTTCATCCAGTGTCGAACAGCCCCTTCCCCTGGAGCTGATTAGTCGGTCTGCGGGCGCTCGGCGCCCGCGTTCACCTTGCGCAACACGTGGTGTTGATGGAGCGTGTTCGTTGTATCATCAAAGGGATCTCAGACGTGCCCAAAATGATGAAACTCGAAAAACACATAGAAATCAGTGCATTAAGAATCTTCTCGGTTTTGGCTGAATCCCAGACGCTGACCCACGCAGCAGAGCGCCTTGCGATCACTCAGTCTGCCGTTTCTCAAGCCCTCAAGCAGATAGAAGTTCAGGTCGGAGCTGAGCTCGTCGTAAGGCGATCACGGCCAATACTCCTCACTCCAGTTGGCCAAATTCTCAAAGAATATGCTGACAGAATACTGAACGATTCAAAGCGTATGCTATCTGCGTTAGCAAGCGCCTCAAATAACGGAACCACTCATCTCAGCATCGGCATGATTGATTCCTTCGGCGAAGCCGCTGGCCATATATTGCTGGAGCACCTTAAACCCACTGCCTCGCATCTAGCTCTTAGAATTGGACTAATCTCACCGCTTTCTAAAGCGCTGCTAGAGCACGACCTGGACATACTCATTACCAGTGACCCAATGGTTGACTACCCGGAACTTGAGCGCCATCCAGTCTTTCGTGACCCGGTTGTCATGCTGGTGCCCGAGTCAATCCCATCAAGCGTTGCTCACGACGTGAAAAAACTCGCCGAGCAATATCCTTTCGTTCGATACAACCGCCAAGCCAGGCTTGGTATATTGACTGATATTGTCGCGCGCCGACTTAACATTGAGCTGAATGCCCCCTACGAATTGGACAGCACACAAACGCTGTTCAGATTTGTGCAAGCCGGAAGCGGATGGGCTTTCACTACGGCATTGTGCTTGCTTCAGCACCCGTCGCTTTTGCAAGGTATCCGGGTGATGCCGCTAAACAACGGCGCAAACGCTCGATACATTACACTTCTGGCTCGACATCGGGAAATGCGAGAACTTCCCAGCCAAGTTGCAACACTGTGCCGCGACATTTGCGATTCACACCTTTTACCCAGAATGAAGCTATTGGCGCCTTGTGTCGAAGGGCAAGCCTACAGCATCACTGAGATGCCGCCTATCTAACAGCCTTGCTGCACAGCCTGACCTATGGAGTCTAAACTTATGAACGGTGTGGAAAACATTATAGACAAGGAGGCAGATTACACCGTTCCGGCGCTTCAACGCGGACTTAGGATATTAGAATTATTCACTTACGAACGTCGCGAACTCTCTACGAATGAAATAGCCGAAGCACTGGGCGTCACAGTATCCACGATCTACAGAATCATCCAAACCCTGCAAGGCATGGGGTACCTGCAAAAAACGGCAAAAAACTCATACGAACTTGGGCCGCAACTGATCTCCCGGGGCTTCACCTATCTGGCCAGTCGCGACATTGTCGACGTAGCCATGCCACACCTTAATCGCCTGAGAGACCTTACTTCGCTGTCTTGCCATCTCAGTATTAGGGAGCATCTCGACACATTGTACGTTTATCGTGCGCTCGCCGCTCAGCGCCTTTCCGTTAATATCCCCCTTGGAACGCGGATACCTTGTCATTGCAATGCTATGGGCAAAATATTGCTGACTGCGCTGAGCGAAACCGAACTGAATGCTATCTACCAAAACGCCAGGTTGGATAGTCATACTCTGACGGGGCCGAAGACCTTGCCAGAATTGAAGATTGAGGTGGAGCACGCTCGATATCAAGGCTGGGTGATCAGCCGTTCTGATTATGCAACTGCCATTGCGGCAGGGGTTTACAATCACTTGGGCCAGGTTGTTGCAGCTATAAATATCTCCGGAGCTGATGCAATGTTAGCTTCAGGAGAGGCATTGGACAGTATGCGGATTGCGCTGATCAGTTGCGCTCGCGAGATCTCCCTACAGCTCGGCTACAAGTCGAATTAACCTTCTCTTAGCGTGTCAAGCGGGTGTTAGGCCACATAGTCGCGCCTGCATACCAAGCAGGCGCTTTATCACTGCCCGTCCAGCCGCACATAAGCGCAGCTTTTGAACGACTGTTATTTCACTTATAAACACTCATTTTAAGACCTATCTACTTCCCTTCCATGACCACGACGTTACCATGACGGAAATGGCTTCTAACCGCTGAATCACCCTATACGAGCGACACCTGCGCAGGCAGGGCCAACAGGACATCAGATCCGGATTCTTCATCTATAAATTTTCTCTTCACTGCCGAATAACCACCCTTTGTCGAGGTAATCTGATGCAGACCCCCAAGAGCATGTACGTGCTAAAAGTTATCTGTCCGGCAACTTCAGGCATTGTAGCGGCGGTGACGTCCTATCTTGCCGATGCCAACTGCTACATCAGTGAGATGTCTCAGTTCGATGACCAAAGCAGTGAAACATTCTTTATGCGCGCCGTCTTCCGGTTCAACGAAGGTGTCGCCGACGAAGTTGAGCAATTGAAGGCCGGCTTTGCCGATGTCGCCGAACGGTTCAGTATGGAATGGGAGTTGGTAGATACCACCAAGCCAACACGCGTATTGCTCATGGTTAGTAAGTTTGACCACTGCCTCAGAGACATTCTGTACCGCCATAATCGTGGCGAAATGCATATGGAAATCACGGCGATCGTGTCCAACCATCTGGATCTACGCCCGATGGCCGAGCGTGAGGGGATACGATTTGTTTACCTCCCGGTGAACAAAGAGAACAAACCCGAACAAGAATGTGCACTGATGGATTTGATTGAGCAAACCAGAACTGACCTTGTCGTGCTAGCTCGTTACATGCAAATTTTGTCGGACGATCTGTGTGGCAAGCTCTCTGGCCGCGCGATCAATATCCACCACTCATTCCTGCCTGGCTTCAAAGGCGCCAAGCCCTATCATCAAGCATATGAGCGCGGTGTCAAACTCATCGGCGCAACTGCCCACTACGTCACAGCCGACCTTGATGAAGGGCCAATTATTGAACAAGAGGTTCAACGGGTGGATCACGCCTATGAAGCGGATCAACTTGTGGCAGTCGGCAGAGACACTGAGACCATCGCACTCTCTCGCGCTGTGAACTATCACCTACAGCACCGCGTATTCCTCAATCGAGATCGCACGGTGGTGTTCAAATGACCGGGGCACGTTTGATCGATGGGAAGGCCGCGGCCAAGCGTGTATTAGCCGAGGTGAGTCGCGACGTAACGAAATTGTCCGCCAATGGCATACAACCTGCCTTGGCAGTCATCCTGGTGGGCGCAGATCCTGCCAGCCAAGTGTACGTTAAAAACAAAATCCTTCGTGCTAACGAGTGTGGCATACGCTCCGTAGAACACAGGCTGGCGGCGGACACCAGCGAGGCCGAACTACTGGCTCTTATTCACGCCCTAAACGCAGATACACGCATCCATGGGATCCTGCTTCAGCTACCACTTCCTGCACACATTCGCGAAACCAAGGTACTGCAGGCCATTGCTCCGGGCAAAGATGTGGATGGGTTCCATGCTGAAAACGTCGGCGGCCTGAGTCAAGGACGAGATGTACTGACGCCCTGTACACCGACTGGCTGCCTGTACCTACTGGAAGAAACGATCGGCGATCTCCGTGGAAAACACGCTGTGGTTGTGGGCCGTTCGAACATCGTTGGCAAGCCTATGGCTGCACTGCTGCTCAAAGCAGATTGCACGGTCACGATCGTACACAGCAGAACGCCAAATGCTGCTGAGTTGACACGCCAGGCGGACATCGTCATTGCCGCAGTAGGCCGGCCTCGGATGATCGACAAATGCTGGCTCAAGCCTGGTGCCATCGTCATCGATGTGGGCATCAATCGAATTGAAGAAGACGGCAGGTCGCGCCTTGTAGGCGACGTCGACTTCGAAAGTGCGTCCACCCAGGCGGCCGCGATTACTCCGGTACCCGGTGGTGTTGGCCCAATGACCATCGCGTTCCTCATGCAAAATACCGTCATCGCTGCGCGCGCGCTGTCGCAGGCGCCGAAGGAGGCTGCATGCCTTTCAATCTCCTGAAGTACGGCCTGGGTGCCGAATATCCGAGCCAAGCCGACCTACCACCGCCGAAAGAACTGAAGTCGAGTTACGACGTGGTCATCATTGGTGGTGGTGGACATGGTGTAGCAATCGCTTATTACCTGGCCAAATACCACGGGATTACCAATGTTGCGGTACTCGAAAAGTCCTATCTAGGGGGCGGCAACACGGCTCGTAACACGGCAGTCATCCGCTCGAACTACCTGACTTCTGAGGGCGTAAAGTTCTACATCGAGTCCGTGAAACTTTACGAGAACTTGTCGAACGAGTTCGACTTCAACGTTATGTACTCCGAGCGCGGCCAACTCACTCTTGCGCACACCGATGCGACCGTTCGTGCATTCCGTCAGCGCGCCGAGGTAAACAAACACTTCGGTGGAAGAACCGAGATGATTGATCGGCAGCAGATTCGTGAACTTGTGCCGACCTTGAACCTCGACCCTGGCCACCTTCCGGTGTTAGCGGGTCTGTGGCATATGAGCGGCGGCACTGCACGCCATGACGCCGTTGCCTGGGGCTACGCCAAAGAAGCAGCCAAACGCGGAGTTGAGATCCATCAACTCACTGAGGTGCAAGATCTGGTGATTGAAAATGGTGCGATCCGTGCCATCAAGACCAATCGCGGCACGGTGCGATGTGGTTGTGCGGTGCAGGCCGTAGCCGGTAGTAGTTCGTTGCTGCTCAAGAAAGCAGGTATCCGCGCGCCAATTCACACCTACCCCCTGCAGGCAATGGTTACCCAACCTTTCAAGCCGTTCCTCGATCCGTTGGTGAGTTCCTCTGCTCTCCATTGCTATGTCCAACAAACCAGTCGAGGCGAGGTCGTGTTTGGCGGTGGCTCCGACCCCTACCCTCTTTACAACACCCGGTCGACCCTG
>CAACWQ010000574.1_pt1 | contig 13357 bp, 15 predicted proteins | sample 2275681 | NCBI WGS metagenome assembly CAACWQ01 (sample SAMEA5312463, study PRJEB27640) | indoor metagenome | biome: indoor environment; feature: controlled; material: polymer furnished wood metals | place: Austria | collected 2011-04-21
GCGCGCCCAGGTGCGGGAGAGCTGGCGTATCGACGAGCTGGGACAGCAGTACAGCGAGTTCATCCAGCTGTTCAGACCGCTGTGGCAGGTGCTGAAAGAGCAGACGGTGCTTGATGCGCAAGATTGCTTCCTGGCACGCACGCTGCTGATTCACGAGTACCGCCGCTTGCTGTTACGCGACCCGCAACTGCCAGAGGAGTTACTACCAGGGGACTGGGAGGGAAGGGCCGCACGACAGCTGTGCCGTAACCTCTATCGGTTGGTGTTTGCCAAGGCAGAGGAATGGCTGAACGCAGCACTGGAGACGGCTGACGGTCCATTGCCCGATGTTAACGAGAGCTTCTACAAGCGGTTTGGTGGATTGGCGTAAGGGTAAAGAGTGGGCAGTTATCCGTCCTTTTTATATAACTACGCTAAATGAATACAGATGAGATTACTCACCTGTATTAAGAGGGGGCGTTAGCTGTCGGTGCTGATGGGCAAAACCCGTTTTTTACCCATTCAGTGCATCCAGTCCGGCCGTTGGCGGGTATTGCTTATGGGCGGCCTGTGACTGCCCAGCCAAATGACCTGTCAGGAGCACTACCCATGAGCCTCAAACCCTCCGTCTGCCTGCTCGCCTGCTGCCTCGCCCTGGCGCTGCAACCCGCTCACGCCCAAACCGCGCTGCCAGATGCGGTCAAGGTCCCCGATGGTCATCGCGTCTTGCTCGAGACCGTCGGCGTCGGCGAGATCACCTACGAGTGCCGCGACAAGGCCAACACCCCTGGCCAGACCGAATGGACCTTCGTAGGCCCCAAGGCCGCGCTCAATGACCGTGCCGGCAGACAGGTGGGCGACTACTTCGGCCCACCCGCCACCTGGCAGGCCAAGGACGGATCAAAAGTCACCGGCACCCAGGTGGCGGTGGCACCTGCAGACAAGGGCGCTATACCTTATCAACTGGTCAAGGCCAACCTGGCCGAAGGCAAAGGCGCCATGCAGGGCGTCAGCTACATCCAGCGCCTGGCCACCCGCGGCGGCGTGGCGCCGGCAAGTGACTGTACGGCGCAGAACAAAGGTGCTAGGCAGGTCGTCATGTACCAGGCCGACTATGTGTTCTGGACAGCCAATTAAGACGCACTTGAGCAGACGCCTTGCAATCGTTCATCTATGCTCGTTGGCAAGCCCCCGGCTGGATGGCCGGGGTACCTTGCATGACACAAGGAAGCTGCACACGTTGAACTCGCCTGTCGCCCCCTTCGACTTCCACCGCTGCCTGGAGGCCTGCGCACAGGGTGACCGGCGTGCCCTGCAGGCGCTTTACGACCACGAAGGCGCGCGCCTGCTGGGCGTTGCCCGGCGCATCGCGCGTGACGACGCCAGCGCAGAAGACATCGTCCACGATGCCTTTATCCGTATCTGGACCCGCTCCGCCAGCTTCGACCCCGCACGCGGCTCTGCGCGCGGCTGGATCTACAGCATCACCCGACACCTGGCACTGAATTCGATCCGCGACTCACGCCGTGAAACCGTGCTGGACGAAGCCGATATGGATACGACGCCCACATTGCACGGGGGATTCGATGACGTTGACCTCTGGTCAGGGTCGGCGAAGATCTACCGTTGCCTTGAAAAACTGCAGCCTGCACCACAGCGTTGCATCCTGCACGCTTATGTGGACGGCTGCAGCCACGCCGAAATCGCCGGGCTGCTGGGAGCGCCATTGGGCACCGTCAAAGCCTGGATCAAGCGCAGCCTAAAGGCATTGCGGGAATGCCTGGAATGAAGCCGGATACTGCCGAGGAACTGGATAGCCTCGCCGGCGAGTTCGTGCTGGGAACCCTGTCGCCACAGCAACACGCCACAGTGGCCGAGCGCCTGGTCAACGACACGGCTTTGCGCGCCGCAGTGAATGCCTGGGAAGCACGTTTGCTGGAGCTGACCGCGCTGGCTGCGCCGCAACCTCCAAGCGCCCGCCTGTGGGGCCGCATCCAGCGCAGCCTGAATGAAATGGCCGCACCTGCCACACAGCAGCAAGTTAAATGGTGGCGACGCCTCGGCCTGTGGCATGGGCTGAGTGCTGCGGGGCTGGCTGCAAGCGCGGTCCTGGCGTTTACATTGCTTACTGCGCCCCCGCCGACCACCCAATTCGTGGTGGTATTGGTGGCGCCGAACAGCCAAACTGCCGGCTGGGTGGTGCAGACCAGCGATAGCCGCATGATAGAGCTGATCCCGCTTGGCCAGGATGCTGTCCCCGAAGGCATGGCCCTTCAGTTCTGGACCAAGGGCGAACAGTGGCAAGCACCGGTTTCACTGGGCCTAGTCAAACCCGGGGAGCCCTATCGTGTTCCGCTACAGAGCCTGCCACCGCTAGAGGCCAACCAATTGTTCGAACTGACACTGGAGAAATCTGGCGGTTCGCCTACCGGGCTGCCTACGGGCCCAGTGAAGTTCATTGGCCGCGCGGTAAAAGTGATCTGACCAAAGGTCTGCAACCACTGACCGCTATGGGTCGATAGCAGCCTTTGGCGATAGCTCCCAAGCAGGGGAATTTTGCTCCCCGTCCAATACGCATTCTTGCCCAGGCGCATTCGCGTATAAGCCTGTTTATGCGCTATCGACGTCTGGACCTCAACATTCGGAGCGTTCCGACTGATTATAAAGCAGCAATGCTGACCCCATTGTGACCAAGGAGTGGCCGCTCTTAGCGCGCTGACTGCTGTCTCCAACGATCAGCACGCGCACTGCGACCAAGGTCGAATCCGTGACTTCAGATTCCCTTCAGATTGACCACTGATACTCCCCCCCATCAAGCCAACGGGGGGGAGTTTCATGACCCAGTCTCAGTGGAGCGGCCTGCTCCCATTGCCTATCGGCAGCCACGTCGACCATCAGGCCCACTTGTCGCTTCATCTGCACAAGGACCCTGGCCGCGATGAGCTGGAGCACTTCATTCATCAGTGCTTTGCCAGCGTGCACCACGCTGATGTGCAGCATTACCTGCCAGAACTGCTGGCGCTGCATGACAGCCATGGTCGGCTGATTGCTGCCGCAGGCTTGCGCCCGGCCAGCAGCGGGCCGCTGTTTCTCGAGCACTACCTAGATGAGCCGCTGGAAGCTGCAATTTCACGCGTAGCGGGCTGCCCCATTGAGCGTGAGTGCATGGTCGAAGTCGGCAACCTGGCCTCGCTCAGTGCCGGTAGCGCGCGAATCATGATCATAGCGGTGACCTGGCTATTGGCTACACGGGGCCTGAAGTGGGTGGCATTCACCGGCGCGACGACACTGATCAACAGCTTCCAGCGCCTGGGGTTGGTGCCATCGGTACTGGCGGCGGCCGACCCGGCTCGGCTGAATGGGCAGGTGGACCAATGGGGTACCTACTACGCTCAGCATCCGCAAGTCTTTGCCGGCAGCATTGGTCATGGCTTCGATGCCTTGAGCAAGGCTGGGGTGTTTCAGCGCCTAGGATTGCCAACCGCCTTCCAGGAGACTGGTCATGCCGCATGAACTGGAGCGCTTCCATCAACTGCTGGTCACGTTTTCCCGCGATCACGGTGACGCCATTGCCGTGCAAGGGGCGACTGAGCGCTTCACCTACAGGCAGCTACTGGCAGAGGTGGGGTTGCGCACCCACGGCTTGCGTACGTGTTCGCCTGGCCCTCTGGTACTGGCGCTGGATAGCAGCCCGCAGTTGGTGTTCTGGGATTTGGCGGCGCTGTTTGCCGAGCGTCCTTGTGTAATCGTGCCGTCGTTCTTCAGTGTTGCCCAGTTCAGCCATTGCATCGAGCAGAGTGGCGCCAGCCATGTGCTGTGCGACCCGCAATGGCACGGTACGCTCGCCGAACTGGGGTTCGTTCAGCAGGACGTGTTCTGGGTTCGCGAGGCAGAGCCCGCTGCAGCGCTGCCTGAAGGTACCGCCAAGATCACCTACACCTCCGGCAGCACGGGCAAGCCCAAAGGCGTGTGCCTTTCTGCTGCGGCCCTGTTGCGTGTCGCCCGGGAACTGGAGGTGGCCAGCCGGCCCAGTGAACCTCAGCGTTACCTGGCGGTGCTGCCGCTGGGCGTGCTGCTTGAAAACCTTGGTGTCTACGCCGCATTGATGGCCGGGGCGAGTGTGCTGCTTTACCCCCAGGCGCAACTGGGCATGGGCGGTGCAAGCCAGGTCGATTTCAAGCGCTTGCTGGGGGCCATCGCCCTGAGCGGCGCGCAGAGCCTGATTCTGGTGCCGCAGCTGTTGATGGGGCTGATCACTGCTATCGAGCGTGGGCTGATGCGGGTGGGGGCGCTACGGTTCGTTGCGGTCGGCGGTGCCCGTGTGGCACCCAGCTTGCTGGCCCGCGCCGAAGCGATCGGCCTGCCGGTGTTCGAGGGCTATGGCTTGTCAGAGTGTGCTTCGGTGGTGGCCTTGAACCGGCCGGGCGCAACCCGCCGCGGCAGTGTCGGCAAACCGCTGCCCCATGTGCAGGTGCGGATCGCCGAGGACGGGGAGGTACTGGTGGCGGGCTCGGTGCTGCTCGGCTATCTGGAGGAACCACCCGTCTGCGATAGCTGGTGGGCCACCGGCGACCTAGGCCATTTCGACGAGGAGGGCTACCTGTACCTCGATGGCCGCAAGAAACACCAGTTCATCACCAGCTTCGGGCGCAACGTCAACCCGGAATGGGTGGAGGCCGAACTGACCCAGAGCGGCGTGATCGCCCAGGCGTTCGTACATGGCGAGGCCCTGCCAAAGAACCTGGCATTGCTCTGGCCGCTGGACCCCGCTACCCCCGACACCCTCATCGACAAGGCTGTGCAGCAGTGCAATGCCTTGCTGCCGGACTACGCCAGGGTCCATGCCTGGCGTCGCCTGCCGTGCCCCCTGTCCAGTACCGACGACACACTGACCGCCAATGGCCGCCCGCGCCGCGAGGCCATCCTGCGGCGTTACCACTCCCTGTTATCCGACATCCCTTTGTGAGGTCTGCCATGTCCTTTTTCGATACCCTGCAGATGCAAACCACCCAGGAGCGTCAGGCCCTATTTGCCGTGCCGGTTATACGCGATGCGCTGGCGGGGCACGTCAGCATCGACAGCTATGTGGCCTTCCTGACTCAGGCATACCACCATGTACGCCATACCGTGCCGCTGATGATGGCGTGCGGGGCGCGCCTGCCTTCGCGCCTGGAATGGCTGCGCGGCGCCGTGTGTGAATACATTGAGGAGGAGTACGGCCACGAGCAGTGGATCCTCAATGACATCAATGCCTGTGGTGCCGATTGGGAGGCGGTGCGTGACGGTCGCCCGGCGCTGCCGATCGAGCTGATGGTCGCCTACCTTTACGACTTGATTGCCCGTGGCAACCCGGTCGGGCTGTTTGGCATGGTCAATGTGCTCGAAGGCACCAGCATTGCCCTGGCCACCCAGGCCGCCGGCACAATCCAGCGCACGCTGGCGTTGCCCGACAGCGCCTTCAGCTACCTCAGCTCCCATGGCGCGCTGGACCAAGACCACATGGTCACCTACCGGCAGCTGATGGACCGCCTTGATGATGCTGACGACCAGCGGGCTGTGATCCATGCGGCCAAAGTGGTTTACCGGCTGTATACCGACATGTTCCAGGGGCTGCCGCGTGCGGACCTGCAAGAGGTGCGTCATGCGCTTGCCTGAGTGTGTAGTCATACTGACCGGTGCCAGCGGAGGCATCGGCCTGGAGCTGGCCGAGCAGTTGTGCGCAGCCGGTGCCCGGGTACTGGCGGTGAGCCGGCAGATGGGCAAGCTCGCCGGTTTGATGAACCGTTATCACGACAGGCTGCTCTGGCAGTCGGCCGATCTGCGCAGCCATGAGGGGCGTGAGCAGGTGCTTGCCCGTGCCCGGGAGATGGGCGGGGTCAACGTCCTGATAAATGCCGCGGGCGTGAACCGTTTTGCCCTGTTCGACCAGGTCGACGAGCTGGCGCTGAACGAGTTGCTGGACATTAACCTCAAAGCCGCCCTGCAACTGACGCGTGTGTGTCTGCCGCTGCTGCGCGCACAACCCAGGGCACTGGTGGTCAACGTCGGCTCCACCTACGGCTCGATCGGCTACCCCGGCTATGCCACCTACTGCGCCAGCAAGTTTGCCCTGCGCGGCTTCTCGGAGGCGCTGCGCCGCGAGCTGGCCGATACCTCGATTAATGTCATGTACGCCGCACCCCGGGCGACCCGTACCGCAATGAACAGCAGCGCTGCCACGGCGCTCAACGAGGCGCTGAAGGTTGGCATGGACGACCCGGCAGACGTGGCCCGTGCTGTGCTCAAGGCCGTGCAGTCAGAACGCAGCGAGCTTTACCTGGGCTGGCCAGAAAAGCTCTTCGTGCGCATCAACGGCATGTTGCCCGGCGTGGTCGACCGTGCACTGCGCAAGCAGTTGCCGTTGATCCGTCGTTACCTCGCTAGCCATTCCAAGGAGTCGATCAAATGAAACGTCTGTTCATCGCTAGCCTGCTTGCGTTCGCACCGCTCACCTGGGCGCTGGACCAGGCCGGCAGCCAACAATTGGCTAACTTGCAGCAGCGCTGGGCGCAGATCCAGTACCAGACGCCCAAAGACAAACGCGCCGATGCGTTCGAGAAACTCGCAGCTGATGCTTCTACGCTGGTCCATCAGCACCCGGGCTCGGCCGAACTTTTGATCTGGGAGGGCATCATCAACAGCAGTTGGGCGGGTGCCACCGGCGGCCTGGGGGCGCTGGGTAAGGTCAAGTCGGCCAAGGCGAGCCTGGAGCAGGCGATGGAAATGGACCCCACCGCCTTGCAAGGGTCCGCTTACACCAGCCTGGGGACCTTGTACGACCAGGTACCCGGCTGGCCCATCGGCTTTGGCGACAGCGACAAAGCTGACGCCTTGTTGCGCAAGGCGTTGCAAATAAACCCCAATGGTATCGACAGCAATTACTTCTGGGCCGATCATCTCTTCCGGCAGAAACGCTACGCTGAAGCCACCGCTGCCCTGGAAAAAGCACGCCAGGCGCCGCCACGGCCAGGCCGCGAACTGGCCGATCAGGGCCGGCGTGGCGATATCGATGCTTTACTCAAGGCCATCAAGGACAAACAGGACTGAACATGCGGCTGCTGCTGGTTGAGGATGATACCGCCCTGGGCGAGGGGATCTGCGACGGGTTGCGCCAAGAGGGCTACACCCTCGACTGGCTGCGCGATGGCCTGAGCGGGCTGCATGCCCTGCAACACGAAGTATTCGACCTGGTGATCCTCGACCTCGGGCTGCCGCGGTTGGACGGCATCGAGCTGCTGCGACGGGTGAGGGCAGGGGGCAACAGCTTGCCGGTACTGATCCTTACCGCGCGCGATGCGACCGAGGACCGTATCTCTGGCCTGGATGCCGGTGCCGACGACTACTTGGTCAAACCTTTCGACCTCAATGAGCTCAAGGCCCGCCTGCGCGCCTTGCTCAGGCGCAGCGCCGGGCGGGCCAAGGTGCTGATCGAGCACGCCGGTGTAAGCCTGGACCCTGCTACCCAGCAGGTGTGCTACAACGGCGTGCCTGTGATACTGACGCCCAAGGAGTATCGCCTGCTGCACGAATTGCTGGCGCAACCGGGCAAGGTGTTCACCCGTGAGCGGTTGACCCAGCTGCTGTATGGCTGGGACGAGGAGCCTGAGAGCAACACGCTGGAGGTGAACATCTATCACCTGCGCAAGAAACTGTTCAACGGCCTGATCCGCACGGTGCGCGGTATCGGTTATCTGGTCGAGGCCAAGCTGTGAGCTCGTTGCGCCAGCGCACATTGTGGCGGGTGATGGCGCTGATGCTGCTCGGCACCGGCTTGTTGGCGTTGTACAACTATCACGACAGCCGACGCGAGATCAATGAAGTCTACGATGCTCACATGGCTCAGAATGCCCGGCTGTTGCAGGGGGTGATGAACCTGCCGGTGCAGGATGGCAACCGCGAAAAGCTGTATCAGGCATTTAACGAGGCGCTGGGCAAGGCCGGGCGCCACCGTGTGGGCCACCCCTATGAGAGCAAGCTGGCATTCCAGGTGTGGGGGGAGGGAGCACGGTTGCTGGTGCACACCCCCAGTGCACCGACGCTCGACGCACCGCCTGCGGCGGCGGGCTTCTACGATTTTGACAGTGGTGGCGAACAGTGGCGCGGCTTTGTATTACCGGTGCCCGAAAAACAGTGGGTAATCTGGGTGGGTGAGCGCGACGATGTGCGTTACGACCTGATCGACCGCATCGTACGCCATACCCTTTTCCCGTTCCTGCTCGGCAGCCTGGGCCTGGCGCTGTTGGTCTGGGCGGCCATCGGCTGGGGGTTGCGCCCGTTGCAGAACATGGCCGATGTGATTCGTGGGCGCCATGCCGACTCCCTCGAACCCCTGCAACTGGTGCCGTTGCCGACCGAGCTTGAGCCTATGCAAGCCGCCATCAACCGCCTGCTGGCGCAGATCGATGATCTGCTGCGGCGTGAGCATCGCTTCATTGCCGACGCCGCCCATGAGATGCGCACACCGCTGGCGATCCTGCGTCTGCATGCGCAGAACGCACAGGCCGCCAGTACCGATGCCGAGCGCCAGAAAGCCCTGGGTTTTCTGATTGGCGGCGTGGACCGGCTGACCCGGGTGGTCAACCAGTTGCTGACCCTCGCCCGGGTCGAGCCGCGCCTTGGTCAGCGCGCCACCACCCGTGTCGACCTGGGCGAAGTGGTCACCGATGTGCTGGCGGATCTCACCCCCTGGATACTGGATCGCGGCCTTGAGCCCTCGCTGGATCTCAGCGAAGGTGACCATGGCCTGATGATCGATGCCGGAGCGTTGGGCATCGCCTTGCAGAACCTGGTTTCCAATGCGGTGGAGCATTCACCGCCTGGCGGGCGCATCACGGTATCACTCAGGCGCCTGGCCACTTGCTTCGAACTGGTGGTCGAAGATGAAGGCCAGGGCATAGACGACGCGGATCTTGCGCGGGTATTCGAGCGCTTCTATAGCCGCAATAGCCCCAATGGCGCAGGGCTGGGGTTATCCATCGTGGCCACCATTGTCGAGCGGCTGGGGGGGCAGGTGCGCCTGGAAAACAGGGCCACTGGCGGGCTGGCTGCCATCGTGTCGCTTCCCTTGCAGTGAGCTGCTCAAGCAAATCGCTGCACGGCCTCACCTGTTTCAAAACGTATCGGTACTTCAGACTTCTTTAAGCTTGGGCTGACAACGTGGTGGTGTACGTTGCCCGGTTTGCCTTCAGCGCCGATGGGCAGCGAATACTTCCCTGTCACAAGAGGCCCTGGATATGGCACGCACGTCGAACCCCGCCCGTTACGGGCAACTTTCGATAATCATGCATTGGAGCATGCTCGTTTTATTCATGGGCGTTTATGCCTGTGTCCAATTGCGCGAGGTATTGCCCAAAGGGCACTTTCTCAAGGCCCCCCTGTTGGGCGTGCATGCCGTGATGGGTATTGGCATCTTCACTCTGGTGTGGCTGCGCCTCCTTGGTCGGCTCAGCCCACGGCCTGCAATCGTGCCGACACCGCCTGCCTGGCAGGGCTTCATGGCCAGCGTGCTGCATATTGCATTGTACGCCCTGATGATCCTTACACCTCTGCTGGCCTGGCTGATGCTCGCGGCCGCTGGCAAGCCGCTGCCCTATTGGGGTGTGGCCATACCTGCACCCGTGGCGGTGGACCCGACGCTGGCCAGGGCGCTCAAGGGGTGGCATGAGTGGCTGGGGAATGCGGGTTACTGGCTGATCGGGCTGCATGCCTGTGCAGGCCTGTTGCATCATTACTGGCTGAAGGACAATACCCTCAAGCGCATGTTGCCAGGGCGGTGAGTCCGAAACGCTGGTTTCAAGGCTGAAGGCGAATGAGCCCTCAGCCTGGTTGGTTTCGTTGCGCGGCTATAAGGTGCCGCTCAGCAGCCAACCGAACACGCCGCAGCCCAGGACAACCAACCATGCAGGCCACTTCCAGAACATCAGGGCCATCAAGGCCATCAGCGCCCATGCCAAGTCTGCTGGCTTGGCGATGGCGCTCGTCCACACCGGTTGGTACAAGGCAGCCAGCAGAAGCCCGACCACGCCGGCGTTTACACCGGCAAGCGCTGACTGGCTGCGGGCGCTGCGCCGCAGTGTTTTCCAGAAGGGAACTACACCGATCACCAACAGGAAGGAGGGGGTAAAAATGGCGAGAATGCCAACCGTCGCGCCCACCCAGCCGGAGGGCTGCACGCTCATGGCTGCACCCAGGAAGGCTGCAAACGTGAAGAGTGGGCCCGGTATGGCCTGCGCCAAGCCATAACCTGCGAGAAAGGTGTCATTTGTGACCCAGCCATTGGCCACTGTGGCCGACTGAAGCAACGGTAGCACCACATGCCCGCCGCCGAATACCAGCGAGCCTGCGCTATAAAAGGCGTTGATCAATGCCAGTGCCTGTGAGGGCCAGATGCGGGTCAATAGCGGCAAGCCGACCAACAAGGCAAAGAACAGGATCAGCGCAGCCAGCCCGGCCTTTCGGCTGACTGAAAACGGCAGCTCGTCCCCTGCCGGGGAGCCCGGAGGCTTGAGCAGGATCAAGCCTGTGATGGCCGAGCCTGAGATCACAGCTATCTGCCCGATCGCGTTGGGCCACAGCAGCGCGGTACAGGCAGCGAACAGGGCGATGGTTACCCGCGCAACATCGGTGCAAAGGCTACGTGCCATGCCCCACACCGCCTGGGCCACCACGGCGACTGCGACGATTTTCAGCCCATGCAACAGGCCACTTGGGGCGCCACCTCCCCATGCCCCCAGGCCCTGAGCACACAGCGTCAGCAGTAGGGCCGATGGCAATGTGAACCCTGCCCACGCAGCGACAGCGCCCGCGAAACCCGCCCGTGACAGGCCCAGAGCGATGCCGACCTGGCTGCTGGCGGGGCCGGGAAGCAGTTGGCACACCGCGACCAGCTCAGCATAACTGCGCTCGCTGAGCCATTGGCGGCGCGCTACAAATGCTTCACGAAAGTAACCCAGGTGCGCAATGGGGCCACCGAAAGACGTCAGCCCCAGCCGCAAGAACACCAGAAACACCGACCAGGCAGAGTCGCTGGGCTTCACGCCGCAGTGGGTGCGTTCTGACAAGGCAGGCTCCTTGGGTGAGTGATGCTGCAGGTTTTGGTGAGGATCAGCCAGCCTCGAGGCTTGTTTTGGGGAGTAGACCCGCGCCGCCCGCGCGGCGCTCGGTTTCACAGTCACTGAAAATCCTGCGACACGCCCCCAGAACCCGTATTCATTTGTGCAAAGTTTGCTGTTCGCCGCCTACGCTGTCCAGAGTCTTGGTCTGCAGGAGGCACCATGAGCAGTTTCCCTATCGTCGCTACCGTCCTGTCTATGGTCTTCCAGCCGCAGCGAGGACGAACGTGAAGGGCTCGCGTGTACTTCGAGCAGGATGGCCGCTTCGCGTTGTTATTCCTGTCGGGCTGTTACCTGCTTGGGTTCATCGTCAACATTCTGTTATTCGGCGTTTCGCCCATGGCGCTGTGGGGCGCCTCTGACCGTGGCATTCGTGCCTCTCAATATGGCGGACCTGGTGATATCACTAGTGACGTGACCGAGGTCTGGCGCTGCGCATTAAAATCTATGCAGTTGGAATACAATATCTGTACAAAATGCTATTGTTGTACAGTATTTTCGCGTGCTCGAGGTCAGTATGGCGCACCGTGCTAGTTGGACTTGCCTTTGTCTGCTACTGGCTACCTTTTCAGCGGTGGCGGGCTGGAAGGCGGAGCTGCCTGGGGCGCAACGGCTTGGGAGTGGTGAGTTCACCTGGTTTGGTCTGCGTCTGTATACAGCCCAATTATGGACTTCAGGGCCAGTTCATGACTGGAACCAGCCCTTCGCCCTTGAGCTCCTCTACCACCGTTCGTTGTCCAGGGACACCTTGGTACAGGCAAGTCTCGAGGAAATGCGCCGCCTCAACGGTGGCAGCATTACGTCGCAACAACGCACGGCGTGGGCCCATGCGATTGAAGAGGCATTCGTGGACGTACGCCCCGGCACGCGCATTACTGGCTTGTACCTGCCGGGGCAGGGCTGCCACTTTTACGTCGACGGTAAACTCAGCCGCGAAATTGCCGACCCGGCCTTTGCAAGGGCGTTCTTTGCCATCTGGCTCGACCCCCGAGCCAGGGACCCACAACTGCGTCAGCGCCTGCTTGGGCTGGCTGGCAACGACCGAGGAACATGAATATGTACAAAGTACTGTTGCTGGTCTCCTGCCTGCTTCTGGGCAGCTGTGGCAATGTCGGTGTCGAGCACTATGCCCAGGAGCAGCCGAAACTGGACCTGGCTGCATTCTTCTCGCGACCGGTGCAGGCCTGGGGCATGTTCCAGAAGCGTTCCGGTGAAGTGGTCAAGCGCTTCCACGTGCGTATAGACAGCCGGCGCGAAGGTGAGCGGCTGATCCTCGACGAACATTTTCTATACAGCGATGGTACTCGCCAGCAGCGTACCTGGACACTTATGCCAGACGGCCCCGGCCGCTGGCGCGGTACCGCGGGGGACGTGATCGGCGAAGCGCGCGGCGAAGTCGCGGGTAACGCGCTGCGATGGCGTTACCAGCTGGACCTGCCGGTTGACGGGCGGCACTGGCAGGTAGACCTGGACGACTGGATGTACCTCATGGATGACGACACCCTGATCAACCGTTCGAGCATGAGTAAGCTGGGCGTTGAGATTGGCCAGATCACCCTGTTCTTCCGCCGCCTGCCAGAGGGCACACCATGAACCTGATCGCGCTTACCCAGCTGGTCTCGACCGGCGAAGCAAAGGAACTTGAACTGCTGTCGCTGGAGGGCGGCTTCTACCTCCTGCGCGCCTTGACCGACGCCGGCCCCGTGACACTGAGCGATGCCCATGGGCAGCCCGTTCGCGTGCGCTCCACTACTGAGCTGCGGCAGTTGTTAGCCGACCTGCCACCCGTGCCGTGCATGCTGGTACAACAGGTGGTGCATGATGAGATGTGCGGACAACGTGACGGCCCTATTGCACCGCTGCGCGTGCCGGTAACGCTCACCAGCCAATGGTAGCCTGACCATGCGCCTAGGCCTTGTGCTGGGTGACCAGCTGTCGTTCGACTTGGCGAGCCTGGCTGCCCTTGACCCCGCCCGCGATGCTGTTCTGATGGCGGAAGTGGAGGGTGAGGCCCGCTACGTGCCGCATCATCCGCTCAAGATCGTTCTCATCTTCAGCGCCATGCGGCACTTTGCCCAGGCCCTGCGTGAGCGGGGTTGGCAGGTGCATTATGTCGAGCTGGATGCTGACGGCAACAGCGGCAGCATCGTTGGCGAGCTGCATCGCTGGCAACAAGCCTTGGGCGCCACGCACATTCACCTCACTGAGTGCGGGGAGTGGCGGCTGGA
>CAACWQ010000126.1_pt1 | contig 12637 bp, 16 predicted proteins | sample 2275681 | NCBI WGS metagenome assembly CAACWQ01 (sample SAMEA5312463, study PRJEB27640) | indoor metagenome | biome: indoor environment; feature: controlled; material: polymer furnished wood metals | place: Austria | collected 2011-04-21
CGCATGAATGGGCATGATCCGTATGCCTATCTAAAAGATGTGCTGACGCGGCTGCCGACCCAACGGGCCAGTGAGATCGGACAGTTGCTGCCGCATCAGTGGGTGCCGGCCTGACTTACGCAAGGTGAGTTCGCCGGACGCTTACGGTGAGTACTACTCTCCGCAGATCTGGGCGGCAAAGCAGAAGAGCCAGGATCAGCCGAGCTGGTGGGATGATCACCCACCAGCGCCTCGCTACGAACCTGCTCTGGCTCTAGATCGTGAGGAGATCCGAGTCCACCAAATCAATTGGATTGATTTCGATACGTCCGAGAAGCGCGTTGGCTACAACGCTTGAGATCCTGATAGGGCGGGGCGATGGTAGGGTAGACAGGGTTGTTCGCCTTCCTGGTGCTGTCGTATTGCTAATTACTTGTTAAAGCGGGCATCTGCAGCCAAGGTTGGCCGCCGATTAGCGGCCCATCCTTGCTGATTTTCGACGGTCAAGGGAACAGCATATAGGTGCTATTGGGGTGACGCTGGGATTCGTCGAGCTCAGAGGTGTCCAGCCCGTAGGTTCGAAGCATCCAGCGGGATAGTCCGCCGTGCTCTTCACCCACCTTCGTTCGACCATGCAGTGCAATGCGGTTGTTGACGATGGCGATATCCCCGGGAGCTAAAGCGACGTGGATAACGCAGCTCAAGCAAGCCTGCGTCAGAGCCAGCATGGCCTGCTTGGCCGGTGTTTCACCTGCATCGGCTGGCTGGGTGGAGCTGTGGCTGTAGCGAATCCAGAACCCGCTCTGCATCCGGAACAACAGCTGGGCATCATCGACCAGCAGCTCTTGGCCCAAGATGTCTTCCATACCGTCGCGGAAGGTGAGCTGCGATTGCAGAATGTACTGCGGCTTCTGCAACTCCTGAATGTGTTCGGCGTCGAGCCTGGCAAGGATGGCTTCGAGCGGCATCACTGTCGTGGGGACTGCGTTAGGGTTGCGCAGGGCTGACAGGCAGACGAAGTCTGGTGACGGTGCGATGCGAGGATCTTCTGAGTCGCGATAGCCGCGCACAGGGAATGAGACACCATCGGTGTGGCCGTTCATTTTTGCCTGCGACTTTTCAGAAACTCGGCCTTCACCTGGAATCACCACCAGGTTCACAAACAGATCGCCGCCATTTTCCGAGCCGTACGACACGGTGTCGGCACCCAGTGCGGCCAAGCACAAAATCGCTGTGGCACGCGCTACCAGGGTGCCCATGCAGTCGGGCACGGGACGGAAGTCGACAGGCGTATCAGGAATGCTCTGGGCGTCGAAAACGCTGCGCAGGTGCAGGCACGGCGTCTGCCAGGCGAACTCCTGAATGTCGCTGCGCTTGCAGGCCAGGTTTGCCAGCTCAGCATCAAGCGCAGGTAGCAACGAACGGCTAAATGCCACAGGATCGTCGAGCTGCTGAGTCATGTCCTCAACGCTTAACCGCGACGTCCAATCCGTGACAACGATTCGCAAAGCAGTGCAAAAATGAGCATCGATCAATTGTAAGCCTAAGCGTGTGAGTGATATAAATGTGATATACACCAGCGTGACTCGTCACGTGTTCTCTTGCTAGCGATCATTCGGATCCATGAAAAAGCCCAGCCTCAAGCTCGCCGATTATCTCAACGGGTGCGCTAGTTTTCTAGCCTGCCTCAAGCCTTATATGAGCCTGACTAGGGCGCGCGATGGAGTCAGATGTCGACTGACCTTGCCGGATGACACCCGTTTGGATGTGGTGGGCAGGGATGAGCCTCATGTCGCGCTCAACCTCATGCACGCGCTTGTCAACGTGTTGCCCCAATCGGCACAGGGAGAACAGAAAGAAATGCCGTCTGTCTCAACCCAACAGCCTGTGGTGAATTCCCAGGCGAAGGAGACGATCATGCATTCTGAGGTGAAGGTTAAGCAGATGGATGAAAAGACGCGTAAAGCCCGTGAACAGATCGGCGTCACGACGAAGGTATCGCTGCTTGTTGAGCTCGACGCAGTAGCTCAAAGCAGAGGTGTCACGCGCTCGCAAGTCGCTCGGGATTTGCTCCTAGATGGACTTACCCGTTTCGATCGAGAGTCCAGAACCAAGAGCCCTGCCAAATTGCTGGCTGAGTACGAGCGTAAGGCGAATGATTACTCCGGTGCGAAGAAGCAGAACTGGAGTATTCGAGCGGAGCGGCGACTCGTTATGAAAACCCAATTGACAGCCGGTGAGTATGAGCACTCGACCTCAGCGTTCGTGAATGGATTGCTTGCCGAGGCGTTGTCTCATTGCCCTGTCGCCACCGTGTTGGCGCAGAAAGCCACAGCGATTACCGATGCGTCTATCGTGTCGGCAATGGAAGCCATTGAGCGCGTTAGAGGGCCTAAGGCAAAGACAATTGCAGCTGAGGCTGGGCTTGGGGGAAACCGCATCCTGGCAAATTTGATTCTGAGCGGATCGGTCTTCGCCCCTGCTCGTGTCACTAGAAAAATGGCGGACTTCCTGGCAGTTCCTCTCGATGTATTTTCTGTCGCTTTGGAACGTTGCTTCACCAGTCAACCCGTTCCTGCCTTCAAGGCTACATCCGGCAAGCCGGAAATCGACCTGCAGCGTAAATCATGGGCTGTCGCAGTGAGAGAGTTGGAGCTGCCTGCTGACGAGGAAGCGCGTCTGTTAGAGCTAGAGGGTTAAAGCATGAACCCCTTTGACAGGGCTCGACGGAAAGCCATGGATGTCCGCGAGTCGCTGGTGGGGTTAGGCGACTCCCTGGCGGCAGTGTCCTCATCAACACTGCTTGCCAACGCAGAGGAAATCCTCGGAGTAGCGATTGAATTCGTTCCTCCAACACACTCGATCCTCGGCGGTAGTGACGGTGTGCTCAAACGCAACGATGAGGCCATGTACATCCGAAAGGATGTAAGTGATGCAGAGAAAGCGTATCTCGTCGCGCATGAGTTTGGTCATTGGTTTTTGGACGCAGGTCTGCCAGAGACCTCCTATGCTGATCTCGCTGCGATGACGGCTTCGGAAGGTGGTGAAGCGACGGTCAAGATCGATGCCTACGGAGCAAACGAGCGCACTGAGCTCCAGGCCAACGTGTTCGCGCGTGAGCTACTGTTACCGCGCATCGTCGCGAAGCAGCAATTCTTCGCACCCCATGGCGCTATTGAGATTTCCAATAATTTGAAGGTGCCCACGGAGATCGTTCGCCAGCAACTGTTCGACGGCCTCTTGCTTCCCATCCTGCCCACCGTATTGCCATCACCGTTACCGGAAATGACCAATGCGCAAAGGGTAGCGGCGCATGCACAAGAGCATTTTGTGAATGTGGTTGCAGGGCCTGGCACAGGGAAAACCACCACGCTGGTGCACCGCATAAAGCACTTGCTTGAACAGGGCGTACCTGCGAACAAAATTTTGGTGCTCACCTTCACCAACAAGGCCGCCACTGAACTTATCGAGCGTCTGGCTGCGTCGGGTATAAAGAGTGCGACTAATGTCTGGGCAGGTACCTTCCACGCGTTCGGTCTGGAGTTCCTGCGCAAGCATCATCATCTGTTCAACCTCAGCGCCAATGTCAGTGTGGCCGATAAGCTCATGCAGGTCAGGCTCATGGTCTCGCGTTTGGCGAAGGTCAGGCTGAAATACTACCTGCGCTTGCAGAACCCCTACGATTGGCTTCCTGATGTGATTGAGCACATCAAGCGCCTGAAGGAAGAGTGCCTGACTGTCGAGGACTACCGCGCTCGACTCGATGCTCTGCCTGCCTGCGATCAGGATATCCAGGATGAGCGCGAAGACATCGCTACGATCTTCGAGGCCTACGAAGAGGCGATGCGCGAAAAGCGCTGGGTCGATTACGTTGACCTAGTCGCATACCCTTCCATCCAGGCACGACGCGCACGTGCCTCGGTCACACCATACCTTGATCAGTTTGAGCACATTCTGGTCGACGAGTATCAGGACGTGACCGAGGTTATGGTCGAGCTGATCAGGCAGTTAGCCCTGAGTGCTGCCTCGGTGTGGGTGGTGGGCGACGTGCGTCAGGCAATTCATCACTGGCGAGGCTCGTCCATCAAGAGCCTGGTCGACTTCGATGGAACATTCAAAAGCCAGCGGTACGCGTCTCCGACCTACAGGCGCTACGCGTTGGATTTGAACAGGCGAAGCACGCCTGAAATCCTCGACCTGTTCAGCTGTGCTGGTACCCGTCACGCGTTGCAGGAGCTTATGCCATTGGAGGATGTGAAGGCCTACAGGTCTTCAAGCGGCGAAATTCCAAGGCTGTATGAATGTGACTCCAACACATCCCAGGCCGCAACGCTTGATGCGTGCATTCGGGCGCTTGCTGCGCAGGGGGTACCTTATCGCGACCAGTTGGTGATCAGTCGCAGTTCTACGAATGTGGAGAGGGTTGTAGCAGAATTGGCAGAACGGGGCGTTCCTGTTCTTCATATCGGAGACATTTGTCAGCGGCCTGAGATCAAGAGTCTGTTTTGCTTGATGGAGCTGCTCTGCATGCGGCAACCCAGGTCTCTGGTCGGCCTGATGCAGGATCCCAGGTTCTCGATGACGCACGCAGACATCGAACTGCTCATGCGGCTCACGGAAAAAGGTAAGGGTTCCGAGCTTCAGCGCGGGCGCTGGATCTGGAAGGAAATTCCGGGCTTATCGCGTCAAGGGCAGGCCGCCAAAACGAATCTCAGCATCGTGCTTCAGGGCTTCACGCGCAATACGAAGCCTTGGGAGTTTGTGTCGACGGTCTTACTGGATCGGCGTTATGGACTTCCGGATCCGGCTGATTTCTCAATCGAGGCGCATACAGCCAGGCTCGCCCTGTGGCTGTTTGTTTATGCCGTGCGCAACGGTGACGGTGATGGCAGTCAGTCCCGGCTAACCAAATTCCTGCTGCAGGAAGAGCTGCGCAGGCGTATAGGGGAGAAGCTGGCCGATCGTGGCATGCCGCCTGAAGCAAGGGCGCTGGATGCCGTCAATGTGATGACCGTTCACTCCAGCAAAGGGCTTGAGTATCAGGCAGTGCATGTTAGCAACATTGACGATACCGCCTACGGACGTAAACGACCCTACTTCTATGACATGCGCCCCCTTGAGCTGATTCCTCCTCAAGTGCTCAACAGTACCGATGAAAATTTCGAGTTCGAGGAGCGGGTCGAGCGCAACAACCTGCTTTACGTCGCCTTGTCACGCGCCCGCGATCATCTGTACCTCTACCAGTTGGCCGATACTACCAGGCCGCCACCGCTCAACATCGCAGGTAAGAATAGGTTGCGGATTCTGAAAGGTATTCGCGAGAGGGTCATTCCATCTGCCCCTCTGGCTGCTGGCACTGGTCTGCCAGTGCCAGGCGTCAGCTACGAAGCGTTCCAGACTTACGTCAACTGTCCGTTGCAGTACCACTACCGGCATGAGTTAACCCTGACTGCCGAGCAGGAGATTGATGTTTCAATCCGAGCGCGCTGGGCGGTTACAGACATGCTCTATGAGTTCGTGAAGAACGGCGCTGTGCCTCAGTCGGCGTTTCAGTCGGCCTGGAAAGCGCGACTGTTACCTCCGAAGAGCGACGACCCCCAGCTGTACCAAGATGCTGTCATCGCGGCAAAACGCGGCCTCGCTCTGGCGAAGGAGATTAGAGGAAACTTGGTGGAGGGGCTTGTCGCTGAAGTCGGTGGGTTGCAGATTGAACTGCCGTGGATGCTGTCGGCAGGGAGTGAGCTGCACTGGCTCCGGGCGCATGAGGGACAGTCAGGAACGATGAAGCAACTCAAGCCCATGATGGTAAACCTGAATCACCCGGGTATTCGCAGTGCCACGATCCACTCGCTGATCACCGACAGAAGCATCGCTGATGGTGCCTCTCGTGGCTTGGAGCGGACGACGGTCTACAAAATGGCCACACGCTTCGTTGCCGGCGATCGAACCCATAACAGAGGAAAGAGCTGCAGCCGCTGTGCTTACCTGAGCGTCTGCGACAAAACGCCGTAGCCTCAGTATTTCCCTAATCGGTGCGCGTTACGCATGATGATGTGAGGACGGGGTGAAGCGGTACCACCTGTCACAAGTATGAAATCGACGATTTTACTTCAAGGTCTATCGGAGTGATTGAGCATGTTATATTCGGGTGACGTAAAGCGCGTTTTTGAAAAAGTCTGCAAAGAAGTGAACCGAGAAGCTGCAGAGCGCAGCGATTTCGTCGTTGATATGAGCATCCCGAGGGGTGGTGATAAGCCGGCGAAGTTTTATGGAGTCATGCACGGCCTGGAGCAAAATCTTCTCTGGCGATACAAGGGTTATTTTGTGTCGGTTAAGCCCTCTCAGTGTGGAAGCTCTACTGAAGTCTATGTTTCGCATTTGAAGTAAATTGGTTGGTCTGCGTCGCTTGGGTAGGCGCGACTTCTGTGTAGGTGATAGGTCAGTGCTGATGCTGACTAGTAAATGATGTTTCTAAATTAAGGAAGATAAATGACGATTTCCAGTGAGGTGGCCAATGAAACAGTATTGCACACACTTGTTGCGGTCTATTCAGCGCAGATCGAGAGGCTAAAGCGTGAGTCCAGTGGGATGACTTATGTTGCTCATTTTCTTAGCCCTGATCCTGAAGTGGTGGGGGCGAAGGGGGAGAAAATGAGTGATGCCCAAGTAGAGGAATACTACAGAGTTTATCTTTTAGGAGTCCTTGAGCGATGCCATCTCACGAGTATTACGTCCCTGGCAAGAACTAATAGCTGGCTGACCTCTTCGCTCACAGAGCTGGAAAGCGGAAATCTACTCGGATTTTCCGCATCCTTGCGAGGCTTGCTGGAGGCGGCAGCTGATACGCATGACGCTGCAGCTGTCATGGTAGAGCATCTTTATAATCTGTTCCCTTTTATCTATCTGAGATTGCAAGGGGATGATACTGCTCCAGGTGTAATTCTAAAGCACTTGGAAGATAGGCTGATACATTACAGCTATGCACGCAGGCAAGCCAATCGTTCTGAGGCTTTGCCGGAGCATACCAATAAGCAGAACTTTGTGTATATTGACGCTATCGAAAAAAGCGGAGCTGTTGGCGCAAAGGATCTCTATAGGGTGCTTTGTGAACTTACTCATCCAGCCGCGCCTTCCGTGAGCTGTTTTCTGACAGAGACCGAGCGTGAAATTGCTTTGGATTTCTCTCAGGAAAAACGAATTATCAATGAGATCATTTCCGAGTATGAGGAAACGATTAAGTCGCTGGTAAGTAACACGGTTAACTCAGCACTTGTTTCGTTGATGGTGCTTAGAAAGCTTGGTCACGATGTGCCGGCGCCTAACCCGAGCAGTTTTGCTGGCGTGGGTGGCGTAGCTAAAATATTTAGTCGTATTGATGAGTTTCTGCTCAAAGCTAGCAGTGAAGGTTTCGTATTCTCCAAGGATATGTGGCATCAAAAGCTCTGACCGCCTTTAGCGCTGACCATCGAGACCATGGTCAGCACTGGCCATCGGGGGCAAGGTTCACAGCTTAGTGAGAAGGAGCAGGAGCGACGAGTTCGGCGGGGCTGTTATAGAGGCTTCCTCGATTGGTCGCTCAACCTGAGAGGTACCGTTGATGGTGATGCCAACGCCCAACTTCTCAGCAAGACCGGAAATCAGCCGTTCCCTCGAGCTTTTGCAGAAGTCATCGCGGGTCACGCTGGAGGCTGCGCCGAAGAGGAAGAGGATGATCAAAAGGGTCGTCATGAACATTGAACTCGTTGCTCCACAGTAGATTCTTGTCGTGCTTGGAGATGCTTGCTGCTTCATCAACCCAGCTCTTTGGCGAACTGCTCGGCGACCAGCTCTGCAAATTGCACGAGATTACGTATAGCGCCGGAACCGGATCGATCAAGATGAAAGCCTTTGATGCCAATAGCTCGAGGCCCATCTCGATCACAGCGCGGCGAATCGCCGATCATTGCTACTTGAGCCGCACCGCCGAACAGGTGGCCAGGCACAACCCCAAGATCATGGCACACGGCGCGGTAGATCGCTGGGTCGGGCTTGGTGACCCCGAGCTCGTAGCTGAACGAATAGGCGTTGAGATCTGGCAGTAGCTTCTTCACTGCCGGCCCGTAGGGTGCAGCGAGGTTGCTGCAGATGGCGGTAGCTATGCCGTGCTCATGGAGGAGGGCGATCGCATCGCGTGCATCCGGGATACCTCGATCGACTCAATCTCGCGTTGAAGGTCAGCCTCCATCTCAGCCATGCGTGACGGTGTAACCTGGATGCCGAGGATGTCAGCAGCTTCTCGAAGCCCAGCATCAATAGTCATCAGTTTATGGAGGTCGCCTGGGCTAGGGCGCCGGCCATTCTTCGCGCCTTCTCGCAGCAGCCGGCGATACGGGTGCATGGGTGTCCCGATCCGCAGGGTTGTGCCGAAGGCATCAAAGATCACTGCTGTGATTGCCATCCGAATCTCCATATTGACAGCGGATTCCGCGGATTCCGCGGATTTCTCTGAGCTCTGAAGAGCTTGATGTGCTTGGGCTGTAGCTGGAAAAGCGCTGAAATGCTGCGGATTTCTTATGGTCCAGTTGCGGCTCGGGTGCAGCATCATCTCGCTGCAGGATGGTGGGCATGTACACTAAGACCTCGGATAAAGGATGCCACATCGTTGAGGCTGAAGAAGTGAAGAGAACGCTTTTGGGAATGGCCGAAGCCGGCGAACCACTGCTGCGGCAAGCGCTGGCGGCCATCCGAACTCATAACAATGCCCAGGCTGATGGACTACCAGCAGAGGAAATCGAACGCCTTCGACTGGAGGCTGATCATCTCTACCAGACAGTGATCGACTACCAGTTGCACAGCGCAGGCATCCTGGGTGAGTCAGTTCATTGATGGAGGCGCAACGGTGACGATTCGCCAGATCTGTAATGACGACGAGTACCGAGCAGCCCTCAGAGAGGTTTCGCCACTGTTCGATAATGAGCCAGAACCTGGTACCGAAGAGGCTAAGGCTTTCGAAGCCATGGTATTGCTGATCGAAGCATACGAGGCCGAGCATTATCCTGTTGAAATTAACACTGAGCTGCCTATCCGCAGGGTATCGGAGTAGAGATGATGGAGAAGGATCTCAGCAAGGTATTGCTTCCAGACCATCCGATGTACACCGATGCAGTGGATGCTTTGAAACGGTACCACCAGGCTCAAGCCAACGGTGTGACGGGGACTGAGCTTGAGCGCCTTCGTCTCATGGCGGAGCATCAGTTTCAAGCAGTCACCGACTACCAGTTGCATGCGCTCGGTGGGCCAGCAAAGCCCAATCACTAGAAGCTCCTACTACACGCCATATCGCTTATTCCCGCCAGAGGTGATGCAGTAGCGACCGCCTCTGGGGCCTATGCAAATTCGACCAGAAGAGCAGGGGCACGATGAGCCATACTCGGGCGTATTGATGCGCGCTGGCTGGGGTGCTGGGCGGTCTCTCTTCGGCTGGGGGGGAGCGAAGCAGTTGGAAGCGCTGCAAAGGTTTCTGTAAGAGAGCCATCGCTGTGGTTGGCCGTCAAGGCTGATGCGTGCCCATTCCTGTTTCTGCTCATAGACCTGCACCTTTTCCCCGCGCTTGAGACTGGAAATGATTTTCCCTCCTGGTTGCTCGCGCAGGTTCAGCTTGTCAGCGTTCACGAAGTGCTCAGGTGCTGAAGCTTGTGTAGGTTGCGGTGCTGGTGATGAGGTTGATTCCCGAGTACTCACCGGCGCCTGGCCGGGTGACGGCTCAGTTTTGGGCGAATCCTTCTTGCCTACAGCCCAGCCCACTGCGAAGAGAAACAGCAACATCAGAAACCATGACTGACCATTCTTGCGCATATCCATCGCACCCTCGAAGTGAGATCTGTCCTTATCAAGCCGCAGCCGCTGGATCGCCGCAGCACCGAATAGCCCAGTTCGGCAATGTACGCTTGAGCAAATTTCCATCTGCCATCGCTGAAGATAATCAGCCTAGTCGAGTGGCGCGGAGGGGAAGGGCAGACGCCTTAGCGCTCACAAGCTGCCTTCGAGAGATCTCGAGATGAGAGACAGCAAGCGGAGCGCGCCGGCGTGACGGATGGACGCCCGATGGGGCGAGACGTCGTCGTCCAACGATGGCTCGATTCACGATAGCCGGGCCTGGCATGGCACGCCCTCATCGCTCTACAGAGCTTTCAACATACGCTCCAGGGTCTGATGCTCCCACGTCGATAGCAGAGCAATCGGATCTGTCCGATCACCTGGGTCGAATTCCCAGCGCTGACCATCGGGATTCACACATCGCTCGCAGTAGTCCAGCTCATCGCAGTCGTTGTAGATCGTGATCCGCCATCCCTCTACATCGACCTCGAAATGACAGGCGTACAGCTGCTCCCAGGACTGGTTGCCTACCTTAGTCATTGTCCGGCATCCGAGCACCACCTCTCGCAGCACCTGGAAGACTTCCCGGGCCGTCAGCGCGCCTAGGGAAGTATCAGCGCAGTCGTCTAGAGTCATACGCAGCTCTCCTCGCTCATCCGATCAAGGATATTACCTTTTGCATAGAGGGGCGACGTCATGGTTTCAATTGACGAAAGCTTGGATGAGGCCTCCATCAATGAAAGGGCCCTGCTGTGTATCAAAACCATCGGCTTAGTAAGAGCGTACACGAGGGCACTTAAAGGTTTGGCATTGCTACCGGATACATCGCGGCAGCTTTAGACTGGGGAACCTTGAGCAATGATCAGTGGGAGCGGCTTCTGATTATTGTGAAACAGGCCCATGAATCACATCCACGGTCGATCGGTAGTTCGGGGAGGTTTGGCTGAAATGTGGGGTGAATCGCAGTAGTACAAATGTACTCTTTTAAGGCGAAATGGTGCCTCTGACTGTGAGCGCAACCTGGTGCGTCGGTAGTTTTTGGTGACCTGCTGTGGGGGGGGCCAGCGTCGAGTCCAATCCATCATCGCTCTACACTCAGCTCGCCGAGTGCACGTCTGCCATCAGGTCACGGTTAGCTGATCAATGTGAGGAACGGGTTGTCCGCTGAAGGTTTTGCAGCTAAGGCAGCCGGCTCCCCTATGAGGTATCCGTTTAGGACACTGATCTTGCGCGGGCCTCGTACGCTGCAGGTCCAGATGTTCTGACCATTGGGCTTTTTCACATGGATATCTAGCTTCTCGAATTGGCGTTGGAGGTGCCGCCAACCGCCACTCTGCGGATCTGCGTTGGCCAAGCCTGGCTGCTCAGCAGCGTAGCGTTGGAAAATGCCCGGCGTGACCAGGAAAAAAGTACCCTCCACGGTGTGGACTTTGGCCTTGCTGTCGTTAATCACCAATCGATGACTGCGCAGACCGTCGCGCAGCCACTCTAGAAAGGCCAGTCCGATTGTATTCTGGGGCGGCGCAGTTGCAGACTGCTCGTTTCCAGTGTTTGAGTTGGTCTCAGGGTGACGCGGCTCCTCCAACATATCCATCAGATCGTCGAGGTAATCGAAATCCTGACTTTGGGGAGCGGCGGCCGGCCGCGTCTTATCCGGGGCAGTTTGCGGCCCAGCTGTACTCGATTCGCTGGTTTCACTAGTTGGCAGGGGAGCGATCGTCATCGGTTCAATCGTGCCGCTAAAGTAGTCTGGTCGGAGCTCATCGGCCCAGATCAGACTCGGCTGCAGGCGAAGGAAGGTGAAGCGATGCTGCCAGTCACCGTCCGTGACAGTGGCGTTCCAAACCGCTTTGCTTTCCGGTGTTGCTTCCACCAATCCATGTGACTGCAGCTCATCGAACAAGGCGATGTTGGAGGTGGGGATACCGTCCACAGCCTGGGCCAGTAGATGTGCGCGCAGTTTGTCGGTCGTGGTCTTGCTGACCAGCCATAGGTGGTCTTCGGTGAGCCAGCCGGCCGCGCCGGGCTGGTTGAGTTTGAACTCGTTCTTCACCAGATGGCGCAGTCCCGTTAGCAAGTGGTGCTGCAGGGAGTGCGTGGGCGCCTGCAAAGCCTTCGCAGGATTGCCACCGATGTTTTGCGCGGTGGAGACACGGTCAGCCTGCAGCACCAATTCCCCGAGTGTGCCAGCGTGCTCGTAGTGGTCGGCGAGTAGAAACAGCAATTGGCTCCACAATTGGGTGTAATCGCTGAGCCAGTCGAGCAGGGCGGGGGACAGGATCTGCGTATAGAGCAACCCCGCTGCGGCGCCGTGCAGCTTGTAATCGCGGCCTGGGTGGTAGCGGAAACGGTATGGTTGGTTCAGCGGGCCGTGCCAGGGGTGCCAGTGCTCTCCGCTTTGGTACTCCACCTGCAGGTCGACGGCGATTTTACCGACGTCATGGAGCAGGGCACCGTAGGCAATCGCGGCGCTCCAGGCATCGGCTTGCGCTGCCTGGTCTTCCGGTGCAGCACCGCTGGGAAGTAGATAGGATTGGCGTAGCTTCAAGCTGCAGGCCACCAGCTCCAACCCGTGATCGAGCATGCCCCCGGGATAGGCGTGATGATGGCTTTCGCTGGCCGGAAGTTGCTGTACGTAGCGGGCGTAGCGGCGGATGGGCTCGAGGTAGAGCCGATCAAACTGCGCTTCGGAGAGGGACGTGTGCTGCCAGATGCGTTCGAGCAGCTTTCTGCGGTGATCGGCGGCGAGTAGAGATTCGGCCGACAGGGGGAGCATGAAGCCCTCGGCGATGGGCGTGGGGGC
>CAACWQ010000301.1_pt1 | contig 12338 bp, 11 predicted proteins | sample 2275681 | NCBI WGS metagenome assembly CAACWQ01 (sample SAMEA5312463, study PRJEB27640) | indoor metagenome | biome: indoor environment; feature: controlled; material: polymer furnished wood metals | place: Austria | collected 2011-04-21
CGCCCTGGCAAACCTGTGGAGGGTTCGAAAACAGCTCATGGGTATGGGTGAGGTTCGCGTTTAACACGGAGAACCGGTCGAAAAAGCTCTCCGTACATGATTTTTCGGTCACTTTTCGTCCAATGACGCTGTAGGTGCCTGGAAAATTGCAACTTGCCGCGGCTGCACGACAAGTTGATCGGAGCATCCTTAGGAGGGGTTAGGCTGTGAAAGTCACTGAAGGACACAAAAACAGCTGTGCCATCAAATAATCGTGCTAAGCCCTTGAGCATCCTGATTTTGGCCCTAAAAGGAGTAGTAGAGACACAGCACTGGCACTCGGCTAACGGACGATGAGAGACAGTCCCAGACGTTGAGCGTCACGAGAAGTAGTGTCCAAAGTAGTGACCAAAATTGACCTAAAAGGGACGCCAAGATGGCAGGAAATACAAGCGACAAAAAGGTAAACGATCAACGACTGCGCGGCTTGGGTGATGGCGATAGCCTAACAGAGAGCATCGCCGGTAGGGGCAACGGATCAATTTTCTTCAAGAGGGTAGGAGCAGTCGTGACTGCCTACTATCGCTGGAGCATCGACAAAAAGCCGGGCCAGCTCAAGATCGGTGCTTACGCTCTGACCAAGGGCACGCCAGGAATGAGCCTCCAAGAAATTCGCAATCGGGCAGGCGACCATGTGAAGACTCTCCAAATTCATGGGAACCCAAAGGAGTACTACTCCAGCCAAGCTCGGCTGGCAGAGTACCAGCGAGAGGCAGAGAAGGAGGCAGCAGAAGCCGATGCCAGGCGTGGGACCTTCAAGGACCTGCTCGATCACTACGTGATTGACCTTCAAGACCGCGGGAAGGTTAAGGCTCGTGAGATCGCAAACAATTTCCGCATGCACGTCCTTGAGCCTTTTCCAGATTTGGCGGCTAAACCTGCAAAGGAAATCAATGCGTTTGACATACATAAGATCATCAAGCGAGTCATGGACTCTACTCCAAGGCCTCGTGGAAAAAATAATACCACCCCGGCCCCCAAAAGCTCGATGAGATCGACAGCAGATACTGTCCACAAATATCTGAGTGCCGCTTTTGAGAAGGCACAAAGCACTGTCATAAGCCTGGAGAGCAGCGTCACCGAGCGAAAAGATTTCGAAGTCACCTCAAACCCTGCAAAAGCAGTGAAGCGCCTTGAGAATGTTTACATGGGTGACACTGAGTCGCTTGAACAGGCCGAATTTTCGCAGCTGCTTCAGCACCTAAACGCTCTTCCTGAAAGGAAGCGGGCAATTGCGTTAGCTCCAATCTATCTGGGTGGGCAAAGGCTAAAAATGCTGGCCCCAACACGCTGGTCTGAGATTGATGATGACGGTATCGTAATGCGGGATATCAAGGGCAAAGGCATTCCTCGCCAGCACTATATCCCCCTCACTCCGCGTATTCGCACCGTGATGAAGCCACTTTTTGACATTCGCCTGAGTGAAGATGGCCCGATCGCAGTGACCGATAAGCTTGCCGGCGAAGGTTATCTGATTAAAATTTATTCAGAAGCTGGCACCGAGCTGAGTAAGGCCAACAAAACTAGAAATTTCAGCTGGAAAAACATCCGTGTATCAACGGAGACACTAATGGCTGGGCTAGGTGTCAGTGAAGAGGTTCGGGCACATGTACTTTCCCACGGACGAAGAAAAGGCGTACAAGCAAAGCACTATGACCGAAATGCATATCACCGTGAAAAAACGGAAGCACTTACCATGTGGGGAGAATATCTCGACGGACTTATGATGGGTGTGATCCGTGAAGACATCAAAATCTACAAGCTGTCAGATCTCCGGGACGGGGCTGTAGCTGAAGAATAAATGTCAGCACTATTGACACTTAAGAAAAACATTGACCATCACCATCTTCCCCTTTACTATTAATATTCAACCAGTCATAGGGGGCAAGATGAGTCATGTAATTATTGATCGCTTTTTGAGTATTTCGGACGTTGCCGAGATCCTTGGGGTTTCCAAAAAAACTATCGAGCGAATGGAGAAAAGGGGTGATATACCTAAAAAAACCAAGTTGAGTCACAAAACCGTGGGATGGAGATCAAGCAGATTTCAGGAGTTCATGAATACGCTATAGTTCAATCCAGAGGACCCCATGCTCAACCAATCATAAAAAGGCACCTTAAGGTGCCTTTTTATTTTCCAGTTTCAAGCTAGGACCGATGGAGTATCAACAGGTCAGTTAAGCTGCACTCACTACAACAGCGTACTGTGAAACTCGTCTATTCACTGGACTAAGCCTCAAATGATCGAGTCCGAGGACCTGGCTCCGCCTAAAGAAGCATGAAGGACGAGCGCCCCCTTCCCTTGAATACAGCCCGGCGATTCAGTTAAGTGAAGAGAGCCCCTTAAGCGTCCTCCTACCTAGTCAAAAGAAGTCCAGAGGATGCAGCGCTACCGAATGCATCAGCAGAATGCGATCAGCCAGCTCATCACGTGTGTTGCCAGGCATGCTTGTATTCACCTCGATTCGTCAGGAACTTCCCCAATACTAGGTCGCTCATAGAGCTACTACACATCAAGTCGATGGAGGTCAGCAGCCTGGCATTTAATGCGACACGAGCACCCAGCCTTCGATGATTAACGACCCAATCCATCTTCCCCCGCGTGTCAGCGTCAAGTAGCCGCTCTGGCGGAAGGGAACCAGCAGTACTCGGACAATCGACAAGAAGGTAAACTGGCGGTAAGCGCCTTGGGAATTTCATGCTGATGAGGTGTGTCTTATTGTCCGACTCTGCAATCAGTCATTTTTAAGCACTCTCTCACCGAGAATAATTCTGCAAAAGAATTGATTTCTCACATACTTTTGTCTACAAATAAATTCGAGAGGGTCGATTTCCTAGACCCCGCAAGATTGGAAATCGCAGCCGATGGCTAGAATCCGAAGTAGATGATTGGATTAAAAACTAACAGTTTAGCTATTGAGCCTCCAACTAAACATATGAAAACACGCCAATCGAGCATGCCGCCATGCTCGACAAGCAAAAAAGCAACACGCTTCACAGCAATACCTGACCCGAATTAGCCTAATGTCCAGCCCTAGCTTCATTCGCCTCCACCTTCTTCAGAATCAACTGCATTTGTTTATTTTGCTGTCTTAGCATTTCAGCTGCATACACATTTGCAGCTCGTGACTCCTCAAGCATTTTTGTCAAAATTTCAGTTCCACGTCTTGACTCTGCAAGTTGGCTAGCCAGATTGTCCGAGGTTTCTCGATACTGCTTCTCTGCCAAAGCGCCAGACATAGTCGCCCCCCATCCCTGCCAGACAGCGACACCTAGCGAAACTATTGCCGAGATAACGATACCGCCTACAGCAATTTTTAATGATTTGCTTTCAGAGCGCCTACTTGATTCAAGACTATCCAAATACTTTGGCAATGCTTCTGTTAACACAGCCCTATTCAGCTCACCAACATTTGCGCCCATTTCTGCCAGGGCTCGCGACAGCGACTCAAAGCGTGAGTTTGCAAAGTCCGAAACCTCAGCAGCATTCTTATTGATACGCCGATAGGCCTCCTGTTCGGACTTGATCAAGGGCTCTAAGATTTGCCCAATAGGTTTAGCCTCAGCATGGGCCAATTCAAGCAAATGGCTAGAACTATCTGCAAGGTCGAATCTACTTTGTGAAATGCTAGATGCAAGGTCAGCTCCGATCGCCGCAGTGAATCCTTTTGGAAACTCCACATTTCTCGCACGGAGAGATTTAATATGCTTACGAACCGCACCGCCCAGGCTCTCCAGAGTAGTACTTTCTTTATCGGAGCACCCCAAATACCGAGATATAATGGATATTAGACTCTCTAAATCTGAAGAGCTTAATGATTTATAAATATCCGCAACCGGAAGACCATCCGAGCGAGACATTGAAACCAATGTTTTGATAATGCTTTCGCCGAGGTCTCTGTCTGACAACTGCATTTTCTCCCTCTCATACTCCAGCAAGTCCTTGAGAGAGATCCTCCGCACCTTCAAATCCCCTACACTGGAGGTGAAGGTGTATTCTTTACTCAAATCTTTTATGGTCACGCCCATGATGGAATCTCATAAAAACAAGCAAACTCTAATAAGACAGCTTACGAAGAATTATGCTTGCATACAAATACACAGACAACAGAACGGCAGAAGTGTGCGTCCCTTTTGAATAAAGGGTGTCACTTGGACACCCTGCGAAAAGATTATTGCTTACGCACGCTCCTTCCCCCTGGACGCTTCGGTTTCGGCGCAGAATCATTAGAAACCGAAGACTCGATAGCCGTTATGCCAAGCTTGTTCTTATCAGCAACGGTGATAAATTCCCTAACAAATTTGTAGAGCATATCAGTTTCAATCGAGTGCAACGGAGCTGCCACTGGAGCGCTGCTACTTTCAATTTCCTTTGTTGCAGCAGCCGACTTCAGTCTGAACTGGCATACCACTCCCGGGACCACTTCCAATGTTAATACCTTTGGAAGTAACTTTGGTACATCTTGAAAAACCTTATCATTATCCAGCGAGTCTATCCAACAGTACTCCGCCCAAGAAATATCGCACGGGGAAATCTCACTCCATGAGAAGAAACTTTTAAGCGATTTCTCAATTCCTTTTACTGCCCGGGCCCACGAAGTATCCCATGTGGTAGGACCTGACAAAGCCGCTATCAAGCCAAACCAAACGTAAACAGATGGGTGTGTTCTCGCAATATCCTTTAACAGGAACGCATGAGATGTGCCACGCCCCACCAAGAAAGCAGCTAGGGCAATTTCCATCTCCGGCCGCCCATCGTCGTGCCGAGTGCCATTGAACTGAATCGACCAGGCTTTCGCAAAATCTCTGAACGCCACAACCCGGTGCTCAGCGGAGTCGCTCAACAATCCAAAAAAATCTTGGATGGAAGGCCCACTACCAAACAGATCATGTCTTTCAGACAAAAACTTGGCAGTTAGCTGTTCCGCCCCTTGATTATCGTCCCAAGCAGAACCAACTCTTTTCCAGACCTCTTTCAGAGATCGAATATCAATGAGGCGCTCAACAAACCTGCGATCTAACGAAAGCCTTTGTAAACGACTAATGCACTCTTTTGTTACCGAGTCGTCCCTATGAGCGATTGATGCCCGAGCAACCGAAAAGCTATAAGTTGCAGTTGCGCGCGACAAAGGAATAGACATGACTGAGCCATCTCCATCACTCTGCGCAAGCATCTCCCCAAGGACTACTGCTGACCAGCGATCAGGTCGCTGCCAATAAAGAGGAGCGACTGTAGATCTATTTTTAACTGATTTGAAATCATCAAGACTTACCACCCTGCCGAACTGGCTTAACGGGAACGTCTCTGGCGCATACGTTTTCAACCAGGCAAACAACTCTGAAACTCTAGCTGTTGGCAAAACAATAATATAAGGAGAAGAATAGTCACACTCCGAACTCTGAACTGGGTAACCTAAAACAGCCCCCCGCGCCGTAAAATCCATTGACTCTATGGAGCATTCTGTCGCAACTGGACTATCAAGCATTGAGAACAACGCATCAGGCAAATCATCTCTCGATGAGAACGCAAACTTAAAGTCTTTCATCTTCAATCGTCCGGGAAGAGATTATCGAGACCAAACAATACTGGTTTCGCAAAAGCACTCTCTACTTTAGCTGTAGTGTCTCCATCCCGATATACATTCAGTGCAGTTTTAGCACGAGTGACACCGGTATAAATGAGCTTGGTTCTCTTCAGTGGGAATCTTGTAAGACCTTCAGCACCAAAGATATGCACACATCTAAATTCGGTACCTTTCGAGGCATGAAGTGTCATCACATGAATAACGGCATCACCAGCAAAGGTTGCACCTGCATCAACACCATGCGTACAAACCTTATCTTTAAGAGGAGTCCCTTCCAGATATTGTTTAACCTCAAGCCTATCTTCCTGACGCGGGCAAAATATCCCAACTGCCTCCCCAGGAAATGCAATTAACTGAACGTCGATTAGTTCGCGCATTGTCTCAAGCTGATCAGCGCGTTGCTGGGAGGGGTGTAGTATCGCAGATGACGTACCTTGGGTAGTTGGATCATAGTTACAAGTTGACTCTAAGGTTCTCCCTCCTTTTGCAGGAGGCATAAGCTTGTCAGCTATTTTCGCGATTTCCTGCCCTATTCGAAAGTGGCGTGTCAAACGATGGGTTTCGAGTTTCAAAGCCTCAGCGGCATCCATACCATTCTGGAAATAGATCCCCTGGCGATCATCTCCGCATACACAGACCTTATCCGAAAGCTCTAGCAATGCAGAAAGTTCATCCACAGAAAGGTCTTGAGCTTCATCCACGAAAATCGCGCTGTACATCTTCTCCGAGGGGCGCGCCTCATTAGCAGCCTTTAGTTGCTTTAATGCCTCCTCCCGCGCCTCATCGTCAAAGTCACCGTCTTTCCACTTAACAGTGCTCCCCAGATTGAGTTTGACGTATTCTGCCAACCAAGAATGGAACGTTCTAATCTGTTCCGACTTTACAAAGCCCTTTGCAACCGCCCCACTCCGTATAAAGTCCGCCAATGAACGGGTATAGGTGATGAATAAGATATCTTTTTCACCGCTGCCCACCATCACTTCCGCGCGCAGCAGTAGCAAATTAGTTTTGCCAGATCCCGGCGGACCCGACAAGAGGTAGCGTCCATCCAAGGGTAATGAAATGAAATCCTTTTGCGCCTGATCCATTTCCTTCTTACTACGCCACCAATTACTGTTCATCGCGCACCTTATTTAATTCGAGAGGCTTGCCGAATAATGAGTCAATGGGCCCAGCTACCGACTCAACCAAATCGACTTCATGAAGACCGACTTCAACTAGTCTTGCTAATGATTCAGCAATGTAATTTGAAAAATCCTCTATCGACCCATCCATGCTAGCCGTACCTATTAGCTTAGCCGTCGCCAGCGAGGCGCTGGCTTCGATATCGCTCTGCTGGATAGTCGCCGAGCCCAAAAAGTCTACGGATTTAGCATAGAGCCCTATTTTCCAGTCGAAAAATACGTGAGCAATTACGTTGATCCGCGGATTATAGGAAAATAAGAAAGTAGCGACGTCAATGCCTTCCACTTTGCCTCTAGACAAGGACAGCGGCAAATCGGTTCCGCACGCAGAAATCAATCTGATTCTAACTTTGTCAATTAGGTCTTGAAGATACTGAGAACGCTCGAAATTTAACGTACGCTCAGTATCTGTCTGATTACTGGGTCTAGCTTTCAGACGCAAGCGGAGTGAATTAAGCCCCGCATTGTGCTCTTGAACTTCGAAGTCTAACCAGCTAACAAGCGCCAGCCTTGATTGCAGATCTTTGTTCAAACACTTCGCTGCAAGAACCTTGAGGTATCCCAAACGTGTAGGATTACCGTCTACAAAACTAGGGGAATGGAGCAGCACGGCTTTAGCGACCAGCCACCGGTTCCCTGCATCCATCTCTGCCCTAAATAGAGGCTCCTTCATAATCAAATCATGCAAGACTGCACCGACTTGATAAATATTTAGTCCTTGCCATAACTCGCGCGACGGCTCATCCAAACGAAAGAGATACTCCGGTGAGCTGTATTGAGCCGTAGCAAGGAACGGCCGCTGTGCGCCCTGATCAGTTTCGGCAGCACCTGGCCCCGGATCAAACTCACGAACGACACCTAGATCTAGTAGTTTCAGCTTCTTCCAGCATTCCGAAACATGAATATTTTCCGGCTTAATATCCCGATGTACGATTCCATGCCCTTCTAGATACCTAACTGCGTTTACAAGCTGTCGGATGAGCGTTTCCACAGCATCATCAGGCACTTCCTTAAGGACCTCCTTCAAACGAGGCCACTCTACAAACTCCATTTCTATTACGGCGGTGTTCTCAAAATTTTCAATCGCAAATGTTTGAACTAGATATTCGCAATCATGGTTTATCAATCTGCGTTGCAGCCCAAGACGCTCTTGTTCTTTCGAACCCTCCTCATCACTAATGAACCGAGGGTCAAAAACCTTGAAGGCCCGCTTAGCTTCCCCATCCCCGCTTTTGAAAACTGCGGCTGATCCGCCCGCGGCGAGGAAAAACACTTCTGAGCTTTTACCTTTCTGTTCTAAGTATCTTTGAAGCGTTTGCTGTAACTCACCAATTTTTTCTTGTGATAAATCTGGCATACCTAACTCCCTTAGGCACCGATACGGTTCAGCTTGGCCGCAGCCAATTTTGGCTACCAGCTCACAGATTGCCATTACCGATGGCAGACTGCCACCCTCATTGCGACGCATTTGTAGAGATCATGGGCGAATGATTATCCCCGCCCGAGGACGGGTACGAAGCCGACCCTGCCCTTGGCAGGTATGTATCCAGTCACTGGTGAGTGAGCAAGGATACGGACCTTCAAAAGCCGATGATCACCCTACGATGAGGACCTTGCGCGGGCTTGGCGCCTCAAGTGAAATGCTTGAGCCACCACGGGCCATTCCTGGATCCTGGGCTCGCCTTTTTTGCTACGACGAAGTGCTGAAGATTCGCGGTCGCATTCAGGCAGGTCGTGTCTCATGCAGCAGTCATCACTTTGATGCTGCATGACCATCCCCCAATTGCGTGCCTCGGTTATCTTGCAGGCTTTGGCCGCGGAACCCTATCCTGCGATCCTCCCGTGGCATCCAGCACATGCGACCCTCCCGGCTAACTCTCTCGTAGGGCGATGACAAAACTTAGGATTGTAGCTATCCGTGGATCTGCTTTGGTCAACATCGGAAGGGTAATTGCCCACTCCGTTGGTACCCCCGCCCTTAAGCCCGAATCCTACTAGAGCCTCAGAAGCAGGGTCTTACTTGAATCCATCAAGATGCGGCACGGCTCCATCTGGCTAGTCACTCATGATATGGTAGAATATCCACATTATTACAAATTCGACTCATCAACATTGAAGTATCATGAAAACTTTCGCTACCCCACTCGTCGCCAGCCAAAATTTTCAACACCTTAAAGTCTAACTTGAATCTTTGCCTTATCGACTCATGCACCCTCAACAACTCTTGCCGCTGATAATCCAGCCTACACTCTTTATAGGCTGATTCACAAATATCAAAAAGCTCGGAAATCTCTATTAGTAGACTTTCTATTCTGTGACACTCAGTGACCCACTTCACCTTGCCGACCCACTCATCCGCGAGGCGCGACACGTTCTCAAACTCAAGCCTTGAACTTAACAACATCTTCTCTTGAACCTGCCTAAGTAGATCAAAGCTTTTACTCTTTTTTATGTACGCCTGACTCTCACTCTTCAGTCGAATCAATTCAGCCTTCTCCCTCTCTACCGTTCTGGTCACATCCTCCAAATCATTTGCCATCGTACGAAGTCTATCTGCTTCAGCCTTTAGCTCAGCTAAATCTGTACTCGCCGCTTGGAGCTGAGCAAGCTTAAATCTATTGATGTTTGAATCTTCAATCAGGACACCATTACATCGTCCGCTTGGACGCATATCATCAAACAACCTATTGAAATACTTCCGTACGACAAAAGGCATCTCCACCAAAATTCCACCCTGATAAAACTCATACACCAATTCCGACATAAATAGCCTCTAAAAATTAATTCATGGTTGCCTCCTGGTATCACATGCCTCTCTTCTGCCAAAAGCGATATGACAAATGCTGCGAACATCAACAAACCAATATAAATCAGCTTGAACCACATGATGCGATATCAGATAAAGCCCTATCATCTATTCACGAAATGCAGAACAAGTCAACCTTTGGCGAGAAATTAAACTGGCATACACGTCAATGACATTTACACTTTTTGACCAGTGTCAATGTCATTGACGAAGCTTCTATAGAAAGTGCACCAACAAAGTTTCGTTCACCTGAAGCTTTACAAGCAAGTTCTCATTGTCGTCGCGCATTTGATCCGAGCAGCGTTCGGAGGAAGAATTACAAGCTGGGCCCTTCGCCCATTGGCGGTTTTAGAGGGCATGTGGAACACTGTATCACTGCCCAGCGCATCGGTTGATCAATTCTGCCCCAGTCGTGACTCCGATGACTGCCTAGATAACGATATCAATCATCGGGGCGCAGTAGAACGCCTGATCCCTTTCCCTGCATAGTCTTGCTAGCCGTTCTTTATCAACCCCAGAAAGCACAATTCTAAGCCCACGATGCTTAGAGCTATTGATCTCGTCCCGCGCGGCTTTGAGCGCGTAAAGCATTGCTTGCCCCTTAGATGTATCCTGAAGCTGCTGGGCATCATCGATGATTATCACGATTACCCTCCGCGACAGCTCAGATAGCCTTACTAAAGCGCTGCACAAGCTGACAGCTCTATCAATCCCTACTAGGTTCTCAGGGTCAGCCGCTGCTGAATTGACGACCTCGTCCGCCCCAGGTACCGCCCCAGCCTGGCAGCTTCCTGCCAGTCGCTGAATAGCCTCGTAGACTACACCTGAGATGATTGAATGCGCGGGCGTGGCCCTGTCTAAAGAGGCATAAAGCACAAGCGCTCCCCTTCTCCTCAACGCTGACTGGAGATTGCCCGAAATGAATCTAGCGTGTTCAATATTCTCAGGTCGAGCCAAAAGAAGCCCAGAGCATGCAGCGCTGCCGATAGCATGCAACAGAATGCGATCAGCCAGCTTTTCAGCTAGACCATCACGTTGGTTATGAGGATCGCTCATCATTTCTCCGATTCGTGAGGAACGACTCAAATTCTAGGTCGCTGATTGGGTTGGGCACCATCAAGACGATGCGGGCTAGCAGTGTGGGATCAAATGCGACACGAGCACCTGGCATCTGGCGGGATTGACCCAGCCCATCCTCCCCTTTGTGATCAGCGTTTGTATCTATGTTAACGTTCCCCAGTGGTAATCGAGATCACCAATTCTCGTACTTTCGCTTGTTTGTCTAGCACCTCAGCTACGAATGCGTAAAAATGAATCTCACGTCAACGAAGCACTGAGCGATCATAAATGGTACAAGCTGCGCTTGTACTAGGTGATCTATCGTAGCAACCGAGTGAAACAGAAGGTTGAGCCAACCGGTTAGAATACGGGCACTGCGCTGGAGGCGCTTATGTATTGGGAGCTTGTGAAAAATCAGAAAGTCAAAACTGCGCGCAACTGCTACTTACAATATGAACAACGTACGAGAAATAATCATGGTACTAAGTATCAATAAGAAGCGCTTTCTGTCATACGAACTTGGCTTGCTCAGCCTCAAAGCTGCACTATCGACCAGAAATAGTGAAGCACCAGTTTACGCGAGAGGAACAAAAACCCATCAGCGAGAAGAAGAGAAAAAAATACTCCGCGCAATTCTTGACAAGCTGGAGCATATGTATCTGGACGGCAATATTACAGAAGAGCAACACGTTGAGTTCATCGAAAGAACCGCCATCGATGTCTCAAAAGCGCTTGGGAATAGGCTCCATAATGGAAGGTTCAGAATCGGCGTCGCCCAAAAGCTCATCAATTTGCACCTGAAATATCTATGGGCAACCGGTCATATCCAGGAGCCGCCACACTGCCCAATTGATGGGATCATCAGAGACAAAGCAAAGATCTCTTATGACTGGACAACAAATGACTCAATCGAAGCCTATAAGCAAGCCATCGATGATTTGAAGGCTGTGGCAAAAACTCGAACCCTAGCTGTGTGGGAGCTTGAAGAATTTCGTCGAAGAGGTGAGATGTAGATTCTCAACATTCGGGCAGGGGGATCGGCGTTGCTGGGCCTGAGCCATTCAGGTTGGCTGTCAGTGCTAATTCGCAAAGCCCGGCTTTCAATATCAGGTCTTCTACTCGTTTGCTCGCCCTGTGAATGTGCTGAGATGATGTGCTCACCCACGATGCCTTCGTTAGTTAGAGTGATCTTATATAGCCTTCTCACGCACAAAGAAAAAAGCTTAAAAGTCCGCTCAACTCGATGAGGTGCAGAAACCTCTAATGCCACGATGGATCTGAAAAAACTCTTCCACCTTGCGTTTTTGCTCATCTCTACCCGCGATGAGTTCCTGCCAAAGATCATCAAACTTATCCGATCCTATTTGCTTACGTATGAAATTACGGGTATCAGAAAGCAACTGCTTGTGCTCAGGCCTGCTTGATGGCTCCCATATTTCTCCGTCAACAACGCCATTGCTCATAGAAACATTTGTTCCTCCCGCTGCTGGCCCAACTGGCGAGTAACCGAGACGTTCATAAAGAGACACCAATTCTACTGCGCAATCCAATTCATGAACGGAGTAACGGGCTTGAAGTGCTGCCAACATCCCCCTCATGACCCCTCTGTTACGATGTGAGCGTGCAACCACAATGGAACCAATAGAGGCCGTTGAATCCGTGATA
>CAACWQ010000193.1_pt1 | contig 12256 bp, 9 predicted proteins | sample 2275681 | NCBI WGS metagenome assembly CAACWQ01 (sample SAMEA5312463, study PRJEB27640) | indoor metagenome | biome: indoor environment; feature: controlled; material: polymer furnished wood metals | place: Austria | collected 2011-04-21
CTGGCGGTGGGCGCGCACCAGGCGTGGACGGCGAATATCTGGAGCCTGGTGATGGACTACACGCCAAAGCACCTGGTGAGCACGGTGTTCGGCTTTGGCAGCATGTGTGCGGCAATTGGCGGAATGTTCATGACGCAGATTGTCGGTAGCGTGCTGACCGCTACCCACAACAACTATGCCGTGCTTTTCACCATGATTCCGGCCATGTACTTCCTGGCGCTGGTGTGGATGTACTTCATGGCACCGCGCAAGGTCGAAAGCGCCTGAGTGCGCTAGCCACTTTCCTCTACGGGGCCCTTGCGGGCCCTTTTTTTGGTCTTGTGATCAGGCCATTACAGCGCGCCGTCGGTATGAGCGCGCTGCTTGTTCGAAGTCAGACTGCGGCCAACACAGCCTTGGCCTTCTCCAGTGCCATACGTGCCCGCTGCTCGCCGCTGATGCCTTGTTCCAGCAACTGCCGCGTGGGAATTTCCAGGCTTAGCGGTACGTTCGACGGCAAGGCGCGCAGCAAGCCTGCAAGGTCGGCATCACCCTCACCCGGGAAGCGTCGCTCGTTACGTGCCTGGCGCAGAATCTCATCCATGTCGGCCGGTACCGGACCGGCAACGTCGCACAGCTGGGCATAACGCATGCGCTGCGGTGCCAACTGCGCCAGGTCATCCAGTGAAGACCGGGAGCGGTTGAAGTGGAAGGCGTCCACCAGCACGCAGCCATTGCCATGGTCGGCGTTGGCCACCACCCGCATGGCCTGGCGCAGGTCACGTACGTCGGTCCAGGGCATGAATTCCAGGTGTGGGTGAATACCATAGCCCGCCGCCAGCTCGCACAGGGCAGCAAAACGCTCGGTCAGGCGTGCTTCATCGGGGTCGTTGCCAGCCACCAGCAGTTCAGTGCCACCCAGTTCGGCGCCCACCGCAAGGATCGGCTCGAAATCAGCCACACAGGTCTCCGGCTTCAGGCGCAGGATTTCCAGGTCGAGCACCTTGATGCCGGTGTCGCGCAGGCGCGCCTGGGTCTGCCGGCGCAGCTCGGCATCAGCCACCAGCGGGAAGTGCTGTTCCTGCTCGGTGGCGGGTACCAGGCGCAGGCCAACGTGGCTGTAACCGGCACGGGCTGCCGCCTCTACCATCTCTGGCGGGGACAGTTCGAGTACCGTCAGGGCGGCAAGGGAGAAAATACGGTCAGTCATTTATCGTCACCAAAAGAGTAGAGGTTGCGTCAGGCGATGTGCTCGGGCGCGCAAGCCCGGCCCGTTTCCGCCGCCTGGCGGATCGCTTCGATCAGCGCCAGCGTGCGGCCACCGTCGGCGGCATCGATCAGCGGCGCCTGTTCGCCCCGGGCAACCCGCACGAAGTGCTGCAACTGCAGGGTCAAGGCCTCGCCGGCGGGAATGCTCTCCTCGCTTTGAAGCAGCGGCGTGTGCCAGCCCGAGCCCGCTTCGGCGTAGTGCCAACGCTTGAGCTGGGGAATGCTCAGCGCCCCTTGAGTGCCGGCCAGCAGGTAGCACGGCTGGCCATCCTGGCGCGGGTACACCGGGCTTTCGCCAGCGTCCAGCTCCCAGCTCCACGGCGCCGCCACCGCGTCGGAGCCGGTCAGGCTACCCAGCGCGCCGTTGGCGAACTGCAGCAGCACCGCCGCGCTGTCTTCATTGGCAAAACCACGTACATCGTTACGGGTGAATGCCTGCACCTGTACCACCTCGCCGCACAGATGGCGCAGCAGGTCGAGGTCGTGGATCAGGTTGGTCAGCAGGAAGCCGGCGCCCGGTTCGCGGCGCCATGGCGTTTCGAAATAGCTGTCGGGTTTTTGCAGTTGCCACAGCGCGGTGACATTGATCAGCCGGCCCAGCTTGCCGTCGGCAATCACCTGGTGCGCCTTGGCGATCAGCGGGTTGTGCCGCCGGTGATGGCCGACCAATACGGGCACGCCACAACGGCGCGATGCTTCTACCAAGGCGCGAACCTCATCCAGGTGCACGCCCACCGGTTTTTCGACCAGCACCGGCACGCCGGCTTCGACGCAATCCAAGGCGGTCGCCACATGCAGGTTGTTCGGGTTGGCAACGATTACTGCCTCGGGGCGTGCGCGCTCCAGCATCTGCCGGTGGTCGGCAAAACAGGGCACGCCGCATTCAGCGGCAAAAGCCTCGGCCTGCGGGCCGGGGTCGGCCACCGCGCACAGCTGGGCGTGCGGCACATTGCGCAGGTGCTGGTAGTGCTGGCGGCCCATGATGCCGGCGCCGATCAAGGCAATACGAAGGGGTTCGTTCAACAGCCTGTCCTCTTGTCATTGTTGTTGTATGAATTATGGAACCCTATTCCAAAACTCATACAGCACAATTTAGAACCAAGTTCAGCCTTTCAGAAGAACCCGCAGGACAAGCTGTTCGGTAATCGACCGGAAATGCGCGTCAGGCAAACAATTCGCTTGCCCGGCTGGCCGCCGACAGCTCTTGTGCAGCAGCCAGCAGTAGTGGCGCCAGCTCTGCCAGGCGGCTTTGCGCCATCCGTGCACTGGGCCCGGCAATGCTCAATACGCCGATCACCTCGTCAGTGTGCGGGCGGCGCACCACAGCAGCCAGGGCCGAGGTGCCGATGGCCGAGGTTTCCTCGACCCAGGCATAACCACGCTCGCGGGCACGGTGCAGATAGGCGAGCAGCTCGTCGGTAGAGCGCGGTGCGTTGGGGCCGAACTGCGCAGGGTCGGCAATACCTTGGCGCAACACCATCTGCAGCGCCTGCTCATCGTCCAGGCTGGCCAGCCAGGCATGCCCGGACGCTGTATAGAACAGCGGCGCATCGCGGCCCATGTCGGGGTCGTAGCGCAGTCCGGAACGAGCGCCCTGAGACTTGGCGATCCAGGTCTGGCGGGCACCGTCGATCACGCCAAGGCGCACCAGCTCACCACTGTCCTGGGCCAGGCGGTCAAGAATCGGCTGAATGATGTCGGCACCGTTGCTCGACAGGTAGCGAAACCCCAAGGCCACCAGTTTGGCCGACAGTTGGTAACGGCTGTTGTCGCGGTTCTGCCGCACGTAGCCCAGCCGCACCAGCTCGGTGAGCATGCGGTGGGTGGCGCTTTTGGGAATGTCCAGGCGCTCGGCCAGGGTTTGCAACGGCAGCCCCGAGGGTTCGCCGGTAAGGGTTTCTACAAGACTGAAGGCGCGTTCGATCTGACTACCAGCCATGACTACAGGTCCCTGATTTTTTTGCCGATTCTAGAAGATGATTCCACATGAGCGGTAGCGGCCGCAGCGAAGTCGCGCTGAAGTGTCCGGTTATCGCCCAGTTGTTGCCTGCGCGGGCTGCCATACCCTTGCGGGCAAAGACGCCGCCGATAAAAATATGGAACATTGTTCTAATAACAACACAGGAACACCGCGATGCCCTCAGCTGCTCTGGATACCGAATACGATGTACTGGTCATAGGCTCCGGCGCCGCCGGGCTGGCTGCGGCCGTGACGGCGGCCTGGCATGGGCAGAGGGTGATCGTGGTAGAGAAGGAGCCCGTGTTTGGCGGTGCCACCGCCTGGTCCGGCGGCTGGGCCTGGGTGCCACGTAACCCGCTGGCACAGCGGGCCGGCATCGTGGAGGACATCGAGCAGCCGCGAACTTACCTGCGCCATGAACTGGGAACCCACTACAACGCCGAGCGCGTCGATGCCTTCCTTGAGGCTTGCCCGCACATGGTGGCGTTCTTCGAGAAACATACGGCGTTGCAGTTTGCCGATGGCAACGGCATCCCGGACATGCATGGCGACACGCCGGGCGCAGCCCAGGGCGGGCACCAGGTGATCGCGGCGCCGTATGATGCCCGCGAGGTGGGTGCCTTGCTGCCACGCCTGCGCAAGACCCTGCGCGAAACCTCGTTCATGGGCATGCCGATCATGGCCGGTGCCGACCTGGCGGCCTTCCTCAACATGACCCGTTCGCCCAAGGCATTGCTGCACGTATGCAAGCGTTTTGGCCGTCACCTGTATCACCTGGCGCGGTATGGTCGGGCGATGGACCTGGTCAACGGCGTGGCACTGGTGGCGCGGCTGGCCAAATCGGCACAGGACCTGGGTGTGCACCTGCAGGAATCGGCGCCGGCCAAAAGCCTGCTGGTCGAAGATGGCCGGGTGTGCGGGGCTCGGGTGGCCACGCCGCAGGGCGAGCGACAGATACGCGCCAAGGCCGTGGTGCTTGCAGCAGGTGGCTTCCCCAACGACAGCGCCCGGCGCCAGCAGCTGTTCCCGCGCGATGCCAGCGGCCACGACAACCTGGCCCTGCCGCCACAGGGGTGTTCCGGTGACGGGCTGCGCCTTGGCGAGGCGGCCGGCGGCGTGGTGGCCACCAACCTGAAATCGCCGGTGGCCTGGGCGCCGGTTTCGCGCGTGCCACATCGCGATGGCAGCATCGGCCACTTCCCGCACATCATCGAGCGGGGCAAGCCAGGCATCATCGGCGTGCTGGCCAACGGCAAGCGCTTTGTCAATGAAGCGCATGGCTATTACGACTATGTATCAGCCATGGTCGCGGCAGTCCCGCAGGGTGAGGAAGTGTGCTCGTGGCTGGTGTGCGATCATCGCTTCTTGCGCCGCTTTGGCCTGGGCTATGCCCGCCCGGCACCGCTGCCGGTGTGGCCGCATGTGCGCAGCGGTTATCTCAAGCGGGGTGTCACGCTTGAAGCGCTGGCGGACGCCTGTGGCATTGAACCGGCCGGGTTGCGTGCCACGGTCAGCGACTTCAACAAACATGCACGAGATGGCCAGGACCCGGCATTTGGCCGTGGCTCCACGCCGTTCAACCGCAAACAGGGTGACCCGCAGCACAAGGGCCCCAACCCGTGCGTGGCGCCCATCGAACACGGGCCGTTCTATGCAGTGAAGGTGCAACCCGGCTGCTTTGGTACCTTTGCCGGGTTGCGCACCGACGGCAGTGCCCGGGTGCTGAATGAAGCCGGGCAACCCATCGCAGGCCTGTATGCGGCGGGTACGGACATGGCCAGTGTGTTTGGTGGCTGGTACCCGTCGGGCGGCATCAACCTGGGGCCAGCGCTGACCTTTGGCTATGTGGCCGGGCGGCACATTGCCGGGGTGCAGGCGTATGAGTGAGGTGGGCCAACCGGTTCCGGCAAGGAAGTGTTCGCCAAAGCCCTGCATGCCCACTGCTGCCCTCAGGCCCCGTTCGTTGCGATCAACTGCGCGGCCCTGCCCGAAAGCCTGATCGAAGCCGAGCTGTTCGGCTATACCGAAGGCAGCTTCACTGGCGCCCGCAAAGGGGGTGCCACGGGCCTGCTGGAGTCAGCCGGGGACGGTATCCTGCTGCTCGACGAAATTGGCGACATGCCGCTGGCCCTGCAAAGCCGGTTGCTGCGGGCACTGCAGGAACGGCAGGTCACCCGCATTGGCAGCACCACGGCAGCGCCCTTCAAGGCACACATTGTCGCAGCCACCCACAAAGACCTTGGCGCGCTGGTAGCCAACGGGGGTTTTCGCGAAGACCTGTTCTACCGCCTGGACGGCCTGCGTGTCAGCCTGCCCGGTTTGGAACAGCGCCTGGATAAACAACAACTGATCGAAGCCTTTTTCCAGCGTCCGGGCTTTGCGCCGCTGCAGGCCGAGGCCAGGCGCCGGCTGCTGGCCTACCACTGGCCGGGCAACCTGCGGCAACTGGAGAACGTGGCGCGGCTGGTCGGGGTGCTGGCCGCGGGTGAGCCCAGCATAGGTGTGCAGCACCTGCCAGAAGACCTGCAAGGCCAGCCGGTCGCGGCGCCGCGCTCGCTTTCAGAAGCCACCCACGACGTGATCGAACGCGCCTTGCTGGCCCATGAGGGCAATGTCAGTGCTGCCGCCAAGGCGCTGGGTATTTCCCGTACCACCATGTACAAGCGCCTGGGTTCGCGCTAGCACTCAGGCCGGGCAGCGCATCTGCGCCAGCCAGTACGGCACATCCACCTCGTCGATCTGCTCGGCACGCAGGAACTGCTCGGCATACTGGCGGTACACTCCGGTGCTGAGGAACACCTCCAGCAGTTGCCCGTCGATGTGCCGGTCACGGGCCATGAACACCAGGATCTTCACCGATTCGGACAACGTCTTCGGCGGCTTGTAAGGCCGGTCGGCCGCCGTCAGTGCTTCAAATATGTCGGCAATGGCCATTACCCGCTCGGCAATGCCCAGGTCATGCTCACCCAGCCGGCGTGGGTAGCCGCTACCATCCAGCTTTTCATGGTGGTTGCCGGCGATGGCCGGTACGCGTCTCATCTGACGTGGAAACGGCAGCGAGCTGAGCATGATGATGGTTTGCACGATGTGCTCGTTGATCTTGAAACGCTCCTCGTCATTCAGCGTGCCACGCCGGATCGACAGGTTATACAGCTCACCGTGGTTGCTGGCGTGGGCTGGCAGGCGCATGTCGAAGCCCCATCGGTTACACGGGTCGCCCTTGGTCACCGGGGGTTTGCGCTCGCCCCAGGGCACACGATGCTCGGGGCGGTCGGCCAGCAGCGATTCTTCTACCGGCAGCGCGGGTTGCGGTACGCCGGTATAGCGCTGCGCCTCATCGCGGGAGATGCCCAGGCGGTTGTCGAAGTGGCGCTGCCAGCGCTGCTGGCTGATCTGCTGCAGGCGTTCGATATCGGCATCCTGCATGGACTCGCCGCCGATGTTGGCCTGGGCGACAAAGGCGAAGTCATCCTGCAGCTGGGCCTGGCTATGGACTAGCGCGGCTTGCAGCACCTGCGGGTCGGCGCCGCTGGCCAGGCCTCGCCAGTAGGCCAGCTCGGCATCACGCCACAGCACTTCAAAACGCATGCGTACTTCATGAATACGGTTGTACAGGGTCTCCAGCTTGGTCGGCTTGTCCACCACGTACTCAGGGCTGGTGACCTTGCCGCAGTCGTGCAGCCAGGCCGCTACGCGAAATTCGTAGCGTTCGGCTTCAGTCATGCTGAAGCTGGCATAGGGGCCGCTGTCGGCATTCACCACCTGGTCCAGCAGCATCTGCGCCAGTTGCGGCACACGCTCGCAGTGGCCGCCGGTATAGGGACTTTTGGCATCGATGGCGTCGGCCAGCAACTTGATCATGGCATCCATCAGGCGTTGCTGGGCTTCGGCAAGCTGGCGTGTCTCGATGGCCACTGCCGCCACGCCAGAAAGCTCTTCGACAAATTGCCGGAACGGTTGGCCCAGCTGGTCGCGCGCCTGCGCCTCATCCAGCTGCAGCACCAGAATGCCCAGCAGCGCCTGGCTACGGTCTTTCAGCACCACGGCCTGGCTGCGCTCGTCCAGGCCGAGGGCCTGCGTCACCGCAGCGGCCAGCGTGCGCCGGGCACCTTCATCCACGGCAAGCTCGCCGGGGTATTGCTCACCCCGGCAGGCGGCGGCCAGGCGCAGCAGCGTGTGCTCGGCGTCGAACAAATACACCACACCGGCCTCGACCCCGGCAGCGTGCACCAGGTGATCCAGGACGCCGTCGAGCATACGCGCCAGGTCGCGCTCGCGGCTGAGCGTGAGGGTAATGGCCTGGAAACCGCGAATGGTGCCGGCCATGCGGCTCAATACATGGCTCAGCTCTCGTACTTCGGACACCTGCGATTTCACCCCCACTTCGCGGCTGAAATCAAAGCTGGCCAAGCCCTGCACCTGTTCAGCCAGCACCTTCAGCGGGCGGACGATACGCCGGCCGAGCACACCGCCAAGCACCAGCAGCACGGCCATCAACGCCAAGGTCCAGAGCAACTGCTCGAACAACACCTTGCGCGCACCGGCCAGCAGCTCATGGCCCGGCACGGCAATCAACACCTGCAGATCCTGCCCGGCCAGGCTGGTCAGCGGAATGCGCATGCCATACCAGGTCTGGCCGTCCACCTGGTATGGCTGTGCCTGCGTGCCTGACGGCAGGTCAGCGTACAGGTGCTGCAGGCTTGCGATGTCCAGCTCGCTGAGTCGCGACAGGCGCACGCCCTGCCCTTCATGCACGATCACCCGCTGCAAGTCCGGGTAGGCCACAACATTGCCCTGGTCGTCGAGCACGGCAATTTCGGTGCCGGGGGTGATGCGCAAGCCCTGGGTTTCGCTGGCCAGGTCGTTGACCGAAACATCCATGCCGATCACCGTTTCTCCGTCAACGCTGCGCTGCGCCAGGGTCACGCCTATTTCGCGGGTAGTGAAGAACACGTACGGCGGCGTCAGCACAGTGGCGGGCTGCGCACTGGCTTCGGCGAACCACGGGCGTGTGCGCGGGTCGTAGCGGTATTCGGGTTTGGCCTGGGCCTGCAACAGGTTCAACGCCTGGTCGTAGTAGCGCCACTCGCCCTGCACCACCCCGCCCTCGCCACGGCTGACACGCTGCACCAGAAACGCCGTGCCCGGCGGCGCGGCGAAACGCTGCAGCAGCTGCGGGTCACGCAGCCGGCGCACCAACAGGAAATCGCCGCTGGGGTAGCCCATGTAGGCGGCACTGAGCATGCGGTTGGCATTTAGCGTTTCGACCAGTTGCGCCAGGCTATCCAGGCGCTGCGCCTGGGTATGCGCAGCAGGGTTGTGGGCAAGCAGGCGGATGCTGCTTTGCACCGGGTCGATCAGGCGCCGGGCGCGTTCGTCGATGGTCTTGCCCACCTGCTGGGCTGTATCGCCGGCGGCGGCTACCAGGGTCTGGCGGATACCGCGATAACCCTGCCAGGCCAGGGCGGCACCCAGCAGCAGCATGCCCAGCACGATGGCCAACGCCACCAGCCATTGCAGTGAAATGCCACGCCCGGTCCTACCGGTATCACGCCCCGTCGACACGCAGCCCATCCCAGGTACTCCATGTGAGGCAAATTGAGGGAGCAGCCAGAACGATCATGCGGGCCGAAGCCATTCGCAGGCAGCGAGATGGGCCGAATGGTGGCCAATAGCCCTGGTCCATCTTGGCAGGAGTGTAGAGTGCGGCGCGGGATTCTGCCGGGTTGGCAGAAAAAATTAACGTGGCTGGTCACAATGCCCTCAGGTAGACGCCCGCTGCTCCAGCATCACCAGCGTGCCGACATCACCTTGCAGCGCCTGTGCCGGCCATTTCGCGGGTAAATCACGATCGGCAAGGTTCATGTCGATTGGCTCGTTCGAAGAATGAAAAAGGTGGGGCCGGACCGCGCCCCACCTGAGGTGAGTCAGCGTTTGGCCTGCAGGGCCTTTTCGCGGATCTGACTGAGGGTCATGCGCGGGGTCAGGGCTTCAGGGTCGACCTGCACCTCGATCAGCGCCGGCTTGCCGGACGCCTGGCAACGCTCGAAGGCGGCGGCGAAGTCCTCAGTGCGAGTGACCGTTTCACCGTGCAGCCCATAGGCGCGCGCCAGGGCGGCAAAGTCCGGGTTATGCAGTTCGGTGCCAGACACCCGGCCCGGGTAAGTACGCTCCTGGTGCATGCGGATGGTGCCGTACATGCCGTTGTTGACCACCACCGTGATCACCCGGGCGTCGTAGTGCGCCGCCGTGGCCAGCTCCTGGCCATTCATCAGGAAGCAACCGTCGCCGGCAAACGCCACTACCGTGCGCTGCGGGTAGGTCAACTTGGCTGCTACTGCTGCCGGCACGCCGTACCCCATGGATCCGTTGGTAGGCCCGAGCAGCGTACGGAATACGCGGTGCTGGTAGCCACGGTGCACCCAACCGGTGTAGTTACCAGCACCGCAGGTAAGGATGCTATCGGCCGGCAAGGTCTTGTTCAGCCAGGCGATCACTTCGCTCATCTGCACATCACCCGGCGAACGCGGGGTTTCGAAGTTGCCCCGGTAGCCGCTGTTCAGGCTGGCGACCCAGTCGGTGAACGCCGCCGGGCGCACGGTGGGCAAGGTGGCGGCCTGGTTCAGGAAGCTCGCCGGGCCGGCATTGATGCCCAGGGTCGGTTGGTAGACGCGGCCAATTTCTTCGGCGCTGGCGTGCACATGCACCAGTGCCTGTTTTGGTGTCGGGATGTCGACCAGCGCGTAACCGCCCGTGGTCATTTCGCCCAGACGTGCGCCTACCACGATCAATAAGTCAGATCGCTTCACTGCATCGACCAATACCGGGCCGGCAGCCAGGCCAAGGTCGCCGGCATAATGCGGGTCGGTGTTGTCGAACAGGTCCTGGCAGCGGAATGACGCTGCCAGCGGCAAATGCTGCGCCTGCACGAAGCGCTTCAGGTCGGCCACCGCCTGGGCGTTCCAACCACCGCCACCGGCAATTACCAGTGGCCGCTTGGCCTTGGCCAGCAGCGCCTGCAGTTCGCCCAGCGCCTGCGGTGCCGGGGCGGCTTCGACACGCTGGGCCGGACGGGCATCGGCTACCTGTACCACGTCCGTCAGCATGTCTTCCGGCAAGGCGATCACCACAGGCCCAGGGCGGCCGCTGATGGCGCGCTGGAAGGCCTGGTTGACCAGTTCGGGAATGCGTGCGGCATCGTCGATCTGCACCACCCACTTGGCCATCTGGCCGAACATGCGCCGGTAGTCCACTTCCTGGAAGGCTTCGCGTTCGATCTGGTCGCGGGCCACCTGGCCGATGAACAGCAGCATCGGCGTGGAGTCCTGGAAGGCGGTGTGCACGCCCACAGAGGCGTTGGTGGCGCCTGGGCCACGGGTAACGAAGCAGATGCCCGGCTTGCCGGTCAACTTGCCGTAGGCCTCGGCCATGTAGGCGGCACCACCCTCCTGGCGACAGACGATGAGGTCGATTTCGTCCTGCACATCATGCAGCGCATCGAGCACCGCCAGGTAGCTTTCACCCGGCACACAGAACGCACGCTCGACACCATTCACCCGCAGGGCATCGACCAGTACCTGGCCGCCACTGCGCTTCACTTCGGAGTTGCTCATTGTTGTTCTCCCTCAGGCGCTGCGGTCAGATAACCGAGTCTTCCAGGAACGGCTTGTTGTCGATCACCCGCTGGTAGCTCAGCGCGCCCAGGTCGAGCGAGCGGTAGCCGCCATAGGTGATAAGCTCGGACAGCCCGCGGCCAATGGCCGGTGCCTGCTGCAGGCCGTGCCCGCTGAAGCCGTTGCAGAACAGGAAGTTGCTCACTTCGTTATGCGGGCCCACGATGGCGTTGTGGTCGAGCACACAGAAGTCGTAGTGCCCGGCCCAATAGTTGACCACTTTGATGCCCTCGAACGCGGGCACCCGCTCGGCAAGAATCGGCCACACCTCTTCGTCAAACTCCTCGTGCAACACGTCGAAGTCTTCAAAGTCCACTTTCGGGTCGTTTTTGGGGTAGGTGCCGCCCAGGTAGAACTTGCCTTCGGGGCGGAAGAACACCCCGGTCGGGTCGATGGTCAGTGGCACGGTGCCTTCCAGCGGGGTACGGCAGTCGAACACGAACAGCGAGCGGCGCCGTGGCTCGACCGGAATATCCAGGCCCGCCATGCGCGCGACCTTGGTGCCGCGAGTACCGGCACAGTTCACCAACAGGCCGCAGCCGATACGCTCGCCGCTGGCCAGTTGAACGCCGGTAATGCGATCACCTTCGCGCTGGATACCCGCCACCTCGTTCTCGATGTACTCGATGCCCATGGAACGCGCCTTGCGGCGGAAGCCGTTGAGCATGCCAAGGCTGTCGAACCAGCCTTCTCCACTCTGGCCATAACTGGCGCCAGCGAGGCGGTCGATGTTCACCCAGGGAAACTTGCGCTGGAGCTGCTCGGGGTCGAGCAGGTGCACATCCGCGCCGTGAGACACCTGGGTATCGTGCAGGCGGCGCAGCACTTCATAGCCCTTGTCGTCGCCAAGGAACAGGTAGCCATTCTCGTGAAAGGCCAGATCCGGGCGGTCGCCATCCACTTCCATCACGTCGGGGAAGTTGCGCACGAATTCGGCGCCGAACCTGGAGATTTCAATGTTGATCGGGTTGGAAAACTGCTGACGGATCGAACTGCTGGACAACGCGGTGGCCGACTTGTTGTAGGTCCAGTCGCGCTCGATGACCAGCACCGCCCCCTTGAAGTCCGGGTTGTTGGCCAGGAAGTAGGCGGTGGCGCTGCCGTTGACCGCGCCGCCGACGATCACCACATCGTAATTTTGTTGTTTAGCGGTGGAAGCCATGGAATTAGCTCTCTTCTGATGTGGGCGTTACTTCGGGTCTTCGAAATGGCCGGCGCCGGCGAAGTTGCCGCCGTGGTAGCGTGCAGCGGGTTCATTCGGGTGCAGTGGCGGGTGCTTGGCCAGGACCTTGTCGCGGTAGTCGTCGGCGCTGTCCTTGGGCACATAGCCGATCGATGAGGCCAGGCGGTTGTCCCACAGGCTTTCGCGGTTGGC
>CAACWQ010000280.1_pt1 | contig 12148 bp, 8 predicted proteins | sample 2275681 | NCBI WGS metagenome assembly CAACWQ01 (sample SAMEA5312463, study PRJEB27640) | indoor metagenome | biome: indoor environment; feature: controlled; material: polymer furnished wood metals | place: Austria | collected 2011-04-21
GATCGGCGGTGCCAGCAACTGGATGAGCTGCTGGACCATGGGCCTGAACCAGAGCATCCACGGCACCTGGCACACCAATGCGATCTGCAACCTGCACCTGGCCACTGGCGCCATCTGCCGCCCCGGCAGCGGGCCGTTCTCGCTGACCGGTCAGCCCAACGCCATGGGCGGCCGTGAGATGGGCTACATGGGGCCCGGCTTGCCAGGCCAGCGCTCGGCGCTGGTGGAAGCCGACCGTGCCTTTGTCGAACAGCAATGGCACCTGGCACCTGGCAGCCTGCGCTGCGAAGGCGGCGAGGGCACGGTGGCGCTGTTCGAACAGATGAAAGCCGGTGAAGTGAAGGCTTGCTGGATTATCTGCAGCAACCCGGTGGCCAGTGTCGCCAACCGCCAGCAAGTGATCGACGGCCTGCATCAGGCCGAGCTGGTGATTACTCAGGACGCTTTCCTCGACACCGAAACCAATCGCTACGCCGACATTCTGCTACCGGCCGCGCTGTGGGCCGAAGGCGAGGGCGTGATGATCAACAGCGAGCGCAACCTTACCCTGATGCCGCGCGCCGTCGAGCCGCCAGGGCAGAGCCTGCCGGACTGGCAGATCATTGCCCGCGTGGCTTGCGCCATGGGTTATGCCGACGCCTTCGATTACGCCGATGCCGAAGCGGTGTACGAGGAAATCCGTCGCTTCCATAACCCTGCCACCGGGTACGATCTGCGCGGCATCGGTTATGCCGAACTGCGTGGGCAACCGCGCCAGTGGCCTTGCGCGCCTGGCCGTGACAGCGACCGCAGCCCGTTGCGCTACCTGAATGACGGCAGCAGCCAGGTGCTGCTGCACGATGCCCAGGGCCAGCGCCCGGCGTTGGCATTCCCTACCGCCAGTGGCAAAGCCCGTTTCTTCGCCCGGCCTTGGTTGCCGGCACCGGAGTTGCCGAATGACGACTACCCCATGGTGCTGAATACCGGCCGTGTGCAGCACCAGTGGCACACCCTGACCAAGACCGGCAAGGTGCCGGCATTGAACAAGCTGGAGCCCGGCCCTTTCGTCGAAATTCACCCCGAAGATGCCGCCAGGCTGGGCGTTACCGAGAAAGACCAGGTGGCCATTCGTTCGCGCCGTGGCCAGGCCGTGCTACCCGCACGCATCAGCGACCGGGTCATGCCAGGCAACTGCTTCGCACCATTCCACTGGAACGATGTGGCCGGCGAGCAACTGGCAATCAATGCCGTCACCTGCGATGCGGTTGACCCGCTGTCGCTGCAACCCGCGTTCAAACACTGCGCCGTGGCCCTGGAGCGGGTCGCAGGCGAACGCATCGATACCCTTGAACTGAACACTGCCATTGCGGAGTCAGCCCGAATGCCAACTGCCACCCTGTCTCGTCTGCTTGGCCTGGACACCCTGCCAGCCCCGGTGTTGGCAGAAGAAGAGCGCCATTACCTGCAAGGCTTTCTGCTGGGCCTGGACCAAAGCCGTGCCGAAGGCGTACCCAGCCTGCCGGCCAATGCACCGCTGGCCGCCAGCCGTCGGCTGTTCGTCGACGGCTTGCTGGCCGGTCTGTTTGCCCAGCCTGCGGCATTGCCCGCTGCGGCGTTGCCGGCGCCACGGCATCAAGTGCTGTGGGCCTCGCAGACCGGTAACGGCGAACTGTTGGCCGAGCGCTGTGCCCAACGCTTGCGCGGTGCCGGTCTGGAGGTGCAGCTCAGTTGCATGGAGGCCGTCAGCCCGCGCCAGCTACAAGGCGCCGCCAGCGTGCTGCTGATCGCCAGCACCTTTGGCGATGGCGACGCGCCAGACAGCGCCGGGGCATTCTGGCAGGCATTGCAGGGCGAAGAGGGCACCCTCTGCGCCGAGCTCCCCTATGCCGTGCTGGCCTTGGGTGACTCAAGTTACGAGCAGTTCTGCGGTTTTGGCCGCAAACTCGACCAGCGCCTGGCTGAGCTGGGTGGGCGGCGCTTGTTGCAGCGGGTGGACTGCGAGCCCGACTTTGACGAAGCGTTCTGCGGCTGGCTCGAAGCGCTGCTGCCCTTGCTGGGCACTGCTGCCACACCACAACCGGTCAATGAGCCTGCGCCGGTCACGATCTATGGCAAGCAGCAACCCTGGGCCGCCGCCTTGGTGGAAAACCGCCTGCTCAATGGGCCCGGTGCAAGCAAGGAAACCCGGCAACTGGTGTTCGACCTGAGCGGCAGCGGCTTCAGCTATGCACCTGGTGATGCCCTGGGCGTATGGCCGCGCAATTGCCCGACGCTGGTCGATGAATTGCTGGCGCTGACGCAGCTCGATGGCCAGGCCATGGTCGAGTTGAAAGGCCAGCCTGCCATGCCACTGGCCGAAGCCCTGCAAGCGCATCTGGAGATTGCCAAGGTGACCCCGCAACAACTGCAGGCCTTTGCCGGCAGTGCCCCGGACCTGCAGCGCCTGTTACAGCCCGAGTGCAAAGCCGAGCTGCAGGACTGGCTGTGGGGCCGACAGCTGGTCGATGTGCTGCGTGCTTTCCCTCAAAAACTGCCGCTGGCCAGTTGGCTCGACCTGCTCAAACCGTTGCAGCCACGGCTTTACTCGATCAGCTCCAGCCCATTGGCGCATCCGGATCAGGTGCACCTGACCGTTTCCACCGTGCGCTATGGCGAGCGTAAAGGCGTGTGCTCCAGCTTTCTGGCCGACCGTGCCCAGGCGCTGAAAGTGGCCATCTTCCCACAGGTGTCGAAGCACTTCCGGCTGCCCGAGGATGACAGCGTGCCGGTGATCATGGTTGGCCCTGGGACTGGCATTGCACCGTTTCGTGCGTTTCTGGAAGAGCGAGAAGTGCGGGGCGCGAAAGGGGGCAACTGGCTGTTCTTTGGTGAGCAGTATGCGGCGACCGATTTCTATTATCAGGAGCAGTTGCAGGCTTGGCAGGCAAGCGGCCATCTGCGGCTGGATACCGCGTTTTCCCGTGACCAGGCCGAGAAAATCTATGTGCAGCAGCGCATGCTCGAACAGGGCGCGCAGCTGTGGCAATGGTTGGAGGCGGGGGCGTACTTCTACGTGTGTGGTGATGCCCAGCGCATGGCCAAGGATGTAGATGCGGCGTTGCGTGAAATCATTGCCGAGCATGGTGGCGTGGATGCGGATACCTACATGGAGGCCTTGAGCAAGGCCAAGCGGTATCGGCGGGATGTTTACTGAAGTGCTCCAGGATGGGGAGCGTTGCACCTTGAATGTGCATTGCCTGTGGCGGCCGCTTCGCGAGTAAACCCACCCCACAGGTAAGGTGCAAGTCTGCAGACCTGTGGAGATCCCTGTGGCAGCAGGCTTGCCCGCGAAGAGGCCGGTACAGGTAACGCAATTGGCACACTCCCTGCTTTACCCAAGCTACAACAAAGCCCACTGATCAACGGCGATCAACCCGGGCCACCTACCGTGATGAATACAGGCAAAGGCGCCTGGAGCTTCGGCTCCAGGCGCTTTTTTTTTGATCGAGGATCGGCTTATGAAGGCAACAGCGAGCAGCGGGCAACGAGAGCGACTGGTCATCGTCGGCAATGGCATGGTCGGCCACCATTGCGTCGAGCAACTGGTCAGCCGCGGCGCCCACGAGCGCTTCGAACTGCATGTGTTCGGCGAAGAGCGCCAACGCGCCTACGACCGCGTACACCTGTCCGAATACTTCGGCGGCAGCTGTGCCGAAACCCTGGCCCTGTGCGAGCCCGATTTCTACACCGCCAACGGCGTGCACCTGCACCTTGGCGAATGCGTGCTGGAAATCGACCGCGAGCGCTGCGAAGTGGTTACCGCCGAAGGCCGGTACAGCTACGACCAACTGGTGCTGGCCACCGGTTCGTACCCCTTTGTACCGCCGATCGAAGGCTCCAGCGGCAACGCCCGCCTGGTCTACCGCACCCTCGACGACCTCGATGGCATCCGGGCCGCCGCCGCCAGTGCCCGTCGTGGCGCGGTGGTTGGTGGTGGCCTGCTTGGCCTGGAAGCCGCCAACGCGCTCAAATCGTTGGGCCTGGAAGCCCACGTGGTTGAGTTCGCCCCACGCTTGATGCCGGTGCAACTGGACGGCGAGGGCGGTGCCGCGCTCAAGGCACAGATCGAAGCGCTGGGCGTGGGCGTACACCTGTCCCGCGCCACCCAGTCGATCAGCGACGGTGAAGCCTATCGCTACCGCATGAACTTCGAGGGCGGTGAGCACCTGGAAACCGACCTGATCGTGTTCTCTGCCGGTATTCGTCCGCAGGATGCCCTGGGCCGTGCCAGTGGGCTGGACATCGCCGCGCGTGGCGGGGTAGTGATCGACAACCACTGCCGCAGCAGTGACCCACGTATCTTTGCCATCGGCGAGTGCGCATCGTGGAACGGCAGCGTGTTCGGCCTGGTCGCCCCGGGCTACAGCATGGCGCGCAACCTGGCCGCGTTGCTGATGGGCGAAGCGGCGGTCGCGTTCACCGGTGCCGACATGTCGACCAAGCTCAAACTGCTGGGCGTGGATGTCGGCTCGATCGGCGATGCCCACGGCGCCACGCCAGGGGCACGCAGCTACCGCTTCATCGACGAAGCCAACAGTGCCTACCGCCGGCTGGTGGTGGATGCCACCGGCAAGCACGTGCTGGGCGCGGTGTTGGTGGGTGACAACAGCTACTACGACACCCTGCTGCAATACGCCCAGAACGGCATCGCCCTGCCGGCCGACCCGGCCGCGCTGATTCTGCCGCAAGGCGGTGGCGCGCCGGCCTTGGGCGCCGATGCACTGCCGGACAGCGCGACCATTTGCTCCTGCCACAACGTCAGCAAGGGGGCGGTGTGCGCCGCCATCGACAGCGGTTGCAGCGACCTTGCCGCAGTCAAGGGGTGCACCAAGGCTGCCACGGGCTGCGGGGGGTGTGCAGCCTTGCTCAAACAGGTGTTCGAGCATGAACTGACGGCCCGTGGCGTCGCGGTGGACAAGAGCCTGTGCGAGCACTTTGCCTACACCCGGCAGGAGCTGTACGGGCTGGTGCGGGTGGAGGGCATCCGCACCTTCAGCGAACTGCTCGAACGCCATGGCAAGGGCCATGTGGGTTGCGACATCTGCAAGCCGGCAGTGGGCAACATCCTCGCTTCGTGCTGGAACCAGCCGATCATGGACCCGGCGCTGGTGCCACTGCAGGACACCAACGACACCTTCATGGCCAACATGCAGAAGAACGGCACCTACTCGGTAGTGCCACGTATCCCTGGCGGTGAAATCACCCCTGACAAGCTCATCGTCATCGGCCAGGTGGCCAAGAAGTACGACCTGTACACCAAGATCACCGGCGGCCAGCGCATCGACCTGTTCGGCGCCCAGCTGCACGAACTGCCGCTGATCTGGGGGGAGCTGATCGAGGCCGGCTTCGAAACCGGCCACGCCTATGGCAAGTCGACCCGCACGGTGAAGTCGTGCGTCGGCAGCACCTGGTGCCGCTACGGTGTGCAGGACAGTGTCGGCATGGCCCTGCGCCTGGAAGACCGCTACAAGGGGTTGCGCAGCCCGCACAAGCTCAAGTTCGCGGTATCGGGCTGCACCCGCGAATGCGCCGAGGCACAAAGCAAGGACATCGGCGTGATCGCCACCGACAAAGGCTGGAACCTGTACGTGTGCGGCAACGGCGGCATGCGCCCACGGCATGCCGAGCTGTTCGCCACCGACCTGGACGACGAAACCCTCGTACGGCTGATCGACCGCGTGCTGATGTTCTACATCCGCACGGCCGACAAGCTGCAGCGCACTTCGGTGTGGCGCGAGAACCTGGAGGGCGGGCTGGATTACCTGAAACAGGTGATCATCGATGACAGCCTGGGCCTGGCCGGCGAGCTTGAAGCGCAGATGCAGCATGTGGTGGACCAGTACGAATGCGAATGGGCCAACGCCCTCAATGACCCGGAAAAGCTCAAGCGCTTCCGCACCTTCGTCAACGACCGGCGCGCCGATCCGGATGTGCATTTCGTGCGTGAACGCGAACAACGCCGGCCCGCTGCGCCGCTGCACCTGATCCCCACTGTCGAGGAGGCTGTCTGATGAACCTGTCCAATGCTGTTGTGCAAACCCGGGAGAACTGGCAAGCGGTGTGCCACGCGCAAGACCTGGTAGCCGACTCCGGGGTGGTGGTATGGCTCGACGGGGCCCAAGTGGCGCTGTTTTACCTGCCGGGGCAGGCCCAGCCGCTGTACGCGGTGGACAACCGCGACCCGCGTTCCGGCGCCAATATCATTGGCCGTGGGCTGGTGGGCAGTGTGCAGGGCGAGCTGGTGGTGGCGGCGCCGCTGTACAAACAGCATTTCAGCCTACAGAGCGGGGTGTGCCTGGAAGATGCCGGGCAACGCTTGCGGGTGTGGCCGGTGCGCTTGAACGGTGAGGCTGTGGAACTGGCCGTGGTTTGAAGATTTTTTATGCTTAGGGGGTGTTCGCCGTCGGGTTTGCAGCGCCTGGGAGATCCAGCGCCGCCCGCGCGGCGCTCGATCTGCGCCCCACCACAAATCCCAAGACAGCCACTACACGGGCAATACGGTAAGCTTGAGGCCATGAACCTCGACACCCGCATCAAATACCGCCACCTGCTGTGCTTTCTGGAGATTGCCCGGCAGGGCAGCCTGGCCAGGGCTGCCGACGTGCTCGCCATCAGCCAGCCGGCCATTTCCAAAACCCTCAAGGAACTTGAAGACCTGCTGGAAACGCGCCTGTTTGCGCGCAGCCGACAGGGTGTCGAACTGACCCCCGCCGGCACGCGCTTCATGCGTTATGCCGGGCCCAGTGTGCAGGCCCTGCGCGATGGCGTCAGCAGCCTGCGTGGTGAGGCGCGGGCGCCGTCGCAGGTGCGCATTGGCGTGCTGTCGACGGTCGAGGGCCTGCTTATGCCCGAAGTGCTGTGCCGCCTGCACCAGCGCCATGAAGCGCTGGTGATCAGTGTGGTCACCGGGGTCAGCGCGCAGCTGCTTGGCCAACTGCGGCTGGGCGAGCTGGAACTGGTGGTCGGGCGCATGACCGACAGCCCGCAGATCCAGGGCCTGTCGTTCGAGCACCTGTACAGCGAGTCGATGAGCCTGGTGGTACGCCCGGGCCATCCGCTGCTGGCCGGCACACCCGTCGAGCGGGCCCAGGTGGGGCGTTATCCGCTGGTGTTGCCGCCAGCGGGGACCACCATCCGCCAGCATGCCGACAGCCTGTTCGTGCAATGCGGCATCCAGATGCCGGCACAGCGTCTGGAAACCCTATCGCTGGCGTTGAGCCGGCGCTACCTGCTGGGCAGCGATGGGCTGTGGGTCGCGCCACGCGATGCGGTGTTGCTCGACCTGCGCCGTGGCGAGCTGGTCGAGCTAGACCTGGGCGTGCGCGAACCGGGTGGCTCGGTGGGCATTTGTCGCAATGCCGCCTTGCCGCAGAGCCTGCCGGGGCAGTGGGTGTGCGAGGTGCTGCGTGAGGTGGCGGGGCAGTACCGCGACGGTAACTACCCCTGAGTGTCTTTTAACCCAATGCCAAGGCGAGCACTGCAGCAGCCACCTGATTTTGCGCTGTGATATTTACCTCGCCACAAACCAGCAGGCGTTTACTGGCGGGAACGAAGGCGATCGATGAATCGCCATCCATGTAAAAGCCAGGGTTCGGTGCGATAGCGCCAAACGAACCATGCCCCCAAGGCGAAACGAACGTGGTGTCGAGTGTGCCATCGGCCTGGTAGCGGACCGCCCGGTTATGGTTATAGAAGCTGCCTACCCCGACCAGGCGCCCTTCGTGCTCAATCATGTGGTGCCACATCCCGGCGTTGGCGTTGAAGCGTACAGGTGCCCCCTTGTTGAATGCTTGGTCGGGCGCTCCGTTGCTGGTCAACCGGATAATCTCTGGCTGCATGCTTTCATCCGCGAGCATATGCCCTCCGCATAGGGTGACAAGTGACGACACATTGCTGCAAGACAGGCCCCGATAGAGGGTGGCGTTTTCTGATTTGAAATGGCCACCTTCGCCAAAGGAAGTGTCCAGTTGGCCTCTACTGTCTATGGCGCTCAAGACCGAAAACAGGTCGTCGCCTTCGCCTCTCAAACTCAGCAATAGAATGCGATCGCTTCCATCAGCATGCTTTGTAGTGATAAGGCTGATTATGCCGGCACCGTACCCAGGTAATTGCGATTCAAGGTCTAGCACCCCCCCATTACCGAAACTCGGCTTCAGGGCGCCGTCAGCTGACAGGCAGACGAGGACGTTCTTGAATTCGGGCGTGTGGCAAGCAATGACGTAGCCATCAGAGAGTGTGGCGGCGAAGCGAAAATGCAGCCGCTCGGTGGTCAGTTGGTCGCTATCGACAAATCCAGTGCTGGCGAAATTCTTGTCTAGCTCTCCTGTGTTCTTGAATTTCCAGAGCCGTTCGGCGGCGTCGGACACTTCACCTAAGCAAAGCAGGTTGCCCTCGTGATCTTCCATAAGGCTGTAGGGAGTGAACGATTTGTCCTTGTCCACGAGCGATCCAAAGTCGACAGTGAAGCTGTCATCTCGCTTGCCGTCGCTATCCATCAGCCAGACGGCGCTGTTGAACACCTGGGTTTCTTTATTTGATTGAAGTGCGCACGCATAGTAGCGATCTTGTCGAACGTGGCTTTTCAGGATGTCAGTGCACACGCCAGTTGATTTAGTCTCCTGTTCCAGCAGGTAGGCGTAGCCGTCTTTACCGAAGCTCTGGTCTACAGGGGCACCACTAAGTGCTTTCAACGAGTTGCGCTCAGGCGTGGATTGTTGAAGAAGAGATGAAATGGTTGGTCGTGTCATTGGGGTTAACCTCTGGCTGGTCACGATCTGTGACTACCCGCACTATTGAAAGCGCAGGCCCTCATCCGATCTACTGGCATAAATGACAGGTCTCTTGCCCCCGGGAATGGAGGGCAGTGCGACAAAAAATTGCGACAAACCCCAGGCGGTTTCTGCGTCAAGCGTCAATACTGGCCAGTGGCTGCAGTGTCTTGCATGAATAACCCTTTAACTACTGAACTTCCTTACCAAAACCCGCTCCTATGCCGGTAGCCATTGGTCATGGCCGCCTGCTAAGCTCGCGGCTTTACCCTGATTGCCCTTATGGCGCATGAACAAGGAAATAGCATGAAACAGCATCGTTTGGCGGCTGCGGTTGCCCTGGTAGGCTTGGTACTGGCTGGCTGCGACCAACAAGCTAGCAGCCCCGAGCTGAAGACTCCGGCAGAGAAAGCCTCCTACGGTATCGGCCTGAACATGGGCAAGAGCCTGGCTCAGGAAGGCATGGAAGACCTTGATTCGAAAGCAGTTGCACTCGGTATCGAAGACGCCGTTGGCAAGAAAGAACAGCGCATCAAGGATGAAGAGCTGGTAGAAGCCTTCACCGCGCTGCAGAAGCGCGCCGAAGAGCGCCTGGCCAAGGCCAGCGAAGAAGCGGCCTCTGCTGGCAAGAAATTCCTCGAAGAAAACGCCAAGAAACCAGGCGTGGTTACTACCGCCTCGGGCCTGCAGTACGAAGTGGTCAAGAAGGCCGATGGCCCGCAGCCCAAGCCTACTGACGTGGTTACCGTCCACTACGAAGGCAAGCTGATCGATGGCAAGGTGTTCGACAGCTCCGTCGAGCGCGGCAGCCCGATCGACCTGCCAGTCAGCGGCGTGATCCCGGGTTGGGTCGAAGGCCTGCAACTGATGCACGTTGGCGAGAAGTACAAGCTGTTCATCCCGGCTGAACTGGCCTACGGTGCACAAAGCCCAAGCCCGCTGATCCCGGCCAACTCGGTACTGGTGTTCGATCTGGAACTGATCGCCATCAAGGACCCGGCCCAGCTGCAAGGCGCCGAGCCGGAAGCTGAGGCCCCGGCCGAAGCCCCTGCAGAAGCGCCCGCTGAAGCACCCGCCAAGTAACACTGGCAGGTTCTTGCAAAACGCCCCGTCCTGACGGGGCGTTTTCGTTTACGACGATTGGACGAACCTGTAACAGCTGATACTGTCCGAGGAAATGCAGCTTGTTGCTGTAGGATGTTTCTGGCGCAAATCGTTTGCGGCCAGCTACCCACGTATTGAAACGGCTGTGTAAAAAACGCCCGATCTGACCGGGGCCCTTGCCTGGCAGGCACCCGGGGTCAGAAACGTGGCCCTGTTCACAAGGTTATCCACAATAAATGTGGATAACCTGCTCTGCGTGGAGGCTCCATGAGCGCACCTTGGAATTTCGCCCGTTTCCTGCCCTTGGCCGAGCGCTTGCTCAGCCGTGGCCGGTTGCCGGCCCTGCTGTTCGCCGTGGCTCGCAAAGGCCCGCGCATCGGCCAATTGCGTGAGGACTTGAAACTGCTTCAGTCGCTGTGCCTGGCATGGTGGCGCGGCGAATACCGTGCCATCAGCCCCAAGGCCCTGGTCACCATCGTGGCCGGCCTGCTGTATTTCGTCAGCCCTATCGATGCCATCCCCGACTGGCTGCTGGGCGTGGGCTTGCTCGATGACATTGCAGTGCTGGGCTGGGTACTGAAGACCGTGGCTGATGAACTGGCGCGCTTCCGGGCCTGGCGCGACAGCCAGGCACCCGAGCGGCTGCGTGTGGTCGAGCGCCTGCCCGCAAGCCCCGAAGCGCTGCGCCTGGAGCGCAATACGCAGTGAAAACCGCCTGAACTGCACCTCAACCGGACAGACCCCGGAGTTGGTAATATAATTGGCATAAGGGTTATGCCTACGGATTACATGCTGTAATCCTTTTTAAAGGGGTTTGTAATGGGTATTCAGGTCATCAGCCGGGACGGTCAGCCCGAGTACGCCGTGGTTCCCTGGGAGCAGTACCAGGCGCTGCTCAAGGCTGCAGGGCAGGCACCTGCCGAGGCAGTTGTCAGCGAACAGGCCGCCGCCGTTGCGCCGTTGCCGGCGTTCAGTGAAGTTGCACAGATTCGCCAGGCCAAGGGCATCGCCCCTGAGCAGCTGGCGCGCAATGTCGGGGTAAGCCCGGCCTACCTGGCCATGATCGAATCGGGCGAACGCCAGCCGGATGCAGCCATCCGCCGCGCCTTGGCCTGGCATCTGGGGGTCGCTGGCTGGAGCGAGCCGTCATGAGCCAGGTCAGGATCAGCCGTCAGCACTGGGACAACCTGCTGGGCGAGCTTGACCTGGCCCGCCGTCAACGTCACTTGCTGACCTACCGAGCGCTGATCGAGCGCTTGCAACTGCCCAGCCCGGCCATGCAGACGCTGACCGCCGCGCTGGAATACCTGGCGGTGCTGGATGCCCGTGCCGAGCAGCCGCTGCGCAGTTCGCTGGTGATCAGCCAAGGCGCCAGCCGCTTGCCGCGTACCGGTTTTTTTGAATGTGTCGAACGGCTAGGGCGGTTTGCCGGGCCGGTGGATGGCATGGAGGCGGCGTCGTGGCATGCTTCCGAGGTGGTTCGGGTGTTCGAGTACAGCTACCCCGAAACCGCCTGATTGATTGCCGGCGATAGGGCCAGAACAGGCAAAGAATGTCTGTGGATCAAACCACAAGGCCTGTCATCGGCATCAACCACCTCCAATACATCCAGGTGCTGATGCCGCCCAAACAGCGCCAGCAACTGCCCGATGGTGGCATTCAACCGCACTGTCGGCTGCTCGGCCTGCGGCATACTCGTCAGCACCGGTAGCTCGCGCACCCCCAAGTCCTGCGGCCGCCCCAGCAGGTACCCCTGCACCAGGTCCACCCCCATCTCCCTAAGCACCACCAGTTCCTCTGCCAGCTCGATCCCTTCGGCAATCACCTGCGCCTTCGAGGCCCGGGCAATCTGCAGGATCGAGCCAACGAACTCGCGCTTGAGCGGGTCGCGGTGGATGCCGTCGATGAAGTGCCGGTCGATCTTCACGTACTCAGGGCGCAGCTCCGACCACAGCCGCAGGCTGGAATAGCCCGCCCCCAGGTCGTCGATGGCAATCGAAAAGCCCATGTCGCGGTAGTGGTGCAGGGCATTGGACAAGAGCTGGAAGTCGTCGGTGGGGGTGTGCTCGGTCAGCTCGATCACTACCCTGCTGGGCGGCAGGCCGACCTGCTCCAGCAGTTTCAGGGTCAGGCCGGACGGGTAGTGTGGCTCCAGCAGCGATTCTGGCGAGATGTTGAGAAACAACTTGCCCTGCAATTGCTGCTCGCTGAAGCGACGGCAGGCGCTTTCCCGGCAGACGGCTTCCAGTTCGGTCAGG
>CAACWQ010000409.1_pt1 | contig 12008 bp, 9 predicted proteins | sample 2275681 | NCBI WGS metagenome assembly CAACWQ01 (sample SAMEA5312463, study PRJEB27640) | indoor metagenome | biome: indoor environment; feature: controlled; material: polymer furnished wood metals | place: Austria | collected 2011-04-21
GTTTCGGCCATCGACTCGGGCAAGCCGGCGCAATTGAGCGCCATCAGCGGCGACTGCCCACGGGGGCTGGCCAGGTGGCAGGCGCGCGCCAGCAGCTCCTTGCCGGTGCCGGTCTCACCCTCGATCAGCAGCGGCGCATCCAGCGGCGCCATGCGGCGTGCCTCGCGCACCACGGCAGCCATCACCCGCGAGCTTTGGAAGATGCTGTCGAAGCCTCGCAATTCCTGCTTGCGCACGTTGTAGATGCGTTCGCCAATGCGGTCGGCACGGTGCAGGGTGAGCACGGCGCCAGCCAACGCCTCGCTGTCGTCGTGTTCGGACTGCAGCGGTGCGATATCCGCCAGGAACACATCACCTTTGACCTTGATACGCAGGCCATTGATGCGCGACTTGTTGGCCCGCACCAACTCCGGCAGATCGAAGTCTTCCACATAGCGCGCCAGCGGCATGCCCGGCACCTCATCCACGCGCACCCCCAGCAACTGCGCTGCCGTGCGGTTGGCGGCGACGATGCTTCCGCCCATGTCGATCGACAGCACCGGGAAGTCCAGCGCCCCGAGCAAGGCATTCAGCTCCATGTGCCGGCGTTCGCTGGGCATCAGGCCCACGCGCTTGACGCCAAATACCCCGGCAATCGCCTCGAATTTCGGTCGCAAGGCCTGGAACTGCAGGTTGATCAGGTTCGGGCAGTGCAGGTAGATGGCATTGCCATGGTCACCGCCCACCTCGCCGCGAAGGACGTTGATGCCGTACTCCACCAGTAGGTTGAGGATGTCGCGCAGGATGCCAATGCGGTTCTGGCAGTGCACTTTGATACGCATGAGGGCTCTCGAAGCGCCAATGTTTTTCAACATCGCGCGGAAAAGTCGTAAAGATAAGCTGACAAAAACTGCGCAACCATCAGCCGTATGCCCCGAATTTTCCGACACCCGGGCCATTTTGTAAAATTATCGTTACGAAATCCGCTTCACCCGCTGGCGCGGCAGCGGCTTGCATCCGTGCAAAACGGCCAGTGAAGGGATATTCCTTAGGCATGTCCTGCACATAACAAGAAAAGCCCTCACCAGGAGAGCCTCATGAAACAGACGCACTACGTGGCACGTGAGCCCGATGCGCATGGTTTTATCGATTACCCGCAGCAAGAGCATGCGGTATGGAACACCCTGATCACCCGTCAGCTGAAAGTGATCGAAGGTCGCGCGTGCCAGGAATACCTGGACGGCATCGACCAGCTCAAGCTGCCCCACGACCGTATCCCGCAACTGGGCGAGATCAACAAGGTGCTGGGTGCCACCACCGGCTGGCAGGTTGCCCGGGTTCCGGCGCTGATTCCCTTCCAGACCTTCTTCGAATTACTGGCCAGCAAACGCTTCCCGGTCGCCACGTTCATCCGCACCCCGCAAGAGCTGGACTACCTGCAAGAGCCCGATATCTTCCACGAGATTTTCGGCCACTGCCCGCTGCTGACCAACCCATGGTTCGCCGAATTCACCCACACCTACGGCAAGCTCGGCCTGGCGGCAACCAAGGAACAACGCGTGTACCTGGCGCGCCTGTACTGGATGACCATCGAGTTTGGCCTGATGGAAACCGCCCAGGGCCGCAAGATCTATGGCGGCGGCATCCTCTCGTCACCGAAAGAGACCGTCTACAGTCTGTCTGGCGAGCCTGAACACCAGGCCTTCGACCCGATCGAAGCCATGCGTACCCCGTACCGTATCGACATCCTGCAGCCGCTGTATTTCGTGCTCCCCAACATGAAGTGCCTGTTCGACCTGGCCCACGAAGACATCATGGGCATGGTCCACAAGGCCATGCAGCTGGGCCTGCACGCACCGAAGTTTCCACCCAAGGTCGCTGCCTGAGCGACCCTGCCGATAACAACTCGAACCGGAAAACACCCATGAATGCCTTGAACCAAGCCCATTGCGAAGCCTGCCGCGCTGACGCTCCAAAAGTCACCGACGAAGAGCTGGCCGAGCTGATTCGCGAAATCCCGGACTGGAACATCGAAGTACGTGACGGCCACATGGAGCTGGAGCGCGTCTTCCTGTTCAAGAACTTCAAGCACGCCCTGGCGTTCACCAACGCCGTAGGCGAAATCGCCGAGGCCGAAGGCCACCACCCTGGACTGCTGACCGAGTGGGGCAAAGTTACCGTGACCTGGTGGAGCCACTCGATCAAGGGCCTGCACCGCAACGACTTCATCATGTGCGCCCGCACCGACAAGGTGGCGGAAACGGCCGAAGGCCGGAAGTGATCGCTGAAAAACGGGGCCGCAATCGGCCCCGTTTTTTTATGAATAATGTGCGCTGTTCGCCCGCAAAACCGACAAACGAGCGGTAAAAAAACCAAACTGTCATCCAGACTTGTGTATCCTGCCCCAGCTTTGCGAAGCTTCAACCGCGCCTGGCGCAGACTTTTCACTCACACTTGCGAGGAACGACGAGATGCACGAAATCCCGAATCTTCCCTTCCCAAGCCTGAACCCAGAAGAGCCATCCGTGACCGTTCACGCCGAACCGGCAGCTGCCGTCGAGCAGGATGGTGACGATCAATCCAGCGCTGACCAGGAATAAATCGCGCAACCTCCAACAGTGTGAAAACGGCTGACCTGCGGGCTACCCCCGTCATCACGTTTTCACACTGTCCAGAACCCTCGCAGGCCCCCATGCCCGAATCACCGCGCCCCCTTGCGGTCACACTGCAAGTCGTCTCCATCGTCCTTTTCACCTTCATTGGCTACCTCAACATCGGCATCCCGCTGGCCGTGTTGCCCGGCTATGTGCACAACGACCTGGGGTTCAGCGCCGTGGTCGCGGGCCTTGTGATCAGCGTGCAGTACCTCGCCACGCTGCTCAGCCGCCCCTCCGCCAGCCGCATCATCGACAACCACGGCAGCAAGAAGGCGGTCATGTACGGCCTTGTAGGCTGCGGGCTTAGCGGGATGTTCATGCTGGCCTGCGCCTTCCTCACCCACCAGCCCTGGCTGAGCCTGGCTTGCCTGCTGGTCGGCCGGCTAGCACTGGGCAGCGCCGAAAGCCTGGTAGGTGCGGGCGCGATTGGCTGGGGCATCGGCCGGGTGGGCGCTGAAAACACCGCCAAGGTCATCTCCTGGAACGGCATCGCCAGCTATGGCGCACTGGCCGTCGGTGCACCGCTGGGCGTGCTGATGGTCAAGAGCCTGGGGCTGTGGAGCATGGGCGTCAGCATTATCCTGCTGTGCATCCTCGGCCTGCTGCTGGCCTGGCCGAAACAGGCCGCCCCTATCGTCAGTGGCGTACGCCTGCCGTTCCTGCGCGTGCTGGGCAAGGTGTTCCCGCACGGTTCGGGACTGGCCCTGGGCTCGATCGGCTTTGGCACCATCGCCACGTTCATCACCTTGTACTACGCCAGCCGCGGCTGGGCCAATGCCGCGCTGACCTTGAGCCTGTTCGGCGCCAGCTTCATCAGTGCGCGGCTGCTGTTTGGCAACCTGATCAACCGCATTGGCGGGTTCCGGGTGGCGATTGCCTGCCTGTCGGTGGAAACACTGGGGTTGGTGATGCTGTGGCTGGCGCCCAGCGCCGAGTTGGCCTTGGCAGGGGCAGCGCTTAGCGGGTTTGGCTTCTCGCTGGTGTTCCCGGCGCTGGGTGTGGAGGCGGTGAATCAGGTGTCGGCGGCCAACCGCGGGGCGGCTGTGGGGGCGTATTCGCTGTTCATTGACTTGTCGCTGGGGGTGACCGGGCCACTGGTGGGCGCGGTGGCGGCGGAGTTCGGGTTTGCTTCGATGTTTCTGTTTGCGGCGGGTGCGGCGGGTTGTGGGCTGGTGTTGAGCCTGTATCTGTACAGGCAGGTGCGGCGGCATCGAGATCATTGAAAGCTGGGGGCTGCCTGGCAGCCCCCGAAGCCCTGAACGTTAACGCTGGGCGTACTGCAACACCACTTCAAGCGGGTGGCGCATCTTGCGCTCGGTCATGCGCTTGACCTGGCTGCGGCACGAGTAACCGGTCGCCAGCGGCTCTCCTTCCTTGTCCAGCTTGGTTGCCCAGCTTTGCTCGAAGATGGTCCGCGAAGTCTCCTGGTTACGCGCCTCGTGGCCGTAGGTCCCCGACATACCGCAGCAACCCGTCGCCTCGGTCACCAGCTTCAGGCCCAGGCGGGCAAACACCTGCTCCCAATGTTTTGTACTGGCCGGCACGTTGGTCTTCTCGGTGCAGTGCGCCATCAGGCGGAAGTTGCCCGGTGCGGTCGGCGCCTGCTCGGGCAGCACCTCCATCAGCCATTCCTGCGGCAACAGCACCTTCGGGCAACCGTCCAACCCCGGCACTTTCTGGTACTCCTGGCGGTACACCAGCGTCATCGCCGGGTCCAGCCCCACCAGAGGCACACCGCAGTCGGCCAGGGCCTTGAGCTGGGTAGCGTTACGGATCGCCGCCTTGGCGAACGCCCCCAGGAAGCCCTGTACATGCAAAGGCTTGCCGTTGGCACTGTAAGGCGCCAGGAATACCCGGTGGCCCAGGCGGTGGGCCAGGTCGATGAAGGCTGACAGCAGCGGGGTCTCGAAATAGCGGGTGAAGGCGTCCTGCACCAGCACGATGCTGCGCTCGCGCTGGGCCGGGGTCAGTTCACGCAGGGCCGGCACACTGGCCACGCCGACACGGCAACGGGTCAGCGTGGCCTGGAAGTTGAAGCGGCTGATCAACGGGCTGTCGACCATGCCAATGTTGTCGGCCAGCAGCTTGCTGACCCACTTAGAGCCCATGACCGCGTTGTACAGGCCCGGTGCGTGGGCCAGGTACGGGATGGTGAATTCCAGCGAGCCGATCAGGTAGTCACGCAGCGGGCGCTGATAGCGGCCGTGGTACAGCTCGAGGAAGCGCGAACGGAAGTCCGGCACGTTGACTTTGATCGGGCACTGCCCGGCGCACGACTTGCACGCCAGGCAGCCGGCCATGGCGTCGTACACTTCGTGGGAGAAGTCTTCCTGCCCCTGGCTGCGCGCGCGGTTGTTGCGCAGGCGTGCCGGGAGGCCCTTGAGCCACGACACCTTGTTGCGGGCTGCGGCCAACACGTCGATGTTCGCTTCGCCTTGCAGGCGCAGCCACTCGCGCATCAGCGAGGCGCGGCCCTTGGGCGAATGCTGGCGCTCACGGGTGGCCTTCCACGACGGGCACATGGCGTCGTTGGGGTCGTAGTTGTAGCAGGCGCCGTTGCCGTTGCAGTGCACGGCACTGGGGAAGTCCTGCCACACGCGCTCGTCGATGGTGCGGTCGAGGTCGCCGCGCAGGGTTACGCCATCGACCGGTGTCAGGCCCTCGGCACTGCCCAGCGGTGTGCAGATCTTGCCGGGGTTGAGCTGGTTGTGCGGGTCGAAGGCGCCTTTCAGGCGCTGCAGCGCCGGATACAGCTCACCAAAGTACTCCGGCACGTATTCCGAACGCAGGCCTTTGCCGTGCTCGCCCCACAGCAGGCCGCCATAGCTTTTGGTCAGCGCGGCCACGGCGTCGGAAATCGGCTTCACCAGCGCGGCCTGGGCCGGGTCCTTCATGTCCAGCGCCGGGCGCACGTGCAGTACACCAGCATCGACGTGGCCGAACATGCCGTAGGCCAGGCCGTAACCGTCCAGCAGGGCGCGGAAGTCGGCGATGTAGTCGGCCAGTTGCTCTGGCGGTACCGCCGTGTCTTCCACGAACGGCTGCGGGCGCACCTCGCCCTCGACGTTACCCAGCAAGCCCACCGAACGCTTGCGCATCACGTAGACGCGGGTCACCGCCTCGGCGCCTTCAGCCAGCGTATGCCCCAGGCGCTCGACACTGGTATCCGCCTGCAAGTGCTCGACGAAGGCTTGCACCCGGGCGTTGACCTCAGCCGGCTCATCGCCGCAGAACTCCACCAGGTTGATACCCAGGGTCGGGCGGTCGGGGTCGGCCGGGAAGTACTCGGCAACGCTGTGCCAAACGATGTCCTTCATCGCCAGCATCAGCACCTTGGAGTCGACGGTCTCGATCGACAGCGGCTTGTGCGCCATCAGCGCATTGGCATCACGCAGGGCATCCATGAAGCTGGTGTAGCGCACGTTCACCAGTACCGCATATTTGGGTATCGGCAGCACGTTGAGCTTGGCTTCCACCACATAGCCCAGCGAGCCCTCGGCACCACACAGCACGCTGTTGAGGTTGAAGCGGCCCTGCTCATCGCGCAGGTGCGCCAGGTCATAACCGGTCAGGCAGCGGTTCAGCTTGGGAAAAGTGGTTTCGATCAGTTCAGCCTGGGTTTCCTGGATCTCCCGGGCCATGCGGTACACCTCGCCAACCCGGCCAGGTGCGGCACAGGCCTGTGCCAGCGCGGCATCGTCGATTGGCAGGCTGTGCAGGCGTTCGCCGCCGAGCAGCACGCTGTGCAGCTCCAGCACATGGTCGCGGGTTTTGCCGTAGGTGCAGCTGCCTTGGCCACTGGCGTCGGTGTTGATCATGCCGCCGACAGTGGCACGGTTGGAGGTGGACAGCTCAGGGGCGAAGAACAGCCCGTGCGGCTTGAGCGCGGCATTGAGCTGGTCCTTGACCGTACCGGCCTGCACCCGCACCCAACGTTCCTCGACGTTGATTTCGAGGATCTTGTTCATATGGCGCGACAGGTCGACGACGATGCCGTCGGTCAGCGACTGGCCATTGGTGCCGGTGCCACCGCCGCGCGGGGTCAGCTTGACGTTCTGGAAACGCGCCTCGCCCATCAGTGTGGCAACCCGCGCCACATCGTCGGCATCCAGCGGGAACACTGCGGCCTGGGGCAAGCGCTGGTAAATCGAGTTGTCGGTGGCCAACACCGTGCGGGTGCCGTAGTCGGCACTGATCTGGCCACGGAAGCCGCTGTTGCGCAGGGCTTCGAGGAATTCGGGGTAGTTGGCGCTCGGTGCAACGGTCGGCAGCTGGGCGATCATCGAAGGATGGCCTCTTGATATTGGCTAATTCACGGGATTCCTGTCGTTCCGGCATGGGTTGATGCATGCAGGGATGACGTATACGCCAATGTTCCTGTAGTTTCGCTTCAGGAGCAAACGGATAATCCTGCCGCTATCAATGACTTTTATGAATGAATTACCGTCACCTGACACCGTCCATGTCGCTGCTGCTGGCCTTCGAGGCCGCCGCCCGCCATGAAAGCTACACCCGCGCCGCCGCCGAACTGTCGCTGACGCAAAGCGCGGTCAGCCGCCAGGTGCAGGCGCTGGAACAGCAACTGGGCCTCACCTTGTTCCGCCGCGAAGGCCGCCAGGTACAGCTGACGGATGTGGGTCGCCTTTACCAACGCGAGCTCAGCGAGGCGCTGGGGCGCATCCGCAGTGCCACCTTGCAGGCGCTGGCGTACCAGTCGGGGGTCGGCACCTTGCGCCTGGCTACCCTGCCAACGTTCGGCTCGAAATGGCTGCTGCCACGGCTGCATGCGTTCTACAGCGCCCACCCGGGCATGCTGGTGCACATCCATTCACGCATCGAAGCCATCAACTTCGACACCAGCGAAATCGACGCCGCCATCGGTGTGGCCAGCCACGACCTGCCGGGGCTGATCTGCCATCGCCTGCATGCCGAGGAACTGGTGGTGATCCTGCCACCGGAGGCCGGGGCCGACAGCCAGGGCTGGAGCCCGGCACGGATCAGTGAAGAGGTGCTGTTGAATGTGGCCAACAACCCGCATGCCTGGGGCGAGTGGTTCTCGCACCATGGCCTGCCGCACCGGGCAATGCGCCTGGGGCCGAGCTTCGAGCTGACCTCGCACCTGATCCAGGCGGTGCGGGCCGGGATTGGTATCGGGCTGGTGCCGCGCATTCTGGTGGAAGAGGAATTGGCCAAGGGTGAGCTGCACAGCCCAGGCGTGGCGTTTGCCAGCCAGCGTAGTTATTACCTGATCTACCCGCCCAGGAATGAGGCCTTGCCGTCGTTGCGGGCATTCAGGGGCTGGTTGCTGGAGCAGATCTGATGTGTTGCCTGCACAGGCAACAAAAAACCCGAAGCCAGTCACCTGACTTCGGGTTTTTGCATACGGCCTTGAGTTGCTTACTTGGCCACGTGACCCACAGCCCCACCGGCATTCACCCGGCGGCGCGGCTTGACCATGTAGACCACAAACATCCCGAACAACCAAACCGGCATGACATACACCGAAACCTGAATACCTGGAATCATCAGCATGATGCCGAGGATCAGCACCACGAAGGCCAGCACCACGTAGTTACCGTAGGGGTACCACAGCGCCTTGAACAGCGGCTTCTGGCCGGTACGGTCCAGGTGCTGGCGGAACTTCAGGTGCGAATAGCTGATCATCGCCCAGTTGATCACCAGGGTAGCCACCACCAGCGACATCAGCAGCTCCAGGGCATTCTGCGGCATCAGGTAGTTAAGCAGTACGGCCACGAAGGTAACGGCAGCCGACACCAGGATCGAACGCACAGGCACGCCACGTTTGTCGACCTTGGCCAGCGACGCCGGGGCATCGCCCTGCTCGGCCATGCCCAGCAGCATGCGCGCATTGCAGTAGGTACCGCTGTTGTAAACCGACAGTGCGGCTGTCAGGACCACGAAGTTCAGCAAGTGGGCAGCAACGTCACTGCCCAGCAGCGAGAACACTTGCACGAACGGGCTGCTGCCATAGCTGCCACCCGAGGCATCGATGCTGGCGACCAGGTTGTCCCATGGCGTCAACGACAGCAATACCACCAAGGCGCCCACGTAGAAGATCAGGATGCGCCAGATGACCTGGTTGATCGCTTTGGGGATCACGGTCTTCGGCTTGTCGGCTTCGGCAGCGGTGAAACCGAGCATTTCCAGGCCACCGAAGGAGAACATGATGAACGCCAGGGCCATCACCAGCCCGCTGACACCATTCGGGAAGAAGCCGCCGTGGGACCACAGGTTGGCGATGGTCGCATCCGGCCCGCCGCTGCCGCTGGTGAGCAGGTAGGCACCCAGGCCAATCATGCTGACGATGGCCACGACCTTGATGATGGCGAACCAGAATTCGGCTTCACCGAAGAACTTCACGTTCATCAGGTTGATGGCGTTGATCAACACGAAGAACGCCGCCGCAGTGACCCAGGTCGGGATCTCCGGCCACCAGTAGTGGACATACTTGCCAACCGCCGAAAGCTCCGACATGCCCACCAGGATGTACAGCACCCAGCAGTTCCAACCCGACAGGAAGCCGGCGAAGCCGCCCCAGTAGGTGTGTGCAAAGTGGCTGAACGAGCCGGCCACCGGCTCTTCGACAATCATCTCGCCAAGCTGGCGCATGATCATGAAGGCGATGAAGCCGCAGATGGCGTAGCCAAGGATCATCGACGGGCCGGCGGATTTCATCACGCCTGCCGAGCCAAGGAACAGGCCGGTACCAATTGCACCACCCAGGGCGATCAATTGGATATGGCGGTTCTTCAGGCCCCGCTTGAGCTCGCCTGAATGCATGTTTTGTCCACTCATGAACGAAGTCACCTGCATTGTTTTTATCTGTGACGGAATCGGACCCACCGCGCTCGTGGCGCAGCGGAATGGGCAAGGTGGTTACCTTGGGTTTCTTGACCTCAGGTGCCGCCGAAGCGGGTCAACCCGGCGTGATCAAGAGTGCGCGGTACGCAAAAGGGTCACAGGTAAAACGCGGCGCACTGTATACCCCTGCAAGCGCGCAGGCGTCAACGCGTTGCGCTCTTCCATCCGGAAATAACGCAGCGATCCTGTGGTATGGGCCTTCAAAGGCGGAGTGATCGGCGTACATGGCGCCTCCATTTGTTGTTTTGTCAGCCAGGCTCTGTGGACGGGCTCTTGCACACGGCAATGGCGGCTATAACACCGTGGGGACGGGGGTTTGGGCAAGGGAGGGCAAGGTGGAGGTAGCGGGTTTGGCACATCGGTGACGGCAAGGTTTGTTTACACGATTGGGTTAAATCTGGAATCAGGGCTGAAACCGGCCATATTTGTATAAATTTCTTTACAAGCCGGTTCAAGAACTTGCCAGTCGTCAGAAAAATTCTTTTTGTTCAATATCTTGCCGTGCCCGCAATACATCGCAGGCATAAAAAAACCAGCCCGAAGGCTGGTTTCTCATCACCACGCAGGCCGATCAGCCACGCGGTTTACCGCGACCACGGCCTGCCGGCTTGTCACCTTCAGGCTTGGCCGGACGCTTGCGCATTTCGCTCGGGCGCTCGGCCACCGTGCTGCCGCGGGTGTTTTTACGCGGAGCCTCTTCACGCGGCTGACGCGCCGGGCGTTCACCGGTAGCGGCACCTTCGTGGGCCGGGCGCAGGTTGCGCACGCGCTCGCCACGGCCCAGCGGGCGGGTCGACTTGCGCTGCAGGCGCTCCATCTTGTCCTTGGCCTTGAGCTTCATGGCGGGCAGCGCAACCGGCTGCAGGCCCACTTCGGCGGCCAGGATGTCGATTTCGCCCTGGGTCATTTCACGCCAGCGGCCCATCGGCAGGTCGGAATTGAGGAACACCGGGCCGAAACGCACGCGCTTCAGGCGGCTGACCACCATGCCCTGGGATTCCCACAGGCGACGCACCTCACGGTTACGGCCTTCCATCACCACACAGTGGTACCAGTGGTTGAAGCCTTCACCACCCGGTGCCTTCTGGATGTCGGTGAACTTGGCCGGGCCGTCTTCCAGCATCACACCGGCTTTCAGGCGCTCGATCATCTCGTCATCGACTTCACCGCGCACACGCACCGCATACTCACGGTCCATCTCGTAGGACGGGTGCATCAGACGGTTGGCCAGTTCACCGTCGGTGGTGAACAGCAGCAGGCCAGTGGTGTTGATGTCGAGGCGGCCGATGTTGATCCAGCGGCCTTCTTTTGGCCGTGGCAGGCGGTCGAACACGGTGGGGCGGCCTTCCGGGTCGTCACGGGTGCAGATTTCGCCATCGGGCTTGTTGTACATGATCACCCGGCGAGTGGCCTCGGCGGCCTCCTCACGCTTGATCAGCTTGCCGTCTACGGCAATGGCGTCGTGCAGGTCGACGCGCTGGCCAAGGGTGGCCTCGACGCCGTTCACCTTGATGCGGCCCTGGCTGATCCAGGCTTCGACGTCACGGCGCGAACCCACGCCAATGCGTGCCAGCACTTTTTGCAGCTTTTCGCCGGATGGCGGGGTGATTTCGGTATCTTGCAGGTCTTGCTCACTCATCTGGGCACCTCCCGGTGTAGGAATGAAAACAGGTTTTTTGGCGACGAGTGCGCCAAAAGGCCGCGCATCATACGCGGTTCCGGGGAGGAACGCACTGGAGGGTAGAGGGTTTTGTGGGCTTTGGCTGGGGTTTCTGCCTAACGGTGGTGTATGGGCAACAGCAGATCAGGGCTGTAACTTGCCCTCTTCTTCCACCGAAGCCTCTGGTTCTTCCTCGCGCAAATCATCAAAGTCGGTCTTCAACCCTTCTTCCATGGCATCCAGCTCCACCAGCAAGCTACGGAAGCTGGTTTCCTCCTTCGGCTCAACACCCTCTTCTTCCTCCCCAAGGCTGGCATCTGCCAACGCCTGCAGGTGCGCCGGCACTGGCGCATCGTCCGGGTCGAGCACCGGCTCCGGCTCCATCTCGCGCAGCTCGGCCAAGGCCGGCAGCTCATCCAGGCTCTTGAGGTTGAAGTGGTCAAGAAACGCCTTGGTGGTGGCAAACATCGCCGGCCGCCCCGGCACTTCGCGGTAGCCGACCACGCGAATCCACTCGCGCTCCATCATGGTCTTGATGATGTTGCTGTTCACCGCCACGCCCCGCACGTCCTCGATCTCGCCACGGGTGATGGGCTGGCGGTAGGCAATCAGCGCCAGGGTTTCGAGCAGCGCACGTGAATAGCGTTGCGGGCGCTCTTCCCACAGGCGCCCGACCCAGGGCGCATAGTCCTCGCGGATTTGCAGGCGGTAGCCGCTGGCCACTTCCTTGAGCTCGAACGCTCGGCCATTGCACGACTTGCCCAGCACGTCCAGGGCCTGCTTGAACACCTTGGGTTCTGGGCGCTCGGCCTCTTCGAACAGCTCGTACA
>CAACWQ010000355.1_pt1 | contig 11995 bp, 11 predicted proteins | sample 2275681 | NCBI WGS metagenome assembly CAACWQ01 (sample SAMEA5312463, study PRJEB27640) | indoor metagenome | biome: indoor environment; feature: controlled; material: polymer furnished wood metals | place: Austria | collected 2011-04-21
CACCACATGGACGAAGTTTTCTGGCGCTGCCTGGGCGACGCTGACCAGCCCGCCCAACTCCATCAACAGGCTTGCATCGCCATCGAGCACTATCACCTTACGCTCCGGCCTGGCCAGTGCGAGGCCCAGGCCGATTGAGGCCGCCCCCCCCATGAGAGGCACACAGGCTACTGTCAGTGCTGGCGGGGACAATTTATCGGTAGCGTTCATCGCCCCCATGGTCGTCACGACGACGTGATCAGCCCGATGGGTCTGAATGGTTTGGCAGGCTTGACTAAGCGTTAACATGGCAACACTCCTCAGTTGAAGCCAACGAAATGGCCGATAATGAGCACTACAGGGCCCCGTCGCTCTTTGCTCGCTGCCCAGGCGGTGCGTATCAATGCCGCATCCTCCGGACTGTCCAGGCGCCAGAACGGTATGCCGAGCAACTCAAGCAGAGGCTCCAGCATGTACACCATCCGCCGTTTGGACAGCGACGGTTCCTGGCCCAGATTGCTCCACTCACGTCCGAACTGCCCAACCAGGAACATCATCGGTATCCTGGAATCGAGACCCAGGGCGCGAAGGCTGTTGAGCCCCGCATAAAGTCCTTGGTTTTGCACAATGATGGCGTTGTCAGCGCCACCGGCCCAGAGCCCGGCAGAGACTTCGATGGCCTGGTCCTCGGTGGCACAATTTATTTGCCGAATGCCATGTTCCGGGTTGTCCAAGGCCTGGTGAGTAGCGATTTGCAGCATGTCCGGCACCGTGACGACGTGCGTGATTGAACAAGCCTGTAGTTCTCGAATCACGGCACTTGCCGAAACCGAATGGCGAGCATGATCGATCATTGTCGACTCCCAACAATTAGAAATAGGTTCAAGACACGTAGTTAGAGGTTGCCGGGGCATTTGCAGCCTGTGCTGCCTGCGCGTCTGCTTGAGCAGGGGAACTCGTGGCCTTGGCTAGACGAAACCGCCGAGCGATGATCAGCGAACAGATCGAGGAGAGCACCCCACAACCCAGAACGTAGGCGCAAATCATCCAGGGACTTCCACCATTTGCCGTCAGCAGCAAGGTCGCAATGATGGGGGTCAAACCTCCAGCGAATACGCTTGAGAGCTGGTAGACGAAGGAGATACCGGTGTACCTCACACGCGCATCGAACAATTCGCACAGGAAACCGGAGATAGGGCCATAGACCGAGGCGTAGATCACCCCGAACGGTATCGATACAGCCAGCCAGATCATCCAGAGGTTGCCCTCCGATTGGTTCATCACCCAGAAGGCTGGGTAGCAGCTCAACGCGGTGATGATCGAAGCAAGCGCATAGAATCTAAACCGGTTCACCTTGTCGGACGCCCATCCAAAAACCGGTATGAAGACCGTCAGCACTGCCGAGGCGATCATGACGCCGATCAACGCATCCGCCCGGCTGAGATGGATCTTGTCGGTGAGGTAACTGATCGAAAACACCGCAAAGATATTGAAGACCACACCATCCACATGACGGGCGCCCAACCCAAGCAACACATTGCCGGGGAAGCGTTTGATCATGTCCAGGAACGGCACCTTCGCCTCGCCGTGCTCTTTTTTCATCTGGGCGAACGCGGGTGTCTCCATGACACTCAGGCGCACCCAAAGCCCGAACAGAATCATCACGAACGACAGCACGAACGCACTGCGCCAGCCCCACTGCATGAACTGCTCTTCGGTGAGGAAATAATTAAGTGCGGCAATGACGATCGCTGACAGCAGCACGCCCAGTGACAACCCAATCTGCGGCAAGCTCGCGTAGAAGCCACGGCGATGCGGCGGCGCATACTCATAGGCCATCAATATAGCCCCACCCCACTCACCGCCCAGGCCGATACCCTGAATGATCCGCAGAAAAATCAGAAGCAACGGGGCCGCTACGCCGATCTGTGCGTACGTTGGCACCAGGCCGATGGCGACAGTAGAGATACCCATGATCATGAGTGTCACTACCAACATCTTCTTGCGGCCAATTTTGTCACCGAAGTGGCCGAAGATGATGCCGCCCAGTGGACGAGAGATGAAGCCAACGGCAAAAGTCGCGTAGGCCATCAAGGTCGCCATGGCCGGGTCATCACCGGGAAAATACAACTTGTTCAGCACCAGTCCGGCGACTACGCCATACAGGAAGAAGTCATACCATTCAATCGTTGCACCAATTACACTCGCCAGCGCAACTTTGTTAACGGACTTTTGATCAATATTCATGACGCTGCCCACCTTTTTTTGTATTTGTTAGGGTTGCTCAGCTCACGCTTCACGCCTTTGTAAGGGCGTCCTGCAATATATAATCCGCCGCTTTTTCGGCAATCATCACCGTCGGAATATTGGTATTTCCTGATACCAGGGTCGGCATGATCGAGCAATCAACTACCCGAATCCCTTGCAAACCGTGCACGCGTAAACGTTGATCCACCACCGCCAGAGGATCATCCTCAGGCCCCATCTTTGCAGTGCCCGCCGGGTGGAAAATTGTTGAGGCGTGGTTACGGCAAAACTCTAGGATTTCATCATCCGTACGCACTTCTGGGCCTGGTTTGAACTCCCGTTTCATCAGTGAATTCATTGGCGCTGAGGCGGCGACCTTTCGGGCGAATTTCACCGCGGCGACCGTTGTGCGTTTGTCTGTTTCTGTCGACAGATAGTTAGCCTGGATGGCTGGGGCATCGAACGGATCGCTGGATTTGATGCGCACATACCCACGCGCTTCCGGGCGCAATTGACACACCGAATATGTGCAGCCGGAAAACGGATGAACCTTGCCAGCTGCGTGATCGGCAGACAGCGTAGCGAAGTGAAACTGGGTATCGGGCGTGGGGTTCTCGTCTGGCAGTGACCGACAGAACATCCCCCCCATATTGATACCTACTGCCAAGGGCCCACTACGGTTCAACAACCATTGCAGGCCCATTTTTGCCTGGCCGCTGAGTGACTTGAGGGTATCGTTAGTGGTGATGGGCTCGCTGACCTCGTACATCAGACGTACCTGCAGATGATCTTGCAGATTTTCCCCAACGCCTGGAAGGTGGTGAACCACAGGGACCTGATACCGCGTCAGCAATTCAGTGGCTCCAATACCTGACAATTGCAGCAACTGAGGTGTCTGAATGGCACCCGCGCAAAGTAACACTTCCTTACGCGCCTGAAGCTCCTGACACTTTCCATTCTGCTGAAACAGCACACCGATTGCGCGCTTGCCATGCATGAGCACTCGTGTCACTTGGGCATCGGTTTCGACGGTGAGATTTGGGCGCCCTCGCGCGGGCTTCAGGTAGCCACTGGCAGTCGAGCACCTGAAGCCATTTTTAGTGGACAACTGGAAATAGCCAACTCCTTCTTGCTTACCATCATTGAAGTCGGCAACCCGCGGAACACCGCAGGCTTGCGACGCCGAGATAAAAGCGTCAACCAGCTTGTTCGGGCCTGGTACGGTGGTTGCCCACATTGGCCCACCCTCTCCACGCGTTGACGAAGCGCCCAAATCATTGTGTTCAAGGCGTCTGAAATAGGGCAAGCAGCGCTCCCAACTCCAGTCTGGGTTTCCCAACGTCGCCCATTCATCATAGTCGCGAGATTGACCTCGAATATAAATAAGCCCGTTGATGGAACTGGAACCTCCCAGCGTTCTACCGCGGGGTTGATATATTTGGCGGCCATTTAAATTCTGATCGGGTTCTGTTTCAAAGCCCCAGTTATAGGTTTTGTGAAACATGGTCTTACCATACCCGATTGGAATATGTATCCACGGATAACGGTCAGGAGGACCTGCTTCTAGCAGACAAACCGTATACTTGCCGTTGGCGCTCAGACGATTGGCCAGTACGCACCCAGCGGAGCCGGCGCCAACGATGACGTAATCATAGTGTTGCATCTATACACCCTCATTTTTGTCGTTATCGAGGTAATGCAAGGTTGTTGAATTGCTGCATGTGGTATTGAATGTTTACTCCCCCCGTGTTCACCCAGCAAGGGCATAGCGTGACCACGGTGCAAAGTGGAACAGAATCAGTCGATACGAACCAAAAACGAGGTCCTGATGCCCTACAGCCCCGACGATGCAGGCAATGACACCCGTGCTATCCGCGCGCTCCTGATCCTGGAGCGCATCGCACAATCTGGCCAGCCGGTCACGAACTCCCGTCTTGCGCAACGCCTGGGCATACCTAAGGCGACATTGAGCCGCCTGCTGACGGCTTTGCAGGATGGCGGTTTCATCACTCGCAATGTTGAGTGTGATGGTTACGTGGTGGGGCCTCGCGCCACCGAAATGGCATTGGGCACGCTACGCAGTGCCGCCTTCACCCGCTCCTGCAGAACAATCCTGCGCGGGCTAGTACAAGCCTTGGGGGAGTCGTGCAATCTCACTGCCCTGGATGGAGATGAGGTGATTCACATTGAACGGGTGGAGACGTCCCACGCACTGCGTTTGCACGTCGTGCCGGGATCGCGGCATCCACTTCATTGCACGGCGGGAGGCAAGTTATTTTTGGCGATGATGCCCCCTCATGATCGAGAAGCACTCATCACCCGATTGAGATTGGTACGGATGACCAAGCACACCCTGAGCTCTGTCGATCAGCTCAGGGAAGCCTTGGACAAGATCAATCAGCGACAGGTGGGCATAGACGACGAAGAATACATACAGGGAATGATCGGCATCGCGGTGCCGGTCTTCAATGCTCAGGGGGCCGTCACCGCTGCAATTGTGTGCCACGCCGCCAAGGCCAGGGCCGATCTCGCAGATTTACTGGGTCATGTGTCTGAGCTGAGAGCAGCCGCTCGAGAGCTGTCAGGGTTGATTTATCATCACGCCCAAGGGCCGGTTCAAACGGAGTAAGTCTGTGCCAAGGCGTGATGGGTGGTCGTGCCGGCGAAGGCGACGCAGGGCTCGCGTCCAGGCTCTTTCAATACCTGCACGCGGGTTTCATTGCAGCGGATGATCATGAGCCCACCGCTTAGAGCAGAACCGCAGAAATCCTACTGCTTTTTGGCTCGCATCGTGGAACTGGTTGCCTTCCCCTCGCTATTGCTGCATCAACTGACTAACAGTGGTCCTAGAGCGGCGGTGGTCGACGCCGTTAGGAAGTAATCCAACTGCAAATCGAGGACCTGCGCCGTTTGGACACCGACACCTAACTGTATGCGCTGAGTGCAATCGACGGTGACAGTAGCGCGTGCGGCGGGAAAAGGCGCCGCAGCGGCCAACGATACAACCACTGATCGCCTGGCACGTTGAGGCGCCGGCCAGCAACGGCCCACAGTCTCCCAGTTTTACAAAGGAGGCCTGGTATCAACTGCAAGTCTGTCTGGCTATGAGATTGCGCACATCGTTGAAAGTGGCGCCGCACTGGCCGGTCTCGACAGCGCCTGGGTGGCACACAGCCTAGGCTCAGGTTTCGTCACTGAAGCTGGACGCCAAGAGAAGCCACAAGATCATGGCGAAGACTGAGCGCCGCAGCGCCAGCACAGCGATGGGTTGCTTTCAGACCAGGTCGCTACCAGACAGTCAAGCGAGTGAATTTTTGCATCGCCCTCTTCAGTCTGCCATCCACATGCCATCGCCCACCTGACATTTTCGTTTAGCCGATTCGCATCTACTGACCTGGCGCGACTAGCGCCTTCAGATGTATGTGTCCGTACCAGAGTTTTCGATCTTTTATCAATTAGAATCGCAAGACCCCGGAAGCAGAGTTATCATTGTTAGTCGCGTGCCATAGACCTGCCGCTCCAGCAATCACAGGCTGGGTGGTGAGTAAAAAATGCTTTGAGGATGTGTGGATGTCAACGCTACCTCGTCTTCGCCGAAAGCTCGTCAGACCCTTGAGGCCAACGGCATATTTGCTACATCCCGATCCCGATGAGTTCGGCCCTATACAGGTATACCAGAAAGTCTTACATGGCTTCGCTTTTGCAGATGTTCGTGACCTGTTATCGGCCACTTCTTCTGGTATCGAGCCACAGGTCTGGGCACGGATACTCGGTCTACCACAAAGCCAACTAAGTCCACAGCGAAAGCAAAGGCTGAGTTGGCTGACACCGCAGCAGAGTGCTACCGCCTTAAACTACTCCTGCATTCTAGAGCTAGCGATCGAGGTCTTCGGCTCGCAAAAGTCTGCTGAAGACTGGCTTATTCGACCTTGCACATACTTTGGCAGAGAGTTACCGCTAGATATCTTGACCACTGCGATTGGATTTCAAGCTCTGGAAATTTACTTGAAGCAAATCGCTTATGGCCTCTATCTTTAGCTTTGACAAAGATCACAGCAAAGCATAAAAGTCAGCACTAAAAGCAATGCCAATGCCCAATAAGGCCAACATGTTTTGGCACAGCGTTATTTATGCCCAATGATGAGTAAAAGTTAAATGGTTACTATACAATTAGCTCTCTAAGCTTAGAGTTTTCACGCGTTTGATAACTCTCTGTAGCGCACAGGGCGACAAAAGCTCCACCAGAGTCATTGCGTGTCAGTAAATTTTTCCGCAAAGGAGTGCGGCACTGGCTTCGGAAATTATAGGTTGTCATTTGCAGAAGTGTTGCACCCCGTTCATTTGGAAAGTAAACAACATCGGGCCTACAGAGTATTGCAAAATTTTGTCCTTTCGACATATGATACTCTAACCGAGCAAGTATCGTTAAGAAAACCAATACAGCCTCACGATAAGTCCAGTTTGTTAGCAGTTTTGGCGATTTTCTCCTATTAAAATCACTGAGCAAGACAAAGTCACTGCCTGGCATTGGCCATACATGATTAGATGCCTTAATGCACAGAAGAATGAACGCCAATGCTAACGGGCAGAGCGGAATTATCCTAGATTGGCCGTCGGGGTAGCCAGCAATTAAACAGCCATCCTCATAACATTGAGAATGCTTAGCCAAAAATCTATTTTTAACGCGACTTAATATTTCAACCTGAGAATGCAGGCGCAGATAATCACCGAGGTCAAAATCTGAATCGCACCTATAAATTCTTTCATGCACAAAAGTTCTGAACCTACCGGCAACCATAAATGGTGGCGAGAATTGCCGGACCCCTGCCAAACTTTCAGGGCTAAGCATTTCAAACAACCTCTCGCCAGCGCCCGTCAACTCCGTTCGCGCGAGATCTGACTTATAATATAAGCCACTGTAACCACTTTCGGCACCTTCCAACTCATAGATTTTTCGATACCAGTCTGCTTGGGCCCGACCAAAATAATCAAGAGCCGCTTCCAGTCCAAGTGAGCGGCGCATTCTAATTTCGCGACGAAGACCAATCTCTTGAAATCCGCACTTATCACAGCGTTCCGAAACACTAGGTATATGAGCATTGGTAAATCCCTTAAAAAAACGCCGCCTACAGGAATCGCAAGCCACACTAAGCGACCGCTTATGCATTGGACAAACCCGGTGCAAGTTAATTGAATTGAACGCCGAGTGATAGCCAAACTTTACGCATTCAATGCAGAATGTGAATGTAGCCATTGGGCTAATGAGTGCATTGGCAGGCGCATGAGTCCAAGGCAGGTGAGCAGTCAGATCTAACAAATTATTTTCCAACCCCCTTTCAATCTTCCGGGTGATCAACCAATGACTTCGATCCTCATCTGGCACTCCTCCTCCGAACTGTCTAGCCAAATCAGGTAAGCAGACAAAATTACTATGCGACAATTTTATATAAATTGAATAAATCGATTCATATGGCATAGGCCCGCATTCCGGATAATAGATTTCCATCCTACGCCCTCAAGTCCGTTACATTCTTACAAAACTCCCTAAAATTACTCTCTCGCACGGCCTCTTCAACTAGATCTTGTGGCACGATCAAAGTATCAGAATCATCGCCACCTAAGATCACCAACAAATAAGCAACCACCTGCGCAACATGTTCCATTGGGAGGTTATTTACATATTTTCCGGCCGCAACGCGCGACATTTCACGCCAGATATCAGGTGCAGTACTTGCCAGTCTAAATCCCGCCGCATAGGCTTGAGGGAGAACATTTCTAGTGAAGCTGTGACCAAGAAGGCTTTCATTCGCACAATCATCATATAATTTTAGCACTTGATTAAGCTGCCCGAGAGTAGTGACGCCTTGAAGTGGACGAATATCAGACAGAAACCTGCCAATAATGTGCCTATCGTCATTGCGGAGGAACTCTTCCACGACCTTCTGAATCGACGGCATTGCAAATGAGATGACTGTCATGGTTATCTTTTCTGCACGTAATTTGTTGTAGATGTCCGCGAGCTGAGTGAAATCAACAATTGAAAGCCTTGATAACTCATCTATTAAAAGAACAATCTGTTTAGCATTGCGAGCTTCAGCCCTGATTTTGAGGCGTTCCACCAACATGGACTGCCGCTGGATGAACGTCGTTCGCGCTTTCGGGAGAATGCCTTCCTGCTCTATTAATTGGTGCACAATCGAGGAGTAGCGAGGTGATGAGGCATCCTTATTTGTTGCTGGAATCATGAGTACATATACATTGGGAAATCGCTTTGGAATCTCCTCAAGTAATGCCTCGCAGCAAACGGTTTTGCCAACCCTAGGCTCGCCGGTGTAAACCACTCCTGTCTTACGCATTAGTACTTTAAAGCAAGCATTTTGAATGACTGCCAGTAAAGCAGGCGTGTTGAGTCGGTATTCTCTACTCAGTAAAGGGTGAGAATGTTCCATAGCTACCTCTCACTTAAGTATGTCCAAGTTTTTCCATCGCTCACTTAAGCTCGGCTTATCGGTAACAGATGTATCTACAGCCTGGTCCTCAGGTCTTTCAGCCACATGTCCACTACTTTCCTCCTTTAGCCGCTGGAGTTCGCGATTAGCTTGCGGAGAGGAACTATTCCTCATATGTCTGCGCCAGGCAAGTAGCGGACTTTCTCCCTCTAGAACTTCAAATTCGCGTTTACGAAGCGCTCTATTCACCAAGCGCCTAGTTGTTACACTATGAACTATATTACGCCATGCCGTTTCGACTGTTAAAATTCCAAAAAAAATTCCGTCAGGCAGGTAAGCTTCCACGTGGCGGTAGTCGTTTGGTGTGATTCGAATAGTTAAGGTGGTACCGATCAATCCTGGGGAATTCGACAGATCTGCACTAGTATAAATTGCCTGGTCCAATTTGATCCTGGGCCTGATACCTTTTATCGTACTACCAGTCACACGCGCTTTACGTGTAGTGCTGCCCAAGGCAATGCTATTCAAATAGGATTCGGAAGATGTAGTTAACAGAGTGTTCCGATCATTACAATATGCCAACAAAATCTCCAACGGGCTATGTGCTTTATTCAAGCCCCCCTGAGGCGTACCGTTGTAGTTAGCCGTGTACACATCCATCACCTCAAGCGCATTATCAACGTCAATTTGATAATAGATAGCGGCTTTTTCCGGAAATTCCGCACGTCCGTTTTCAGGAGAAGAACCGGTTGTTGATTCAATCTGGTGCATGACCCTCGACGAGATCCGCTTGAATAGCGCCTCAACCTTAGACCTTCTCGCTGGCTGCTTCAAGGGGCCGAAGTTAATACCAAACCCAATCGAATGCAAAGCGAGTTCATACACCTGATTCGCATGATGCTGCATTGCATTATCCAAGCAGACTGCTCCCCAGGTATGATTTTTTAAGGCTGGTATTGAATACCCCGGCATACCCCCTGCCTCGGAATACTTTAAGCCTGGAACATGCAGTGTTTCTCGAGGAACCCAGCATCCGGTATATGCATCGCAAATTAAATCAACTAAATCCTGCGCTCTTATTTCACTGGAGAATACGAATTTTATAGCGAGCACCGCATTACTTCTCCGACACACCGCCGCAATCATCCATATGCGACTTATTACATCGCTGGTCTTGACGCGTCTGTCACCTGTTATATTCAACACAAAAAAGGCATCGACATGATAGGAGTCTATTTCAATCAGGTCGTAGACATCATAGTTATCGAAAAGAGGAATCTTTCCCGTACCTGCTTTGGAGTGGGTTAAGGCTAGCTTCCCCCCGGTAGCAAGCGCAGCCCGCTCAAAGTCGCTCTCTAGAATAGTATTAATATAGGTTCTTATAGTTTTACTGGCACCAGACAATTGATTGAAAGGCCATTCGCCTGGTAGCACCCCCTCGTCTTCGCAAATGTTATAAAAAACAGCACAAAGATATTTTTTATCATACTTTGCTCCGTGCCCGAATTTAACATCCTTGCGAAAAACCTCAGCCACAAATCTTTGAGCTATTTCTGGAAATTTTTCAAGTGTGTAGCTGAGAGCGCCTGAAAGACCGCCTTGTGCCTCAGTGTGTTTATCCGGCAGTGCTTTACGTCTGATATTTGAACCCATGCGGGAGTGCGGCACCAGACCTGCTTCGCCTAGAAATACGCCCTCAAGCAGCATCACTGTATAACGCTTGAACAACCTAGTCTGTTCACTTTCAATTATATCAGTCTGCTCCCGAATCTCTCGTCCTGTTAAGCCATCCAACCTCATCTCGATAGCTTTTTTTCGCCTTAAAAAAATAGCACGATCTTCCTCGCTCATCGCAGTTGCATCCACCGCCTTAAAACCCACCGCGATTACTTTTTCCTTTGTGATATTAATTTTCATTGAGGACCCACTCAGTATCTTGACTAAAGAAGCTGACCTGATAGCTCACAGAAATTACACGCTGCAAGAACAGGCGGGCAAAGACGACCAAAATTAGATTACCGTCAAAGCTTGATAGCGCCGACAAAAAACCACGCAGGGTACCTGTTCGGAGCGACTTAACATAGTTGATCGATTTTTCCTGGAGTTTATCAGGGATGTATAGATTCCTGCTCCCTGCGAGAAAGCTTGCTACTTTGAGGAGAGGTAGTATATGGTGCCTTTTTGGCATCCAGTCTTCATCATTAAACTCCATATACTTATATTTATACCGCTTGGCCACCAAGACTTTTTCTTCAAAATCCTTAGAACGCCCCTCTACTTGCAAATAGTGCAATTCATTTTCGCCTTCCACGGGAAAAACCTCAACGTGATAATTCAATACAATATCAGGATGTTGAGCGAAATCTAACGAGCCGGCCTTGAAACTAAAACATTTAATAGAGGGAGAAAATTCTAGGAATAATAACCAGTGTGCTAACTGCCTGTCGGTCGACAGCAATAAAACCTCCTTGGCTTTACAGCTATACACCGCCCACAGGTTGCCAAAGTGCTTACCGCGCTTGGTAAAATATGAAGTTCTACTATTTCTAGGCATAACCACCCCCATTTTAGGTTGTGGATATGCTGATCCTTATCTCAATTCCTTATGATTGGGGCATTCCAAAAATAATCCTTGGCCGTAACCCTAGTCGCCGTTCATTACTAACGCAAGACATCAAGCGCGCATAGCTCCCACCAATTACATACCGACAAGCAATAGTTTTCTTCTATTTACATATTTACTGCCTGCTTCGATATGCAGGGGCTGTTCTCAAGAAATTATATTTGCAAAGCAGACAACCCTCACTGTTAAGAACACCAGTTAGGTATCTGATTTCTGGGAGATTTTCTATCTATAAATATTTTGCATAATCACTTCCGGGTACTCCGTTTCCGCTAACCCCCGTTGAAATTTTCACAAATCCCCGTTCCTTCAAAATCATTTGCTCGGGCAGATTGAGGCTCGGCCAACCAGGCGTAGTAGCCGCTGGGATGCACCTTTAGGGTTTGGCAAAGGCGCCGCACCGGGTAATCCGTCGAGTGCTTCTTGATGAAGGCGTACTTCAGCCGCACTCCTTGGCAAAGTACGCGGCGGCCTTCTTTAAGATGTCTCGCTCTTCCGTCACGCGCTTGAGTTCAGCGCGCAGCTTGCGCAGTTCAGCCTGCTGATCATTATCTTGCTGACGCTGCTCTTGGGGCTTGCTGTAGACCTTGATCCAGGCGTAAAGGCTGTGCACGGACATGCCCACGCGCTGGGCGACCTCAGCGACAGGCTTGCCTTTCTCGGTCACTTGCTTGACCGCTTCGATCTTGAATTCTTC
>CAACWQ010000311.1_pt1 | contig 11748 bp, 8 predicted proteins | sample 2275681 | NCBI WGS metagenome assembly CAACWQ01 (sample SAMEA5312463, study PRJEB27640) | indoor metagenome | biome: indoor environment; feature: controlled; material: polymer furnished wood metals | place: Austria | collected 2011-04-21
CACAGCATCCGGGATTAGCTAAACGATTTGAATGTTGGGTTAATGGAGCGGTTACAGTTGACCACTACATGTTGAAGCTGGCTGAGCCGTTGGCCAAGAATGGGTATGGCAGTATTTGAAGCGGTTGGTGGGGGATAGGGTTTATTAATAGATCCTTGCCCCCTTAGGAAAAGAAAGCTTAAGGGGGCGAGAATGGGATTACTTAGTTGGGTCGATCAATGACAGAACCTCTCCGGCCATCGGTTTCATAATTCGATTTCTTGAAAAGCGCTCGACAAAATCAGGTCTTGGAGTGTGTTCTAGCTGAAGACTCTCAAAAGCCTGTATAGCTGCATCAGCGTCGCAGGGCTGGAAAACAGCCGCGTTGTGGACTTCTTTGTTTATGAACTCTGCAGCGTAACCGTTAGCGCCAGCCCATATAGGTTTACCGGTTGCTGCGTATTCGAAAAGTTTAGACGGAAGTACTCGGTGGAAAGATTTGTAGTCATTGAGGTGAAGGAATAAAACATCGCAACTTTGGTACAGCGACAGTAATTCTTTACGGGGTACGGGCGGAATAATCTTGACATTTGTGAGTTGAAGATCATTAATCAATTGGTGCATGGTATGCAAGCGACCGCCCGCTCCAATGATGAGGAAGTTAACCTTCGAGCCTAGTTTTTGCGCCAGATGTGGGATGATAAGGTGCAGCGCCTGGCCGTCGCCAATATTTCCAGCATAAAGAACATGAGTTGTTGCTAAATCATGTTTTGGTAGGCAGTGTATTGTAGGAAAGTTGACGAAATCTTTATCTACTCCGTTTGAGAAAAATGAAAATTTTCGGTCGGGGTAGCGATTCTGAAAGTAGCTTTGAAAACCCCTCGATACAAGGTTAATACCGCTCGCTCGGCTAATCGCGAGGCGTTCGAGCGCTCCAAAGAACAACCTGAGAGGCTTTGAAATGGGAGGGGGAAACAGTTCGCGAAGATTTTTTACAAAGAGGTCGCGTATGTCAAGGTAGAGTTTCGATTTTTGCTGATATGAAATACAAGTACCTAGGATTGCTGTCATCAGTCGCGACGAAGTAGCAACTACCAGATCATATCGTTCCGCGCGAGCGATGCGGATGGCTTTAAGCGCAAACACTAAAAAGGCTCTCGATTGGTCGAGTTTTCCATTTTTGTGAGCGGGCAACTGAATACGTCTAATTCTAATGCCATTGCATTCTTCAAGCACCTTGGATGTAGGTGCGTGCGAATTGTACCGATTGGGCTGAGTAGTGAGCACATCGATGTGAGCATAGCCCAGCGCTTGTAGACGCATAGCCTCAACTAGAGCATGAGATCGGAACGCGCCTGCACTCAAATCCGGTGGATAAAAGAAAGTGAGCAGTAAGACTCGGCTAGCCATCATTCCACCTTGAACTTGTACGGAGCTGATGCACCGACTATGCGAGCATAGAGATCAATCAGCTTATGTTCTTGCTCTTCCCAGTTTAAAGTTTTAGCGGCCTGGGTCGTAAGTGATGCGTAGTGTGTTCTCAGTTCTGGATTGTCAACCAAGTCGCGAAGTGCTTTAGTTAAGGCTTCACTGTTTCCGGGTGGTGTAAGTAGGCCGAGGTCGTGCTGATTAACCAGGTGACGAATTTCAGGTAAGTCTGAAGCAATGATCGGTAAGCCAGCTTGCACGTATTCGAACAGCTTGTTCGAGTCTGTTGTATAGTGGTTAAAACATGTGTTTTCAATAGGTTGGATACCAATGTCAGCCGATGCGGTGTAGCTATGAAGTTCAGTGAGGCTCACGGTCGGAATAAAGTGAACACGATCCTGGATGTCCAGGCTCGTAACTATCTGGCGCAAAATTTGGTCAAGGCGTCCACCTCCAATAAACACGAAGTAGGCATTTGGGATATCTGCAGCGATGGTCGCAAGACGCTCTAATCCACGACCCTGCTGAACGCCTCCCTGATAAATGACTATCGGCCAATTCTCCGTTAAGCCCAACTCATCACGAATGCGTGTTGATAGTGTAGGTTGCTGGAGCCGAGGCCTGTTCTGCAAAACCAGAGGGCGAGGGATCCGATAGGCTCTCGAAAAAAACTTAGCACGAGTATCAGTTGTAGTGATTGTACCTGCTACGCGGGGCATCAGTGTTCTCTCAATCAATGCCACGAGCGCTCGAAAGTTTGAATACCCTTCTCGGCTTGTACTGATTTCATGAGCGTCATAAACAATTCTTGCACCACATAACTTGGCCGCTAACCAAGCGGTGGGTAGAGTGTTTACATCATGAGCATGGATGACATCAGGCTTTGATTTTACCATGCGCCACAGGAGACCCAAATGGGTCCAGACTCTGGCCACTATACGCAGCACTTGCTGGAGCCGGTTGGGGTTAGCAATGGTGGTTGGCTTATGACTTACCTGTTCATTACCGATTGGTTTTTCAATATTCTTGTTGGTACGTTGCCTTTTACGGATTTTCCAAAGTGGACTACGGGCTACGCGAGAGATCATAACGCCAGATGGCAACCTTTCAGACTCTTGAGTTATCCCAGGAGTGTGCAGCGCATGGACAGTAACCTCATGGCCGACCGCGACCAACGTTTCGGCTTCTTTTAGAACGCGCGCATCATTGCGAAACTCGTTCCAAACCACCATTGCTACTCTAAGCACATTACCTCCGGGAAATACTAAAGCTTGGTTGCTGACTCAAATAGCTAAGTCGGACGTCTGGATACGCGTAGTTGTCATGATGTCAATGATCCGGTAGATCAATTCCACAGATGTTCGGTAGTTCTGACGCTGACATGCCTTGTCGAGTGCGAATGTCAATGCAGCTAATTGAATATCCTCTAAACTAATGTTATGGAGATCGTGTCGCTTGGTGCAAGCATCAGTAATAGCTGATTCCAAAAGACCAAACATCTTTTCAGACACTGGCCAACCTGCACCAACTGGTTCAAGCGACCAGCGCCCCCACTGGCACCCCATGATACTTCCACTGTCGTCGTATCCCATGGCATCGGGCGAAACGTCAGGAATCATCAGTGTTAAAGGCAGTGCTTTCAGGCGTTCACGTAATTCGGGCCATGAATCCTTCCACCGTTTTATAAGGTCCTTATGGTGGTAGGCAAAAAGCTCTAGTCGGGTTGCCGTTTCCATGTCAATACGCTGCCATAGCATGGGTTTGGAGCGGTTATATTTATCGACCAATGAACGATGCGGCAATGTCGCCATCAAGCCTGTCGTAATTTGCAAAAGTGCGCGCTTCGCGAGTGCTGGATCGACTTGGTTGTATGCCGGCCAAGTAAATATATGGCACTGGAATTCAGATACATTATCCACCAGGCACAGTTTTATCAGAGGGGCTGCCCCCTCATTCATAACTGTAAAGAGGCTGGCTTCATGGCGCGCAAGCGCTGCTCTACTCTTGCCGAATAATTTGACGAGGTATGACTGATCTGTTTCTTTGATCGTGACACGCCACTGAATAATGTCGGTCATACCTGACTGCAGTATCTCTGTCTTCAGTTCGATCTCGTTGAGTTCAGTAACCCGACACAGCAAGGGTGGCATCCAACTGTTTAGGCTCAGCGTATCGGCAATCGACCAAGGCGATACTGAAGCCAGTGTGCCGGAACTCCCAGTGTAGACATGGCCTTGAAAGAGAAGTGCGTTCAACTGTAATCGCTGGCCATACAGACTCATCAGATCTGTTACAAAAGATGCTAGGCGGCGAAGAACCTGTCGAGCCAGAAGAAGCGTGAAGATTGCCCAAAATACCGATACTTCAGAGCCCAGCAGTATGTCTGCCACAATTGCGCCAAAAACAATGAAAAATCCGGTGCTGCCGAGGATGCTGATTAACTTGAATAAGCTCTCTTCAGGGTGTTTGCTCAAGGAAGTAGATATTTTATTTGTAAAGTTGATTATGAGCCAGATTGATATTACATACACCGCAATGACTGCGGCTTGTAGAGGATATATAGTAACGAGGGCAGCGCTAGCCATTACAATAAAAACGCCGCCAGCCAATGCGCCGGCAAATCGTTGATAAGCTTTGCTGAGTGTGCGCTCTTGGTTGTCGAAAAGGGTCAGCTTTCGGCTGCGAGCGATCAATATGTATGCACCTTGGGCGGCCAAGGAAGAAATTACTTTTTCAAGTATTAAGTGGAAAATAAAAAATATGACCGCTGCGGTGCAAAGGCCAAGGATCAATGACGATCGATCGAATAGATGCAGTTGATCTGGAAAGTATGCGGGTATCTTGTCAGAGCCTAGTAGGATGATGACTTTCAAAGGCAATAGTGCTGCAAGTAATGCAGAGACTTGGGAGGCCAAAGTTAGAAGGACAATCAAGATAGATGCAGTAGGAACAACGCGGAAGATTTTGCCTCCGACAGAAACTGCCCATCTTACTAGATCCATAAAAGTCATATATAGTTCCCGCAATAGGCACCTTAACGGTGCCTATTATTCCAAATGAGGAAAATGCTATTAGCTATTTTTCCAAGTAATTTTCATGAGCGTTTTGAAGTCGGTAGTGCTGTTGGTTGCGCTCTCATAGCTCATCGAAATAGTAGGTGCGCCGCGCTTCGTGTAACGCACTACATAAAGACCAGGTTTTTCATCTTTTACGTTGCGAGCATAGCCTTGCTTGGCGAGGGTGGCATAGATGTTGCCCTCGAGGGACATCATTTCTTTCGAGGACTCGACAACGTATCGATCAAAATGGCCTTGATCATTGCTCAACAAGTCATAGCTACGCAGTTTTCCATCTACACCTAGGTTTTCGCCATTTGGCAAGTAGATGGCGTCTTTATGCAAGATGCTTTGCACTGCAACTTTCTCTTGAGTCGCTGGGGCTTGAGCGCTTTTAGCGCTTTCGTTGTCGCAACCAGCAAGAGCAACCAATACGCAGGCCAGTAAAGTCTTTTTAAGCACGTTAGTTTCCTTCATTTAACATTTCTAGATTTTTAAATACCGAGATCGAGTTTTCGGCGCAGTATGTCGGCCAATCAGCAAACTCACTCCAGTTAGAAACGAAAACGAACGCTAGTCCGTTCTCAGATGCGACAACGTGGTCGTATTTACTATCCCCGATGAGCAAGGCTGGGAAAGTTATGTTCCCGGAAGCAATTTCTCTCGCAACGATGTCAATTTTGTCGTCGGGGCTTCCATAGATACCACCGTCGAAAAAATCTATTAGCCTGCGCTCTTCGAACACACGTCTAAGCTCACTTTGATCACCTCCAGATGCTACAACCCATCGTGCGAGCGGATTCATGGCGCGCAATTCTGGCAAAGCGCTAGCGATTTTGCAGGAAAGTAGACCTGCCTTAACCTCTTGAGCGTAGTTGTCTAGGAGTTGCTGCAGGTCTGGACCCTTTATGTCCTTGGGCGCTAGCTTCTCTAGGAAGTAATCAAATTTTTTATAACGCGACACGCCACCGTTAGCCACATGGTAGTTAACCAGTGCGTCTGCGGCTTCTTTCCCGTACGGGCCAGCTGCGCGTCTGAATGCTTCGGTCTTGACGCGGTTCGAATCAAGAATTACACCGTCACAATCAAAGACTATCGTGGCGTACTCTGAGAATCTCATGCCGTTGCTACACCACTTTTTATCATGGCTTCAGCCAGTGTGAAGTCATCGGGCCAATCAATATCAAACCCTTCTAATTGGTTTGTCACGTGCAGCCTTGGGTGAGTCCCAATCCGGTCTCTATATTTCAAGTAACCTTCGCGGCTAAGCATGAATACAGCGCTATCAACCTCATAGATGGGTTTCAGCGTTTGTGTGCGTGGCCACTTTTCAATATTGCGATCGTAGTTGAGAGGCGACTGCTCATCCCACAAAAATCCATGAATTGCTTTCACGGACATCAATGAGTCATAGCCATTATTAAGTCCGTCGAAATAATCCTTAATAGCCCTGCTATAGCTTTCGCTTCCATAGAACGGCGACGTAACATGCGTCCAGAGAATGTGTTCTTCGCTAGTGATCTGTTCGGCGAGTGCGACCAAATCGTCGGTGCTGGTCGAACTACTCGACAAGGAGTTCTCACGCTTATGTATTTTGAGCTTGTCGCAGTCAAACGATGAGGCGAATTCTATGATTTCCTCGTCGTTCGTGCTCAATACAATTTCGTCGATAAGCTCGCAATGCTTAAGTTGATTGAGCTTTACCTCGATGAGGCCGAACTCAAAGTTAGAGAATTTCTTGATATTTTTGCGAGGTACTCGCTCGCTACCTTTTCTACAAGGCAAAAAGCACGAAACACTCATTGCTTTACTTCCAGGCTGCCGTAAACGCTAGCTGCTGGAACATCATATCGAGATGGAGTAATAGCAAGCATGTCGACTGCGCCAGCACTGCGACGGTATAGAGAGAGCAATTTATTCATTTCAGTATTTCTTGGGTCTTCTGCTTGGTAACCGTCAAACCCTGCAAGCAGGATACGGCTAGCACCACCGCTAGCCGAGACTGCGAGAGCATAGGCAATCACCAATGCGGTAGGCAAGACACAGAAGTCAGGGCGGAATTCAAACTCACCGTGCTTGACTTCAATTCCAAAATCCAGAAGTTCTTTACCCTGAAGAGCTTGCCGCACTTCAACAGGCAGCATGGCGGCAGGCGTGATCAAGGGTTGAGGCAGGGTCGCATACTCTTCACAGTCAGCAAGTAACCTTACGGGATGGCACGCCAGACGCGCATCGATTAGCTCCGCACTGATTTGGGCTTGGGTATTTAAAGCCATGACGTAAGGTTTGGCTCGCGTGATATACCGTTCCAAGGCTATACGGTGCTCGCCGACGCCTAGGCCAGTTCCCAATAGCAAAACTTCCCTACCTTTCAAAACGCTAGACGGTTTCCATTCACCCCGCGGAGGACCTTGGAAGAAGTTTCGGGCTGCTTCCAGTGTATATGGGCTGAATTTTTTGCCACCTTCAATACGCAGATGATCAATTACGGCCAGAATATCTTCTTCGCTGTAGCGTGAGTCGCTCAGCATTTCCTGAATATAGGTCGGGTGAATGCCGTACTTACCCGCCAAGTAGTAATAAGTGTTTGTGCCCCACCCGCATTCTTGCTGCAGTGGTTGGAAGTATTTACGAATCAAGACCATCAAGGGCACTATGTTACAGGATTGTCCTCGAAGCTCCGCAATTTCCAGCGCAAGGCGCTCAGTTTGTGCATTGCCCGGCCCGCGCCCCATGCCTGTTACAGTTGCGTCAAGCCAAGTGACACCGTTGCTCAAAGCACTCAATGTATTTTGAATGGCTAATCCCATGTTGTCATGAGTATGAATGCCCATTGCGCCTGTCCAATGCCGACGCAACCATCCAATAGTCTGGGCGGTTTGGCTTGGTTTCATGCTGCCCATACTGTCGGCGAAATACAGCGCATCAAGAGGCCAGCGCATAGCCTCTTCAGCTAAGGCTTCTACTTCTTCCTGCGTACGATCAGAGATTTGCATCAGATTGAAACCGACCTGGAAGCCTCGTTCTTTGAGCCACGAAGAAGCAGGCAAGGCGGTTTTGAATTCGTGCACATGGCACGCAACTCGCACGAGTCGCACTGGCGATGTTCGCGTGTCTTCGGGGAACAGAAGTTCCAACTTTGACTTTAACGTGTCCTCATCACTGACAAGCTCAGAGGCATTAATCATAACGCCAAGTATAAGATCGTGCGGAACTACTAAGCTTCGTATGAACTCGTCAGTGCTGAATGCGGTGGCACCTTGGAAACCAGTGTTTTTCAGGGAGCGAAGTCCGATTTCCACAATATCAACTTTAGCGGACGACATCGCCTGCAGATAGTCGTTGATAACTGCAAGAGGGAAGTTCCAAGAATTATAGTACCCCCCATCCCGAAGGGTACAGTCCAAGATTAAAGGTTTCATTCAGTGCTCCCAGAAATTTTATTCGATTTTATAGAACTCGTACGGCCGGCAGCCCGCACGAATCCGACGGCTTGATACAGAGCTCCATCGTTCTCCGGCTTGAAGGTTACTTGCGCGCTAGCTTGGTAGGGAATGTAGGCAACGCGGTTACCATTCTCGAGAAGGTAGAACGCAAATGTAGCTTCGCTTTTAATCTCAGGAGGTATGTTTGGTGAAATGGTGCACACCATCTGTTCACCTTCGCGTCTGAGTGTAACGCGGTTGACAAGCGAAGCGTTGGCGTTATCAAGGCTCACCATCTTGTTAGCCAGTTCTTCTTTCTGGAATGGCTCGCTAAACAAATATTTAAGAAGTTCAAATGCAAACTTTCTTGGAGGTGCTGCATGGCCGCGTCCCCAAGAAGACGAAAGATAAATAAGCGTCTGCTGATCTATCCACTTACCGCCAGGCGTTTCTGAGTTTGCGCTTGACCCACCGAAGTAGTACGGCAAATGCGTATTGATGTGGTGATGGTCATGCAGGTTTTGTAGATAGATAACCGTGTTCAGCTGACTGTCTCGATTGACATGATAATCGATTTGAGCCTGTTGAAGACGAGTGTCGACCGAAGCTTCTTTGTTTGCTGGGAAACAGGTATCTAGGTAAGCAGCTACGGAAGCCTCAGAGTAATGGCTTATATTAGTCTGAGGATTGGCACCCACTGAAATGCTATCAGGAAGCTCACGTCCATAATAGAGGCTGGCAAAACCTCCGCCACTGCCGCCATACAGTACTGTTCTTCGTGTTCCAGCTATCTTCGATAGGGCGGTAATCAAGTCTCTTATGACATTTTGGCATCTGAATGAATCAGAGCCTGCATACCACGCTAGAGACAGATTGTTTTCATTGGTGATGGAGGGGTCGCTAATCATCAATATGTTCGCGTCCACTATGCCAATGGCGCCGTTACCCGCAAACGCAGGCATCTTGCTATTTTCAGTTCGGGTCAACGCCGAGTGGAAAAAGACCAGCAAATTTTGAGAGCCATTGGGAATATAGCGGAAGTATAGTTTTTGGTCGCCTATCTCGCATTCGTAACTTGCAGGGAGCTCCCGCATATCAACGATGCTTTTCTCAAGATTATTGATATCGAAGGATTGATAACCATTGTCTTCAACAATGTTTGATGGGGAAGAGGGCGGTAAATAGGTGCAGTCAAGACTGCGGATGATGGACGTTCCATCGCCTTTCACTCGAATCGATACATTAATCGATCGCGCAGAAGAGATGGCGGGGAAGTGCAGCGCTTTTCCTAATGTGACATATTCGTTTTTGACGACCCGAGTTTCATCCGTGGTCGACAATAGTGCGCTGACAGAGAGTCTACGGTCGGCCCTGCCTAGGAAGCGTACAACAGCAGAAGTGTTGGACGGGATTTCAAAGCTGCCGTTCAATCGTATGACTTTAGCTGTCTCCGGGATCAGCGCTGATAGCAAATGACGTTTACCAATGCTGGAAAGTTCAACTCCAGTGCTGTCGGCGGCGATCGAAACCTCACTCTGTAGTTTGGCTTGCAGGCTGGTGAGGTCCAGGCGTGAGGAACTATTCTTTCTAATTGCATTAAAGTACGCGCGCACCAGTTCCGAGTTAATCGAATAAGAAATTTCCGACCAGTTGCGGCTTCCTTTCGTATCGTCAACTACCCAAGACGAAGGTACGAAATAGGTATCAAAGTGCACATGGTCTGTATGCATCGCACTTTGTGCCCCATATCCAATCCCTGGTTTCTGGCAGAAACGGGCCACATACATTGAGTCTGTCAGGAAGCTTGTCAGGAAAAGGGACGTATAATGTGCGCAAGTGATTTTATTTTGCGTTTTCTCACCAATTAAATTGACTGTTCTTCTTTCGGGCACTAAGTCTGCAGTTACTTGTGCAAGAAGTTTCAGCTCGGTCTCGCAATGCTTGAGTTTGAAATCACTTCCTTCATCTTGGGTTGCGGTCAAGCCATCGAAGATGAAGAGCGGGTTTTCGTGATCTTTGATTATGTCTGCAATTACTTCGCGAATGGTTTGAACTTGTTCTTTCCAGACCCTTTTCTCGACGCATAGTCCGAACCAGTAAATGCCATCCGCCGATGCCAGTTTTGATACGAGTTCAGGGGTATCACGTTCAACCATTGATAGACTTTCGCGTACGATCATGCTGTCGAATTGCGCGAAGTCTTTTGGTCTGGATTTAGGGTAAGCGGAAAGAATAAGTACTTTTCCGCATTTCAGTAGATAGTCGCTCAGTGCTTCCTCGGAATCAAATTCCAGGCCCTGACTTTTTCCAAATAGACGATAAGACGGGAAAAAATCACCGCCCTTGATAGTGATGATGTCATGCTCTGCTTTGACGTGATCTTTATAGGTCAATGCCGAAGGCAGAATATCATAGAAGTAGTGATATGGACGACCATAGGAAACCAGAAGGCCGGCGCTGCTGATTGCCTCAGGCTTGGAAAAATACTGCGCGAATTGCCTTTGACGTGTCCCGCAGAACTCGTGAAGCACATCAAAGCAGCTGTTTGGCAAGTCGATTGTATCGAATTTTAATAGCAGACGGCTCGTTGGGTAATAAAGCGCCCGGCAGAATTTGTGATGTTGCACCAGTACTGCCAATTCGCCCATGTCATCAAAATAGATGAAGTTCCTGGATGCGACGTAAGTGCTACCCAGCATCTTCATAGGGCGTGCGCTTTTTGGGGAGATAATAGTGGCAGATTTACCTTCCAATCCGGCCGTGATGATCTCTTGCGCTTTGCTGGTACTGATTAGTGCATAGAAATCGTCCAAGCCAGGGAGCGTGTTGCTACGCAAGCTGTCATCAATAGTCATAACAATGACGTTTTCATCAAACTGCAGCGCTGACAACTGTTCCGCTAACATTTCTGCCTCTAGGCCGCTATCTGTGGGGCGATTGAAATTTTTCAGTGCATTAAGCGTTTTTTTATACACGCCTGGCGTATAGTGAAATGCGCTAACTCCCCATTTGTGCTCGGGGTCTGCACGAAGTTCACTTTCACTAAAGTTCACGAATTGGTGTGGCTGAAGGTTCCGAGCCATTCTCTTATACATTTTGGAGAGAAAGGCGTTGTTTTTTTCAATCCATCCTTCGCGATACATGCTATCGAGGCTGTTTCCGTTAATATCCTCAGTAGCCCAGAAGACTTTATTTACCAATACTGCTTCGAGTTTCTTGATTGAGCGCAGTTTTTCGACAAGTACAGCCCAGCCACGCTCCCAAAAACTAAAGTAATCATCACTGATCGCCGCGATTTTTTTGTGATCGCTGTAAGCTATCAAAAAATCAGATTTAAGAAGTTCATTCGATAACGTAACAATTGTTTTTTCATCGGCTGACTGGGCGAGTGCAAATCGCTCGTCAATGAGATCAATAAGAAGAATTTCAAAGTCAATGGTTTCAATTGTTTGTAAGAATGTCTTATCGAGTTCGTATCCCACGATGCGTTTTTGAAATGCAGAGGCGATTTCGCTCAAAGATACACTACGGCCACACGCAGCTGTCCCGACCCCAGCCATAGATGAGCGAGCGAAGTAGTTGGTCAGCGCTATGTCGCCGTCTGTATCAAACTCGATGACATCCCGAGAAACGCAGCTGCCGAATATTAGAACATGAATTGCTTTCATATTAGAACCTAAAAGCGGTCAGCCCCCCGGAGGGGATAGGTGTCCGAGAGGGTAAAATGCCGCATCGCTAGCGGCCTCACGAAGAAGTTCGTTTTTATACTACTAGTTTTCAGCATCTTGAGTGGAAGTGCTTGCACTAGTGAAAAAGTATCTGCGACAAACGCCAGTCCCAGTCCCAGTCCCAGTCCCAGT
>CAACWQ010000549.1_pt1 | contig 11676 bp, 10 predicted proteins | sample 2275681 | NCBI WGS metagenome assembly CAACWQ01 (sample SAMEA5312463, study PRJEB27640) | indoor metagenome | biome: indoor environment; feature: controlled; material: polymer furnished wood metals | place: Austria | collected 2011-04-21
GTCGCGCCGAACTGCTCAATGGCCGCCCCAGCGACGTGCTGTTCCCCAGCCTGCGTGGCGAGCAGATGACCCGGCAGACCTTCTGGCACCGCATCAAGCACCATGCCCGGGTTGCCGGCATCGACAAGCCGCTGTCGCCGCATACACTGCGCCACGCCTTCGCCACCCACCTGCTCAACCATGGCGCCGACCTGCGCGTGGTGCAGATGCTGCTTGGCCACAGCGACCTGTCCACCACGCAGATCTACACCCACGTCGCCAAGGCCCGTCTGCAGCAGTTGCACGCCCAGCACCACCCGCGTGGATGAATGTTTTTCATGTTCCGCCGACTGGTCCTTGCAAGGCCCTTCACTGGCGGTGTGATGTGGTAGGCTTGGGCGGTTTGCACCAAGGGCCGCACGGCCACCGCGTATTTTCCGCAGGTGGCGCCCTCCGGCCCCTGTCCGCCTTCAGGAGTTCCCATGCGCGTGACCCAGTTTTTCGCCGCCGCCGCGTTGGCGCTGGCCAGTACGTTTGCCGTAGCTGCGGCAACCGATAACAATGCCGGTGCCGAGCAGGCCATCCGTAAATCGTTGCAAAACCTTGAGCTGGAAGTGCCCGTGGAAAGCGTGGCCAGCAGCCCGCTCAACGGCCTCTATGAAGTGAAGCTGCAGGGCGGCCGCGTGCTGTACGCCAGCGCCGACGGCCAGTTCGTGATGCAGGGCTACCTGTTCCAGATCCAGGACGGCAAGCCGGTGAACCTCACCGAAAAAACCGAGCGCCAAGGCATCGCCAAGCTCATCAACGGCATTCCAGCCGCCGAGATGGTGGTTTATCCTGCCAAGGGTGAGACCAAGTCGCACATTACCGTATTCACCGACACCACCTGCCCGTACTGCCACAAGCTGCACGCCGAAGTGCCCGAGCTGAACCGCCGCGGTATCGAAGTGCGCTACGTCGCCTTCCCGCGTCAGGGCCTCGGCTCGCCGGGTGACCAGCAGTTGCAGGCGGTGTGGTGCTCCAGCGACCGCCGTGGGGCGATGGACAAGATGGTCGAAGGCGAAGAAATCAAGGCTGCCAAGTGCACCAACCCGGTCAGCAAGCAGTTCCAGCTGGGCCAGTCGATCGGCGTCAACGGCACGCCGGCCATCGTGCTTGAAAGCGGCCAGGTCATTCCGGGCTACCAGCCGGCACCGCAGGTCGCCAAGCTGGCACTGGCCAAGTAATCCAATTCAGTACGCCGTCGTCATGGGGTGACGGCATGTTTCACGGTCGGCAAACGTGCCGGCCGTTCAATGGGGAGTTCACAGTGAAACCGGTCAAAGTAGGCATCTGTGGGTTGGGGACCGTCGGTGGCGGAACCTTCAATGTACTTCAGCGCAACGCCGAGGAGATTGCCCGCCGTGCCGGGCGCGGTATTGAAGTGGCACAGATCGCCATGCGCTCGCAGAACCCGAACTGCCAGATTACCGGTACCCCCATTACCGCTGACGTGTTCGAAGTTGCGAGCAACCCGGAGATCGACATTGTCATCGAGCTGATCGGTGGCTACACCATCGCCCGCGACCTGGTACTCAAGGCCATTGAAAACGGCAAGCACGTGGTCACCGCCAACAAGGCGCTGATTGCCGTGCACGGCAACGAAATCTTCGCCAAGGCCCGCGAGAAGGGCGTCATCGTCGCCTTCGAGGCGGCCGTGGCTGGCGGCATCCCGGTGATCAAGGCCATCCGCGAGGGCCTGTCGGCCAACCGCATCAACTGGCTGGCCGGTATCATCAACGGCACCGGCAACTTCATCCTCACCGAAATGCGCGAGAAGGGCCGTGCTTTCCCGGACGTGCTGGCCGAAGCCCAGGCGCTGGGTTACGCCGAAGCCGACCCGACCTTCGACGTCGAGGGCATCGACGCTGCGCACAAACTGACCATCCTGGCGTCCATCGCCTTCGGCATCCCGCTGCAGTTCGACAAGGCCTACACCGAAGGCATCACCCAGCTGACCACTGCTGACGTGAACTATGCCGAGGCCCTGGGCTACCGCATCAAGCACCTGGGTGTGGCGCGTCGTACTGCCGAAGGCATCGAGCTGCGCGTACACCCCACGCTGATCCCGGCTGACCGCCTGATCGCCAACGTCAACGGCGTGATGAACGCCGTGATGGTCAACGGTGACGCCGCCGGTTCCACCCTGTACTACGGCGCGGGCGCCGGCATGGAGCCTACCGCTTCGTCGGTGGTCGGTGACCTGGTGGATGTGGTGCGTGCCATGACCTCCGACCCGGAAAACCGCGTGCCGCACCTGGCCTTCCAGCCAGACGCGCTGTCGGCCCACCCGATCCTGCCGATCGAAGCCTGTGAGAGCGCCTACTACCTGCGCATCCAGGCCAAGGATCACCCGGGCGTACTGGCCCAGGTGGCCAGCATCCTGTCGGAGCGTGGCATCAACATCGAGTCGATCATGCAGAAGGAAGCCGAGGAGCAGGACGGCCTAGTACCGATGATCCTGTTGACCCACGGCGTGGTCGAGCAGCGTATCAACGATGCCATCGTCGCACTGGAAGCCCTGCAGGACGTGGTCGGCAAGGTCGTGCGCATCCGCGTCGAACAGCTCAATTAATTTTGTTCTCGGGCCGCCGGCGCGGCCCGGGCCTTAGCATCGAAGGTTTGCACCCATGCGCTATATCAGTACCCGCGGCCAGGCACCGGCCCTGAATTTCGAAGACGTGTTGCTGGCTGGCCTGGCCAGTGACGGCGGCCTGTACGTACCCGAGAACCTGCCACGCTTTACCCAGGAAGAAATCGCCTCGTGGGCCGGCCTGCCGTATCACGAACTGGCCTTCCGTGTGATGCGTCCGTTCGTCGAAGGCAGCATCGCCGACGCCGATTTCAAGAAAATCCTTGAAGAAACCTACGGCGAGTTCGCCCACGCCGCAGTCGCCCCGCTGCGTCAGCTGAACAGCAACGAGTGGGTGCTGGAGCTGTTCCACGGCCCGACCCTGGCGTTCAAGGACTTCGCCCTGCAACTGCTCGGCCGCCTGCTCGACCACGTACTGGCCAAGCGCAACGAGCGCGTGGTGATCATCGGCGCCACCAGCGGTGACACCGGTTCCGCCGCCATCGAAGGCTGCCGTCGTTGCGACAACGTCGACATCTTCATCCTACACCCGCACCAGCGCGTGTCGGAAGTGCAGCGCCGCCAGATGACCACCATCTTCGGCGACAACATCCACAACATCGCCATCGAAGGCAACTTCGACGACTGCCAGGAAATGGTCAAGGCCAGCTTCGCTGACCAGTCGTTCCTCAAGGGCACCCGCCTGGTAGCGGTCAACTCGATCAACTGGGCGCGCATCATGGCCCAGATCGTCTACTACTTCCATGCAGCCCTGCAGTTGGGTGGCCCGGCGCGTTCGGTCGCGTTCTCGGTACCTACCGGCAACTTTGGCGACATCTTCGCCGGTTACCTGGCCCGCAACATGGGCCTGCCGGTCAGCCAGCTGATCGTCGCCACCAACCGCAACGACATCCTGCACCGCTTCATGAGCGGCAACCAGTATGTGAAGGAAACCCTGCACGCGACCCTGTCGCCGTCGATGGACATCATGGTTTCATCCAACTTCGAACGCCTGCTGTTCGACCTGCACGGCCGCAACGGTGGCGCCATCGCCGAACTGATGGCCAACTTCAAGCAGGGCGGTGGTTTCAGCGTCGAGCAAGACCGCTGGACCGAAGCGCGCAAGCTGTTCGACTCGCTGGCCGTCAGCGACGAGCAAACCTGCGAGACCATTGCCGACGTGTTCGCCGCCACGGGTGAAGTGCTCGACCCGCATACCGCAATCGGCGTCAAAGCCGCTCGCGAGTGCCGTCGCAGCCTGGACACGCCAATGGTGGTGCTGGGTACCGCACACCCGGTCAAGTTCCCGGACGCGGTGGAGAAGGCAGGTGTTGGCAAGGCGCTGGAGCTGCCAGCACACCTCAGCGACCTGTTCAGCCGTGAAGAGCGTTGCACGGTACTGGCCAATGACCTGAAGGCCGTTCAGGCGTTTGTCAGCCAGCACGGTAATCGCGGCAAACCGCTGTAATCGTGTTTCTTTCTGGGGCTGCAGCGCGGCCCCAGAAGCTCGGAACTTTCCGTCGATCGCTTCAGAAATCCCCTATTCAGGCACGCTAAGGCATAGCCTAGATTGGCCGGTCCTCTCACCAGGAGCGGCTCATGCACCACACCTACGTGTTGATTCACCAGGCTCGCCCGTCCCACCAGATCCTTTTGCATCAGGCCCTCAATGCCCAGGGCGTTTTCGACGTGCGCATCAGCGCAAACACCACTCACCTCAACGCCTGCCTCGGCGCTGAGCGTCGCCCTGATTTATTGATCCTTGACCACGCCATGCCAACCCAGGCTGGCCTCGCCTTGCTCGCCCAGCAGCACCGGGCGCGTGCGCTGTTGTTCGTTGGTCAGCCCATCCCCAGGCGCCATAACCTTGCCCAGGCAGCCAGAAGCCGAGGGCTGTGGGTGCTCGCCGAGCTGCCCTGGCCGCTGTCGATGCCGCGCCTGCAGCATGCCCTGCAAACACTGCAGGCCCGCCCGAGGCAGCGTATTCAAACTGTCATCTCAGCCCCGCATGCTCACTGAAGCGGGCGCGGTTTGACGAACTTTCTGCAGCGCCTGCTGGTCAGTTCCTTTAGATCCCACCACGCAGCGAGTGATCCGGATGGAAAGAATCTGCAGCCTGCTCAACGACGCCCTGACCCCCTATCAGACCCACCTCGGCATCACCGATGCCAATGGCAATCGTCAGCTGACCGTTCATGACCGCCTCGCCGGCATCATCCTGCGACGCACGGTCAGCGAGCGCCAGTTGCAGGAGCAACGCCTGTTGATCGATCTGGTGGATGGCCTGCACCGTGACCTGCAGATTGCCGAAGGGCGCTTACAGCCCTGTGTGATCGCGGCATTGCAGCAGCGTCAACAACCGCAGGGAACCTTTGCCTGAGTGGTTTATCAGATATTGTAGGGGCAGCCAGCCAGTGCTTTGCTCCGGCGCTGGCAAGGCTGTCACGGGAAGTCCCCAAGGACTTTCGCTTGGCCCCGGGCGTCTTCCCCAGCGTCCGGGGTTTCTTTTTTCAGGTGATCAAGGGGCTTCGAAGAAGCGCTTGCTGTCTTCCAGGTAGTCTTCCTGCAACGACGGGTCCAGCCAGTGCGCATACAAGCCAGGCAGCACGTCACGGCGCAAAGCAGGCAATAGCTGGTTGATATGCGCTACCACTTTGCGGCCCGACGGATTGTCAGAGCAGGCGACATGGAGAAACTGATAGCGCTCCACCCCCTGGACAGGATGAAACTGATAGTCGGCCAGTGAGCCGCCTTGCTGCTGAAGCAAGTAACGAACTTCATGCCAGTAGCCGAGCACCAAGCGTAGGCGCCCCAGTTTTTGCATTTGCAGCAGGTTAGCTGTGGCGTCGTTGCCATAGTGCCGGCTAAGCGCAGTATCAGGTAGCTGCTGCAGAATGGCGTCGATCTGCGTGCCATAGCTACGTTCGGCAACAATGCCCAGTTTCACCGGCGCATTGCTCAGCAGGCCATGCAGGTCCACTTCCTGGTTGTCGAGGTAGGGCGCTACCAGTGCCTGGTTTTCCTTGCGCAGCACCAGGCCACCACTGAGCACACCCAGCGTTGGCATGGAAAAAAGCGCATATTTGGCCCGTTCCGGGGTCCACAGCAGGGTCGGGTCGCAGGTGAATGTGTTTCGGTCTTGCAGCATCTGGATGCCGCGCGCACGGTTGACCCGCACGATGGTGTGGTCGTACTCCGGCATCTGCCTGGTCAGCAGCGGCAATAGCTGGTCGATCACCCCTTGGCCTTTTTCCGGGCCTTCGAAAATGGTGAAGGGTGGCAGGTCGCGCACCAGCCAGAAGATGCGCTCCTTGGCGCTGGCAGGTTGCATGAGCAATGCGGGCAGTAGCCCGCATAGCAGGATCAGGTGGCGTAGCCAGTAGGCAGCGCGCATCGGCAAGGGCAGCGGCAGGCGTCAGACCGCGCCGGCCTGGCGCAGTCCGGCAATGGCCGCTGCGTCATAGCCCAGGCGGGTGAGCAGTGCCTCGGTGTGTTCGCCCAGCGCCGGGCCGACCCACTCGGTGGAGCCAGGTGTATCCGACAGCTTGGGCACGATGCCCGGCATGCGGAACGGCTTGCCATCCGGCAACTTGGCCTGCAGGAACATCTCTCGCGCCAGGTATTGCGGGTCGTTGAACATGTCCTCGGCCGAGTAGATGCGGCTGGCAGGTACCTCTGCCGTGGTCAGCACCTGCATCAGTTGGTCCAGCGGCAGGCTGTTGGCCCAGCGGTCAATCACCCCGTAGAGCTCGTCACGGCGCAGGTCGCGCCCATCATTGGTGGCCAGGGTAGGGTCATCCGCCAGGTCGGTGCGGCCAATCGCCAGCATGAAACGTTTGAAGATGGCATCGCCGTTGGCGCCAATCTGCACATGCTTGCCGTCGGCGCTGGTATGGATGGAGGAGGGTGTGATGCCCGGCATGATGTTGCCGGTGCGCTCGCGGATAAACCCGAACACATCGAATTCCGGCACCATGCTTTCCATCATGGCGAAGATCGCTTCATACAGCGCCACGTCCACAACCTGGCCCAGGCCGCCATTGACCTCACGGTGGCGCAGCGCCATTAACGCGCCAATCACCCCCCACAGGGCAGCAATCGAGTCACCGATGGAAATGCCCGTGCGCACCGGCGGGCGGTCGTCGAAGCCGGTAATGTAGCGCAGGCCACCCATCGACTCGCCCACCGCGCCGAAGCCGGGCTGGTCTTTCATCGGCCCGGTCTGGCCAAAGCCCGACAGGCGTACCATGACCAGGCGCGGGTTAAGGGCATGCAGCATATCCCAGCCCAGGCCGAGCTTTTCGAGCACGCCCGGGCGGAAGTTTTCGATCAGAATGTCGGCTTCGGCCAGCAGCTTTTTCAGCACCTCGCGGCCTTCGGGGTGCTTGAGGTTAAGCGTGAGCGACTGCTTGTTGCGCGCCTGCACGAACCACCACAGCGAAGTGCCCTCATACAGCTTTCGCCACTTGCGCAGCGGGTCGCCCCCATCCGGAGACTCAACCTTGATCACTTCGGCACCGAATTCGGCGCAGATGCGCGAGGCGAACGGCCCGGCAATCAGCGTGCCGAGTTCCACAACTTTAAGGCCGGCGAGGGGTTTGCTGGGCGTCGACATGGGGCATCCGTGGCAGCTGGGCAGAGCCGTGGTTTTATCACACGTCGGTTTCGCCGGGTACTGCTGCGGCGCATGGACGGTGCGGATGGGTTAGACTGTGCCACTTTTCTTTTGCACGAAGCCCCACGACCATGGCCCAGCCGTCCACCACCTACAAGTTCGAATTGAATCTCACCGACCTTGATCGCAACGTCTACGAAAGCGTCAAGCAGACCATCGCTCGTCACCCGTCGGAAACCGAAGAGCGCATGGCAGTTCGTTTGTTGGCGTACGCGCTTTGGTACAACGAGAACTTGTCGTTTGGCCGTGGCCTGTCGGATGTCGATGAGCCGGCGCTGTGGGAAAAGAGCCTGGACGACCGCGTACTGCACTGGATCGAAGTCGGCCAACCCGATGCCGACCGCCTGACCTGGTGCTCGCGCCGTACCGAGCGCACCAGCCTGCTGGCCTACGGCAGCCTGCGCGTGTGGGAAGGTAAAGTGGTGAGCGCGGTCAAGAACCTGAAGAACCTGAGCATTGCCGCCGTGCCACAGGAAGTGCTGGAAACCCTGGCCACCGACATGCCGCGCAGCATCAAGTGGGACGTGATGATCAGCGAAGGCACGGTGTTCGTGACTGACGACCGTGGCCAGCATGAAGTGCAACTGCAGTGGCTGCTCGGTGAGCGTGGCTGAAGCAACCCATGCGTATCGAACCTCGCCCCCTGCCCCCGACCCTGCCATTCCTCGGTAACCTGCCTCCCTTGCTGACCCGCCTGTACGCCGCGCGTGGCGTGCAAAGCGAGGCCGAGCTGGACAAAAGCCTGGCGCGTCTGCTGCCGTATCAGCAGCTCAAGGGCATCGAGGCCGGTGTTGACCTGCTGGTCGAGGCCCTCGACCAGCGCCAGCGTATCCTGATTGTGGGTGACTTCGATGCCGATGGTGCCACCGCCAGCACTGTCGGGGTGCTGGGCTTGCGCCTGCTGGGCGCGGCCCATGTCGATTACCTGGTGCCCAACCGGTTCGAGTACGGCTACGGCCTGACCCCGGAAATCGTCGAGGTGGCGCTGCAGCGTCAGCCGCAATTGCTGATTACCGTGGACAACGGCATTTCCAGCGTCGAGGGTGTGGCCGCTGCCAAGGCTGCCGGGCTCAAGGTACTGGTAACCGACCACCACCTGCCGGGTCAGCAACTGCCTGACGCCGATGCCATCATCAACCCCAACCAGCCGGGCTGTACGTTCCCGAGCAAGGCGCTGGCCGGGGTCGGGGTGATCTTCTATGTGCTGATGGCCCTGCGCGCCCGCTTGCGCAGCCTGGGGTGCTACGAGACGCAACCGCAGCCGAACATCGGCGAACTGCTCGACCTGGTCGCGCTGGGCAGCGTCGCCGATGTGGTACCGCTGGATGCCAACAACCGCATCCTGGTGCATCAGGGCCTCGAGCGTATTCGTGCCGGCCGTGCCCGGCCAGGGCTGAAAGCCATTCTGGAAGTGGCCCGCCGTGACCACCGGCGCATCACCTCGACCGACCTGGGTTTCATCCTTGGCCCTCGGTTGAACGCTGCCGGTCGCCTGGACGACATGAGCCTGGGCATCGAGTGCCTGCTGTGCGAAGACGCGGCCCTGGCTCAGGACATGGCTCAGCAGCTGGACGACCTGAACCAGGACCGCAAGTCCATCGAGCAGGGCATGCAGCGCGAAGCCCTGGCCCAGCTCAAGGACCTGCCGGTCGAGTCCATGCCTTATGGCCTGTGCTTGTTCGATGCAGATTGGCACCAAGGCGTGATCGGTATTCTGGCTTCGCGCCTGAAAGAACGTTATCACCGGCCGACTATCGCGTTTGCCGATGCCGGCGAGGGCATGCTCAAAGGTTCGGCGCGCTCGGTGCCGGGGTTCCACATCCGCGACGCGCTGGATGCCGTAGCGGCCCGCCACCCCGAGCTGATCAGCAAGTTCGGTGGCCACGCCATGGCTGCGGGGCTGTCGTTGCCCGAGGGTAATTTCCCTGCATTTGCCGAAGCATTCGACGAAGAAGTGCGGCGCCAGTTGCGTGAGGAAGACCTCACCGGCCGGTTGCTGTCCGATGGCAGCCTGGCCGTGGAAGAGTTCCACCTCGACCTGGCCAAGGCCCTGCGCCATGCCGGGCCTTGGGGGCAGCACTTCCCCGAGCCGCTGTTCCATGGCGTGTTCCAGCTGGTGGAGCAGCGTGTGGTGGGCGAACGGCACCTGAAGGTGGTGCTCAAGAGCGAGTGCGGTTCGGTGCGGCTGGACGGTATTGCCTTCGGCATCGACCGCGAAGTGTGGCCGAACCCGACCGTGCGCTGGGTCGAGCTGGCCTACAAGCTGGATGTGAACGAGTTTCGTGGCAACGAAAGTGTGCAGTTGATGATTGCCCACATGGAGCCGCGCTGAGCGCACCGACAAATCCGAGGGAACCTACCCCCCACCCATTCTGGTCTAGTCTGAAGTTATGACCGGACCTGGGCCAGGGACTTGCAATTGAGTGTCCGGGCCGGATCACCATTGGAGTCCTTGGGAGGTGCCCTCATGAGCCTGCTGCTCGAGCCTTACACCCTGCGTCAGCTGACCCTGCCCAACCGCATCGCTGTGTCACCGATGTGCCAGTATTCCGCCGTCGATGGCCTGGCCAACGACTGGCACCTTGTTCATTTGGGCAGCCGCGCCGTAGGTGGTGCGGGCCTGGTTATCACTGAAGCCGTTGCGGTAACCGCCGATGGCCGCATCACCGCTGAAGACCTTGGCCTGTGGGACGACGCACAGATCGCCCCGCTGCAACGTATTACCCGCTTCATTACCGCACAGGGTGCCGTGCCTGGTATCCAGCTGGCCCACGCCGGGCGCAAGGCCAGTACCTATCGTCCATGGCTGGGCAAGCAGGGCAGCGTTAAGCTCGAAGACGGTGGCTGGCAGCCAGTAGGGCCATCGAAGATCGCGTTCGACCCACAACACACGCCGCCACATGAATTGAACCACGAAGAGATCCAGGGTGTGATCGCTGCCTTCGTCGCCTCGACCGAGCGCGCCTTGAAGGCCGGTTTCAAGGTGGTCGAAATCCACGCCGCCCATGGCTACCTGTTGCATCAGTTCCTGTCCCCGTTGAGTAACCAGCGCCGCGACGAGTACGGCAGCTGCTTCGAGAACCGCATCCGCCTGACCCTGCAGGTGGTCGAGGCCGTGCGCAAGATCTGGCCAGCCGAATTGCCGCTGTTGGTGCGGGTATCGGCAACCGATTGGGTCGAAGACGGCTGGAACCCCGATGAAACCGTCGAACTGGCCCGCCGACTGCGCGGGTTGGGGGTTGACCTGATCGACGTATCTTCCGGCGGCACCTCGGTAAACGCCGAGATCCCCACCGGTCCCGGCTACCAGACGCGCTTCGCCGAACGCGTGCGCAAGGAATCGGAAATCGCCACCGGCACTGTGGGCATGATCACCGAACCGGCCCAGGCCGAGCACATTTTGCGCACCGGCCAGGCCGACATCATCTTCCTCGCCCGCGAACTGCTGCGCGACCCATACTGGCCGCTGCATGCCGATGATGATCTGGGCGGTAACAAAGCTACCTGGCCCGCGCAGTACCAACGTGCGACCAGCCGGGCCAACCCGATTCACGAGTCGGACTTGCGCGACTGACTCAAGCTTTGCGCGGTCCCTGTAGGAGCGGCCTTGTGTCGCGAAAGGGCCGCGAAGCGGCCCCAGGTTTTCAGCTTCGCCGCTGAAATTGCCGGGGCCGCTTCGCGGCCCTTTCGCGACACAAGGCCGCTCCTACAACGATCGGGTATGCTCAGTGGGCTAGTGCTTTATCATCACATGCCGCACACAGGTGTAATCCTCCAGCCCATACATCGACATATCCTTCCCATACCCCGAATGCTTCTGCCCGCCATGGGGCATTTCGCTCACCAGCATGAAGTGGGTGTTCACCCAGGTGCAGCCATACTGCAAGCGCGCCGCCAGGCGATGGGCGCGGCCGGTGTCGCGGGTCCATACCGATGAGGCCAGGCCGTAGTTGGAGTCGTTGGCCCATGCCAGCGCCTGCGCTTCGTCGGTGAAGCGCGTGACCGACACCACCGGGCCGAACACTTCGTTGCGCACGATCTCGTCATCCTGCTGGGCATCGGCCAGTACGGTCGGCTCGAAGAAGAAGCCCTCGCCATCGATCGCCTTGCCCCCCGTCACCAGGCGAATGTGCGGCTGGGCGATGGCGCGCTGTACCAGGCCGGCTACCTTGTCGCGGTGCTGGGCACTGATCAGTGGCCCCAGTTCGGTGTCCTCGGCATCTTGCAGGCCAGGTTTGAGGCTCGCGACGGCTTCACCCAGGCGCTCGACAAAGCGCTCGTAGATCCCGTCCTGCACATACAGGCGGCAGGCGGCGGTGCAGTCCTGGCCGGCGTTGTAGAAGCCGAAGGTGCGGATGCCATCGACGGCAGCATCGATGTCGGCATCGTCGAACACCAGCACCGGGGCCTT